>Ga0233433_10004984_pt1 | contig 9977 bp, 10 predicted proteins | sample SI_122_August201_5_FD_179868 | JGI IMG/M metagenome (GOLD analysis project Ga0233433, IMG submission 179868) | Seawater microbial communities from Saanich Inlet, British Columbia, Canada - SI_122_August2016_100_MG | ecosystem: Environmental > Aquatic > Marine > Inlet | place: Canada: British... | reverse complement strand
TTGTGCAACTCTTGTGCAACTCTTATTCAGTTCTTGCGCAACTCTTATTCAGTTCTTGCGTAACTCTTGGACCCTGAATTCAGCGCTAGTTGGCGGATAATGCGAGGGCCATACCAGCGAGCTTGTGTCACTACCTTAACCTAAATACTGGTTATACGTACAGTATTATTTTTAACAATTTTATCCACCCGGAAATGATGGTTTATTAGCGGTCGCGTAGCACTTTTTCAGAACCGGACAACGACCCGAATGGACCTCAGAACTATTCAGTTCTGATAGTGGGTGAAGTCTTGGTTAGGCTTTGCTAACCTTCAGCCTAACATCAACATAAGGTCCCGCTGCACTTGAGCACTCCTGCCCATACCCCCATGATGCAACAATTCCACGGCATCAAGGCGCAGCATCCTGACGCTCTTCTTTTCTACCGGATGGGCGATTTTTATGAACTCTTCTATGAAGATGCAAAAAAAGCAGCTCACCTACTTGATATCACCTTAACCTCTCGAGGACATTCAGCCGGCGAGCCTATCCCCATGTGTGGCGTACCCCACCATGCAGCAGACTCCTACCTTGCAAAACTGGTCAAGGAAGGCGTCTCGGTCGCTATATGTGAGCAGTTTGGGGATCCGGGAACGACTAAGGGGCCCGTTGACCGCAAGGTCGTTCGGATCATAACCCCTGGCACCCTAACTGAAGATAGTTTGCTTGATGCCCATAGTGAAAGTCTGATAGCCGCCCTTTTAACCGAAAAGGAAGAATGGGGAATCGCGACGCTAAATCTCAGCAGTGGTCGTTTTGAACTATTTGAATCCGCAGATAGCGAAGCTGTCACCAGCGAGCTGACCCGGTTATCGCCAGCAGAAATTCTCATTTCCGATAGCGTACAGATACCCGATTTCCTGGGTTCTCATACAGGCCTGCGAAAACAACCAATCTGGGCGTTCGATCTGGCACTAGCAACAGAAAACCTATGCCGTCAATTCGGAACCCGGGATCTATCGGGGTTTGACTGCGGCCGTGATTCCCAGGCCGTCAGGGCCGCTGGCTGCCTGCTAAGCTATGTCCTGGAAACCCAGCGACGAGAACTCCCCCACATTGAGTCACTGCAGCGTATCCGCCACGAAGATACCGTCTTAATGGATGCTGCTTCTCGTCGAAACCTGGAACTCGTTATCAACCTGCAGGGTCAGCGAGAACAGTCTCTACTGGCTGTACTAGACCGGACCGAGACTGCCATGGGGAGCAGATTACTAGCCAGATGGTTAACCCAACCGATTAGAAACCAGGCTATTTTGAACAGTCGGCTCGATGCGATCAGCTTTTTGTGTGAGCATTACAGGCACGAACCGCTGCAATTAATCCTGGCTAATATCGGCGACCTGGAACGAATCGTTGCCCGCATTGCTTTACAATCTGCCCGGCCCAGGGATCTCACCCGCCTCAGGGATGGCCTTGTTGTACTTCCTGAGATCGAAGACCTTCTCAGTGATACCGACTGCAGCCTGCTAGAAACCATAAGGGCCGACAGCACTGCCAGACCCGTGCTTGCAGACTTACTCGTAAAAGCGATTATTGATAATCCCCCCATGGTAATCAGAGAAGGCGGGGTCATCAAAGAAGGCTATGACTCTGAGTTAGATGAGCTGCGCAACCTGAGTGAGAATGCAGCTGAATTTTTAGTCAAACTGGAGCAGGAGGAAAAATCCAGTACCGGTTTGTCGTCCCTTAAAGTTGGCTTTAACCGAGTACATGGCTATTTCATCGAAATAAGTAAAACTCAGGCAGAATCGGCGCCCATTCACTATATACGTCGTCAAACCCTGAAAAATGTCGAGCGATTCATCACTCCAGAATTAAAAGCCTTTGAAGATAAAGCCTTAAGCAGCAAGAGCAGGGCCCTGGCCAGAGAAAAAAGCCTCTACGAAGACTTAATGAGTCAGCTTCTCGGGCATCTCTCTACACTCAAGAAATTAGCAGCAGCACTGGCCCAGCTGGATGTTCTATGCAGTCATGCAGAACGCACCCTCACCCTCAACCTGAATCGACCAGAACTACATGATGAGGCATCAATAGAGATAAAGGCAGGTCGTCACCTGGTCGTTGAAAGTATGCTCGAAACACCGTTTATTGCTAATGATGTGAACCTGGATGCCCAAACCCGACAACTGATCATCACCGGACCCAATATGGGCGGTAAATCAACCTTTATGAGGCAGTCCGCAATCATTGCGCTACTGGCACATACAGGTTCATTTGTACCTGCTGAAACGGCCAGAATTGGGGATATCGACCGAATATTTACTCGCATCGGTTCATCCGATGATCTGGCAAGTGGGCGTTCCACATTTATGGTCGAAATGACCGAGACTGCGGTGATTCTCAACAATGCCACGCATCGCAGCCTGGTGCTTCTGGACGAAATCGGCCGAGGCACATCGACTTTTGATGGCCTCTCACTAGCTTGGGCAACTGCTGGATATATCGCCCATAACCTCAAAGCAATGACCTTATTTGCAACCCATTACTTTGAATTAACAGCCCTGCCCGAACTCCTACCAGGCACTCATAACGTTCATATGACGGCCAAGGAGCACGCCGATAAAATTATATTTCTATATGCCGTTCAGCAAGGCCCTGCCAGCCAAAGCTACGGTATACAAGTCGCCAGACTGGCCGGGATCCCCGCCAAGGTAATTCGCGCGGCTAAAGACAAACTAGCACAACTTGAACGCAATGAAATCAGCAGCGAAATCACTGGTGCTCATGAAACAGGGGATCCTCTGCAATCAGATCTGTTCCTGGAAGGCCATCCCGCTTGGAGTCAGGTGATAGCGACGCTGAAAAAGACAGACATGGATGAGATCACGCCCAAAGCTGCTCTGGACCTCATCTACGAGTTGCAACAGACCATCCTAAAAGGATAAGTTGTATGCCTCAGAAAAGCTGCTAGAATGCGGAATTCTGACAAATATGAAAGCAACGAGGCCCCATCCATCAGGGCAAAGGGAGCGCTCGGTGCGTTATAATTTTAAACTCGAGAATAGGGACTGGCCAAATGACATTCGTAGTAAGCGATTCATGTATCAAATGCAAACATACTGACTGTGTTGAGGTTTGTCCGGTGGACTGCTTCTATGAAGGCCCTAATTTTCTAGTTATTAATCCTGACGAATGTATTGACTGTGCCCTATGCGAACCAGAGTGTCCGGTTGATGCCATTTTCTCTGAAGATGAACTACCGGAGAACGAAATGGAATTTCTGGAAATTAACGCTGAACTATGCGAAGTATGGCCTAACATAACTGAAAAGAAAGATCCCCTTGACGATGCTGAGGACTGGGCTGAAGTCACTGGCAAGCTCGATCATTTAGAACGCTAAACCCGTATTTAGAAATAAAACCGGCACCTGGCTGTTCGAATAATCTACCGGGAGGCTACGGACCCCTCAAATGGTCTCGCCATTCCCTGACTGAATATTATACAAAGTTTGTCACTTTGGCAGATGTTTACTGGGGTCTTCGGGTTTACCATCCCTGCGAATTTCAAAATGAAGCATCTCTACTTCTGCCGCGGTCATGCCAACTTCTGATATCACCTGACCCTGCGAAACCTGATCGCCCTCTTTTACCTTTAGTTCGCGATTATTACCATAAGCACTTAAGAAGTGCTCGTCATGCTTGATAATAATCAGTTTACCGTAACCTCTGAGATTACCCCCGGCATAAACCACCTTGCCTGATGCAGATGCTTTCACCGCGGTACCCGCCTTACTCTGGATATCAATCCCTTTGTTCACTTTCCCCGCCAATGAAAATGGCTTGATGATTTTCCCACGTACTGGCCAGTGCCAGTTGAAATCACTGGCGACAAAGGTTTTGGTTGATGCTGCTGTTGGTTTACGCTTATAGACCAGGCCCTGATTTCTCTTGGCGGTTGCCACCTTTGTGGAAGTCTGAACTTTGTTCGATGATTTAGACCTGGGTATCTTCCCCCTGATGATCACGCGCTGACCAGCATAGATGGTATAAGGCGGTGATATGCCGTTCAGCTTGGCAACCTCATGATAATCCTGGCCATATCTCCAGGCTATTGAATACAGGGTTTCGCCAGGTCGCACCTGGTGATACTTGCCTCTTTCGCCAATCTGGCTCACGGGAGCACGACCAGACCCGCTCTGGCAAGCAGCTAGAACAACCAGGATAGCCAATCCCATCAGTAACTTGATGATTGGCCTTGCTGGATCAGTCATGCTTTATTTCTGAAATTCGGTTCAGCAGAAATGCTGACGCAAACCCAAACAGGCCAACTGATAGTGCTGTTATTATCATTGGATCAACCCCTCCAAGAATTTCGTAAGTGTGAGGCATCACAGGTTCCTGGGCCAGTGGTATTGATGAATCCTCTCCGATCAGCTGATAGGCCGATACGACCTGCCACGGCCACAACTTCCATGAATACCCCAGCATCAGCCCTACAAGCCCTAATAACAATCCCTGCCGCGCTTTCTGAAACATCGTGTGCAGAAGCTGGGAAAATACCACCAGGCCAAACAAGGCACCGCCCGCAATTGGAATGAGGACAGACGGCTGATGTAAACTAAGCCCTTCCGAAACAGTTCCATGCAACCCCAGAAGCAACAGGACCAAACCGCCGGAAGTACCCGGTAGAATCCAGGCAAAAGCACCAAGCAGACCACTCATAAAAAAATGCCAGCCTGAAGCTTCCATTGCTCCTGGCTGCACCAGCGAAAACCCGAACCCACACATAACGCCACTACCCAGGCAAATAAGGCAGGTAAGGTTAGATTGCCAAACCTGTTGCAGCAAGACCAATCCCGAACCGGATACGATTCCAAAAAAGAATGCCCCGACAGCCACTGGGAATTCCGTCAAAGCCTTACTAATGAAGGCTGCCGAGGTCACCAGAGAAAAGCTCATCGCTGACAATAACAGTAACAGAAAGCCGGCATCTATCTCTCGCCAGGCAGCCCTGCCTGTGAGTCGTCCCATGCTCAGCAAATTCCGCGGAGTCAACTGGCTCAGCGCCCTTAACAGCCTTTCATAATAACCGGAGATCAAGGCGATAGTGGCCGCAGAAACACCTGGCACCAGTTCGGCCAACCCCATAAATAAACCCACTAGAGCGATCTGTAAATACTGCCGGAAGGAATTCAATTTTTGCCTCCAAGAAGGGGAACAAACCGGACTTTCTCTAAAATTTCAGTGCTGAAACCCTCCTCGTTTCTCTGGATTAACGTCAGTTCCTGATTTCCTGGCGTACCGACCGGTACCACCATACAACCTCCAGGGTTGAGCTGAGCTATAAGCTCATGGGGAACCTCCCTGGGCGAGGCCGTCACCATAATCGCATCAAAGGGCTGCTTTTCCGGCCAACCCAGCTGACCATCATCATACTTATAGCGAATCTGATTCAAGCCCAGCAACCTGAACCGGCTGACGGCTTTTTCCAACAACCCGGAAATTCTTTCAACTGTGTAGACGTCATCCATCAACTGAGCGAGGATAACGCTCTGATAACCTGATCCTGTGCCAATTTCCAAAATGCTTTTCGGTTGCCCCAGGGCCAGGATCGCCTGGGTCATCCTAGCTACTATATAAGGCTGAGAAATAGTCTGACTGTAACCAATCGGCAATGCGGTATCTTCATAAGCTCGATGAGCTAAGGCCTCATCTACAAATAGATGCCGCGGTGTAGAGGCAATGACATCAAGTAGTGCCTCATTACTAATTCCTCCGGACCTGAGTCTATCAGTCAATCGATTACGGGTCCGTTGGGATGTCATACCAACACCTGAAAGGTCTATCTTAGAAGCCACTGCTTGTTTCCCTGTATTTCACCAGCTCTCTTAAGACACTGGTAGCATAACAACCGGGCTGCAAACCGAACCTGATTTCCCAATCTGATTCGAATTGGTCCCACTCCAATTTCTTCGGCATCAATCTGCAATTCCTCAGCCCCGGCCTGACACGGAATCGTTGCAAACCAGACACCCAGTGCGCACAATAATCGGGCAAATCCATTTCGCCGTGCTGAGGATCTCTGCACAGGCCAAACAAAACTCCCTGCTGGTCTGCATCAATAGCATTCCAGCCGTTCTCTGAGATCTGTGTGGACAGATTTAGATTGAACAGGTAAGAACGCGCAGCTGAAAGTATTAAATCTCGCTGCTGGCAATGCCTGCGTTTACCAGACATCAATATTTCGGCTTGGTCAAGATTGTTCATATTTCGCCCAAAACGCTGCTCGCCAAAATAATTGGGTACGCCTTGTGAAGCAATCACCTCTAATTTTTCACTCAAATCACCCTTAACATCTCGCAACCTGATGACAAACTGATTCCCATACAGGTCCCCTTTACGGATTTTTCGAGAGGTCCGATCTACCTGAAGTATTTTTACCTGTTCATCCTCGAGGCGCTCCCACTGGTTCACCTGTCTGCCCGGCAGATAACAGCTGAACACCTGTTCAGTAACGGCGAAACGGTCTTTTCGTCCTGCATAACCAACATCCCGGGGGCTTACACGAGCCAGCTCAGCTATACGTTTGGCCAGCCAGGCAGTATTCATATCAGTTTTTCTAACCCTCAGATAGACATGCTCACCAACTGAAGTAGGCTCAATAGATTGTTCTATCACTTTAAAGTCGCCTGGTTGACTCTTTATCCGAGCAACCACCTCAGGAGGCGGATGGGCATAGGCAAAATCCAGAGAAAAGCTCAAGATGACGGCCTCAACAAAACGATCGCCTGGGCAGCAATTCCTTCGCCGCGGCCAATGAATCCCAAGCGTTCAGTGGTGGTGGCTTTAACACTGACACAACCAGGGTCAACCGCTAAATCCGTGGCCAATACTGCGCGGATCTGTTCAACAAAGGGCGCCAGCTTGGGGCGCTCAGCAATGACTGTGGTATCCGCATTTGCAACGATATAGCCCATGCTGCGGGCGCGCTCAGCAACATTAACCAATAACTTCCTCGAATCGATGCCTGTATATGCTGCATCACTATCAGGAAAGTGACTGCCAATATCACCGATTGCCAAGGCCCCCAATATCGCGTCGCATAGCGCGTGAATCAAAACATCGCCGTCCGAATGAGCGATGATTGCCCGGTCAAAAGGTATATCGGTACCACCAAGGCGAATAGCTGAAGCTGAGCCTGGAACATCCAGAGCATGAACATCATAACCTTGACCCACTTTCATGACCTACCTCTGCTCTTTAGAATAACTTCAGCCATGACTAGATCCTCACCGGTAGTGATCTTGATATTATCTGAATGACCCTGAACCACTCTGGGTTGCAAGCCTAGCTGCTCAATGGCTGAGGCCTCATCAGTCGAATCTGGAAATTGGGTTAAAGCTTGTTTAAGAATACCGAACCTAAATACCTGAGGCGTCTGGGCTAGCCAGAGCTGGGAGCGATCCAGGGTCGCAACAACATCATCTCGGTTGACTCTTTTAACGGTTTCTCTAACCGGCACGGCCAGGCAGCCGCCTACCGGGTGGGCATCCAGAACTGTTACCAATGCCTTGATATCCTCGAAACGTAAACAAGGCCTGACACCATCATGGACCAGGACTAACGAATCTTCAGTCGCGTTAACTGTTTTCAAAGCGTTGAGCACAGATTCAGAGCGTTGCCTGCCGCCTACGACGGTTCGCACTGGATAATCAAAGTGCAGCCCTGAGAAATACTCATCATTATCGTTTAAGGCAACGATCATTTCCCTTGGCTGGCAGGCAGCCAGCGCATCCAGAGTTAACTCAAGGATGACCCTACCGCCAATTGACAGGTATTGTTTGGGCACGGCAGCACCCATTCTAAGGCCCTGCCCGGCTGCTGGGATAATACAAATAATCTGATCAAGAAGAGACATATTCGTCCTGCTTGCATTCAATCGTTAACTAGCAGAATGAACGTCTCATCCTCTTTGATAAGCCCGAATTCGGTCCTGGCGCGTTCTTCCACGGCATCTAAGCCCTCTCGGAGATCTATAATCTCAGCCTTGAGCACTTTATTCCGAAGTTCTTTTCGTTCGTTCTCCGCCAGTTTCTTATCCAGTTGTTCAGTCAACGCATTAACGTGGGCGAAGCTACCTTCTCCGACCCAGAATCGATACTGCAGGTAAATCGTCATTACCGCGAGAATGACTAGGATGAATTTAGATGCCAAAGCCTTGCCCCATCTGGTTGTCAGTGCTTAAACTCAGCCAGCCCCTTATAAACGGCCTGGCAACGATCTTCAATGCGCAATAACCTATTATACTTTGCCACTCGATCTGACCGACACAAAGATCCGGTCTTGATCTGGCCCGCGCCTGTGGCCACAGCCAGGTCAGCAATACAGGTGTCCTCAGTTTCTCCAGATCGATGTGATATGACGGTAGCATAGCCTGCTTTACGCGCCACATGGATTGCCTCCAGCGTCTCCGTTAAGGTACCAATCTGGTTAACTTTAATTAGAATCGCGTTAGCGATTTTAGCATCTATACCCTGCTGTAAAATAGTAGGGCTGGTAACAAATAAATCATCACCAACTAACTGGCAGCGATCACCAATCGATGCAGTCAGGTATTCCCAGCCCTGCCAATCACTTTCATCAAGGCCATCCTCTATCGACAGGATTGGAAACTGATCCACCAGTGAGGCAAGATAATCAGAAAACTCATTACTGGAAAACCGCTTACCCTCTCCCGCTAAATGATATTGATGGTTGCTGCAGAACTCTGAAGCCGCACAATCTAAAGCCAGAAAAACATCCTCTCCGGCTTTGTACGGCGTGGTTTCCAGCGCTTCCATTATAATTTCCAGGGCTGCCTTATTGCTCTGGAGGTTGGGCGCAAAGCCACCTTCATCACCGACTGCCGTGCTTAATCCTCTACTTTTTAAAACCTCTTTCAAAGCCTGGAAAATCTCGGCGCCACAACGCAAGGCTTCGGAGAAACTTGGCATACTAACGGGTTGAATCATAAATTCCTGAATATCTACATTATTATCAGCGTGCTCTCCGCCATTTAAGATATTCATCATCGGCACTGGCATACTGTAGCGACCACCGGTACCATCCAGGTCCGCATAATGCTCATAAAGCGCCTGCTGCTTAGCTTTAGCTGCCGCAGCCGCGACGGCCAGTGACACTGCCAGTATCGCGTTGGCTCCAAGCACCTGTTTATTTTCGGTGCCATCCAGGGCAATCATCAAATGATCAATTTCAGATTGGTTTCTTGCGTCAATACCGAGCAGCTTTTCACGTATGACTGAATTCACGTTCTCGGCGGCCTTGAGTACCCCTTTACCACCATAGCGTTGCAAATCTCCATCCCGCAACTCAACGGCTTCTCGCGAGCCCGTTGATGCGCCCGAGGGCACACAGGCCATGCCGATCTCACCGGTTAACAATTCTACCTCTGCTTCCAGCGTTGGGTTTCCCCTTGAATCGAGGATTTCTCGCGCCCTTATATCTCCAATTTCCGACAACTCATTTCTCCAATTACTTTTTATCTACTTCAACCAATCTATCCAGATCATGGCCAGTGTTATCTTTTAACAATGGCATCCAACTCGAGTAAAGTTTCTAGCAGGGCCCGCATCATTCCCAAAGGCCAGGAATTTGGCCCATCGCTCAAGGCTTTATCCGGTTCAGGATGAGTTTCCATGAACAATCCATGGACACCGACAGCAACCGCGGCCCTGGCCAGAACAGGCACCATTTCTCTTTGGCCTCCTGAAGTAGCACCCTGCCCTCCTGGCAACTGCACACTATGAGTCGCATCGAAGACAACAGGGCAGCCGGTTTGCCTTAGAATCGGTAACGACCTCATATCCGAAACCAAGTTGTTATAACCGAAACTAACACCGCGTTCGCAGACCATAATCTGCTTGTTGCCAGTCGCTCGAGCCTTACTGACAACATGCTGCATATCCCACGGGGCCAGGAACTGGCCTTTCTTTATATTCA
>Ga0233433_10004978_pt1 | contig 9985 bp, 13 predicted proteins | sample SI_122_August201_5_FD_179868 | JGI IMG/M metagenome (GOLD analysis project Ga0233433, IMG submission 179868) | Seawater microbial communities from Saanich Inlet, British Columbia, Canada - SI_122_August2016_100_MG | ecosystem: Environmental > Aquatic > Marine > Inlet | place: Canada: British... | reverse complement strand
AATCCATTTTTTGTAATATTACAATTTTTGGGAGGAGCCCCCGAGGGTATGATTGGTGTTATAATAGGTGTTTTATCTAAAAACACACAAATGATAGCAATTGGTGCATATGCTATGTTTTATAATTTATTTATGCTATTTTTCAGATTATTTGGTAAGAAGGGACTAATAAAAAGTATTTTTTAATTCAAATAAATATTTTTAGTATTTTCTTGATTATTAAAATAATTTCGCATTTTAGGTTGGTATTGTTCCTCTTTATTTTCTAATTTAGTATTATTGTTTTGATTATTAAACCACCACTTACGCCATCCTAGTTCTTTATTATGTTGATTATTAAAAGATTGATGAAAATTATGTTCAGGACCAAGGTATGTTTTACCATTCGTAAATTCAACTAGGTTATTTTTATTAATATCTGTTTTTTTTGATTTATAATCCAATATTTTTTGTTTTATTTCTGCTTCTATAGTTTTAATAGTATCTTTTAATATAGTGTTATTATTAACATTATTAAAATTATTAACATTAGGTATTTTTACTACTTTATTTTTTTGTTGTCTAATATAAGTATATGTTATAACAACTATCAATAAAATAAGAAGGTTTTTAAGGAATAAATCACTATTTTTCATCATATTAATTAAATTATAAGTTTTTAAAAGTTTTATTAGTTATATAAAAATATATAGAAATTAATTAAAATAAAATTGATTTCTTTATAATTAAATTTAAAACTACAAAACATATAGATATGTGTTTGAAATGTATGATTGATTCTGACATTAATATTTTTAATTCATATAATATGTTTCATATTACTAATACCGAGTATAATATAATAAGTATTGTAAAACTAAACAATGATACAGAAAAGTATCAATCCTTTTTATTGGAAGTTGTAGAAAATAATATAAAATTTACCTTAAATTGGAACAAAGAAAAAAACACCTATTTTCTTAATGATTTGATAAATAAAAAGTATGAAACTTATCTAGTAAGTGGTAAAAATGAAGGAGAATTTAGGGACGTTGTAGTTCTAGGTTATGATATAGTCGCACTATTATTTACAAACATTCCAAAATTTCAAACATTAAAAGGTAGTTTTATTAATTAAATAATTTTATTTACCAGTTTTCAAAAAAAAAATATTTCTATTAGTTATAAATATAAATATAAATTAAATTCAAAATTTTTAAAATGGATAAATTGCTTAAAGATTGTGTTGCTTCTTGTAATAAATGTATTACTGATTGTTCTGGTAAAAAAGGAATGGAAGAGTGCGTTCGTCTTTGTAAAGTAAACAGAGATGTTTGCAAAGCATTAATGTGTGCTAGTAAATGTAAAGCAGATAAAGATGTTGTTAAATGTCTATTAAAAGCATGTAAGAAATGTTGTATGGATTGTGTTAAAGAATGTGGAAAACACGATATGACATGTTGTCGTCAAACTGTCAAAGCTTGTAATAAAATGTGTAACTGCTGTACTTCGCGTTTATCCTCTAAAAAGAAATCCTTTAAAAAGAAATCCTCTAAAAAGAAATCCTCTAAAAAGAAATCCTCTAAAAAGAAATCCTCTAAAAAGAAAAAGTCAAGAAAAAAGAAAAAGTCAATGAAAGGTGGTGGTGCTCATAAACACCTCAAAGGTGGTGCTTGTGGTAGAAAAAATCATTAAATAATTAATAAGATTATGATAATATTTTTAGTTTTTATTAACCTTTTTTAATATGTTCAAAATTAAATCATATAAACCTATAGGTCTATTTTCTCCAATTACAAGTAAGTAAAATAAAACCTGAACGAATATAACAACAACTAGAACAATACTATTTTTAAGAACAATGAATTGTTTAAATTCTTGCATTGATGAATTTGAATATTTCCATACTACTATTGATGAAATTAAAGTAAATAGAACAAATAAACCAAAAGATATAGATGCTTTCATTATAATTTTATTATTATCCTTTTTTATTAATTCATTTTTTTTATCTAAATGATCTTCTTGTTTTTTTGTTAATAGTAAGATATTTTTCGGTTTAATAATAGGAAGAGTTTTATCTAAAATAAAATCAATATTTTTTTTAATGGTTTTTTTTACAGTATATGTTCCAATTGTAAAAAAAACAAGTGATAACATTAATATATAAATTGATATTAAGAATAATGTATTTGATAATATTTTTAATCCAAATCTTTTATAAATAAATCCTATAATACCTAAAAATAAAAAACTACCAATTACAATTGATAAATCTGCTATTTTTTTAGTAATAAAAGAATCATCATTATTATTATTATTATTATTATCATTTATATCAGGAGACAATGTATTTTTTGTTTGATTTTCCATATTTGATTATGAATTAGATTTATATATATTATATATAATTATTATATAATAAAAAATGAAAAGTCAAAATCAATCGTTAATTAATTTTTTAAATGGGACGCATTTCAGAGTGGATTTAGCATTACATTTTACACTATTAGTTATAATTTATACATTAATGTTTGATTTTGTAATATCTAAATTAATTAAAAAAGAGCTCTTTAAATTTATAAATGGCTATATTAATACAAATAATAAAGTTTTAGATTTAAATCAAGAACAACAAATTATATTTAAAAAATTAAGTTATAATTATAAGAATACATCTAAGAGAAATGACTTAACATACCATCATAATAGGAGATTAAAAATTATTTTATATAGTATTGTTGCTTTAATTATTGTTCTATTTATATTATTAGTTCATTATTATATTGTCAAAAAAAAACTATCAATAAGACAATTTAAAAAAATAATGCTAGAAAATGTTCTATTATTTTTAATAGTTGGTATTATTGAAATTATATTTACATTTAATATTGCTACTAGATATAGTTCTATTAATCCTTCTTTTATAGTAAAATACTTTTATAAAACTTATAACAAATATGTAGAATAAATAATTATTTTTTTTTTAATTACTACTTTTACTATCTTTTTTTTTAAAAATAACTTTTAAATTTATTTACAGTATAACCTATTGTATAAAATGGTATAGTACTATAAATTATACCTATTGAAAGAAATGTTGAACCAATAACAAGACCCTTCATTATAGGATTTATATCATCACTTTTTAAGATATATTTACAGAAGTTGGTAGTCTCTTTTATATCGTTTTTTGTTTTTATAAAGATTTCAGAAGTGGATAACTTCAACATCATACAGAATATATGTTATTTCTTAAAAAAATATTTAAATTTTAAAATTTTTCAATTTTATTGTAGGAAAAAAAATCAATTTTTATAAAAAAAAAATGTTATAAATACTGTTAGTAATTTCAAATTCACTGTGAACCAATAGTAATTTAAATACTTTTTTTTTTAAATATTTACGTCTTTTAACTACAGACGTACTAAATAAACACGTACTTCTTCTCCCTGGGGTGGTCTTGATGTGCCTTTTTAAATTAAGGGTAATAACAATCGCAGCAGATAGGATCGTTGTTCTCCAAAAAATGCAGCTTACCAATCCGAATCGCATGTCCACAAGTCCTTTGACCCAGTGTGTTGAGACTATTGCAAAAAATTTTGCGGTCATCCTCGTCTCGCTCAATCTTCGGAAGGGCGGGTTGGCATAGTAAATGATTTGAGTGAACATCACCATCAACGGCGCCTTTGGCTTTGATGTGGTGACGCAAAGACCTGTATTTATCTTTCCGCTTTAATTCCCTTTACGTCATATAATTGCAGAGCGGGCAAACCAGCGACATTTGTGTGGGGTTATGGGTGCTTGCGAGTCTTTACTGATCCTTACTATTAAAGAACTATAATATTATACTTTACAGATAAGAAATTTCAATTTTATTGATTTTTTATAGAAAATAGACTAAAAAGATAGGTAAAAATAGTTAAAAACAAAAGTTTTTATAAGGATATAAATTTTTTTCTTTAAAAAATAGTAAAATTAGAAAAAATCATCAAAAATACAATTATTTAGTATTACTTGCTTTTTGTCTTTCAGCATATTTTTTTTGTAGTCTTTCCCTAGCACTTAATCCTCTAGTGCTATTTTTAACTCTATTCATTTGTGGAGAATTAGAACCAAACATTTGGGCTGCTTGTTCTTGGATTTGATCACTTGAAATACCAGAACCTTCTAAATTACCCATCATTTGTTGTGTTTGATTTATTAAATCATTTTGATTTACCTTTCCTTTTTTCATATCTGTTTCTAATTTCGATCCAAATTTATTAATTAAATTCATAAATTTAGCAGGATTATCACCTTTCATAAAATTTCCTAATGTTTTACCAATATCAGGAGTTCCATCATCACCATTTGCTTCCATTTCGTCTAGGTTAAAAGTATTTGCCATTTCACTTGCTAAATCTCCGAATAATGAACTACCAAATAAATTATTAATTGGATTTTCATTATCTTTTATTTCAGTTATTTTTTCTTCATTATTTTCTTGATTATCACTATTTTCTTGATTATCACTATTTTCTTGATTATCATTATTATTATTAGTATCATTATTTCCATCACTAGTTTGTTCTGTTGTATTAGTTATTTGTTCTTCTAATTTAGAAAGGTCAATATCCTTAAGACTTTCAGTTAAACTTTGTGCCATTTTCATAATTCCTCCAAAACTTTCACCTAGATTACCCAAATCAAGACCACCTTCACCACCTCCTAAATTCTTTCCTAGACTAGTAAGACTTCCTAAACCTTTAAGTAAATTACCAATACCACCTGTTTCACTTTCTTCTTCTTTTTCTTTTGTTTCAAGAGTATTATCTAATGGGTCAGGTGCTTCTATAGTGCCTCCTACTTTTTCTAACATATACATAATTTCTTTTTTATTTGGAATACATTTTCTACCTAATAAAACAAGTAGTTGTAAATATTTCCAAACAGCCATTTTATTACTACTAGTAGCATCACTAGATTGCCAAAGGTTATGAAAATTTATTCCTTCTAATAAACAAAGATTTTGATTATTAATGAATAATTCTTCATCTTTTTTAGCAATTTGTAAAAGGTGATTATTTGATTTCGTCATAAAATATTTAACATATAAATCATTTTTATCGTCATTACCTTCTAGTAAAGCACGATAATTTTCTAAAACCATCTTTTTTGTATATGGAAAGTAAGAAACAATCTCGTTTAAACATTGTTTTAAATAAAAGTTAAAATAATCTATGTATGTTTTCTCCATTTTTTAAATATAATAAAAATATAGTTACTATTAAAAATTTAATATAATTAAAAGACTAAAAGAAAAATAAAAAAAAAATATAACGCATAATAATTATACTCTCATTTGACCCATACTTTGTGTCATCTCACTACCACGTTGTTTCATCATATCTTCATACGCTTTATCCATTAGATTAGATTTATTTGTTTTATTTTCTTGAGTATATTGAATAGGTTGTTGGTTATTGTTACTTGCTTTACCACCACCACCTCCATTAATAAATTCATATGAATTTTCAATAGTTTTATTACCATCAATAAAAGAATACATATCTGAAAAAGAACCACCCATTTCATTACTAAAAAACCCATCTATACCACTAGTATCTTTTGTATTATTTTGTTGTTGTTGTTGTTGTTGTTGTTGTTGTTGTTGTTGTTGTAGCATTTGTTGTTGTTGTTGTTGTTGTTGTTGTTGTTGTTGTTGTGGCATATTATTACCTGTTTTATTTATTTCAATATTAATAAAATGAAATAAACTTTCATCTTTGATAATTCGTTTTTGAGATACATTATATAAAAGAGGAACACTGTCTACAAATTCTGGCAATTGTATATCATTTGAATCAACACAACATAATTCATAATTATCAACTAGATTATTTTTATTTAATATCTCTATTAGTTTTTTTGAATGCTCGCAATAATTACTGTAAAATATAAAATGTTTTTCCATATTTAAATATTTTTGATTTTAAAAAATAGTAAATTTTATTTTATACAGTTTTATTTATAAATTTTTTATAAATTATACGATAAATAATTTAAAATATAAAATTGATTTTAATTTAAAATTAAATACTTATATTATATTATAGATAATTCAATATTAAAATACTAGATATTTTTAATAATGGCTAAATTTATAAGCAACATAAAATATCCGTATGAAAACTCATGGGACAAAACAAACACTAATGTAACTTTTGAAATTGAAAAAGTAAATCTAAGTTTTGTTAATGCATTACGTCGTGAATGTATTACAAATGTTTCAACATTTGGTTTTAGAACAGAACCATATGAAAAAAATAATGTAGAAATTATTACAAATGATACATCATTAAATAATCAAATTATTTGTCATAGAATTGGTATGATACCATTAAATATTACAGATGAAGATTTTAATATTGAAGATTATGAATTTATTTTAGATGCAAAAAACGATACAAATTTTCCAAAATGGATTAAAAGTAATGATTTTAAAATTAAACAAATTAGTACAGACACATTTTTAGATAAAAAAGAAGTAGAAAAAATATTTCCTAAGGACGCAATTACAGGTGATTATATTATTATTTCTAAATTAAAACCCTGTTATAATATTATTAATTATAAGTTAAATAGTTATAAAGATGAATTAATTAATAAACAAGGAAAAGTTTATCAATTACATTTAAAAGCAAAAGCAGTTTTAAGTAATGGTGCAGAAAATAGTAGATTTAGTCCTACAACAACTATAGCACATAGTTTTAAAGTCGATGATAGTGCTGCTGAAGTAGCTAAAAAACACTATATTAAACAAGAAATTAATGATATGAAAGCAAAAGGGTTAAAATTAAGAACTGAAAAAGAATTGGGAACTTTCTTCGATACAACACATAAGGAAAGATATTTTTTAAAAAATGAAGAAGGTGAACCAATACATTTTATATTTTCAATTGAAAGTATTGGAGTTATACCACCTTTAATTATATTTTATAGAAGTATTAAATGTTTAATAAATAGATTAGAGAAATTTATCATTAATTTAAAATCAAAGAATGATAATGTTATCATTATTGAACCATCTCCTAATTTAGCGGATGGTTATAAATTAATAGTTCATAATGAAAATGACACACTTGGTAATTTACTTTCAGAATATATGTATGAAAAATATTGTGTAGGTGAAGAACCAGATATCAATATTATAGGATATAAAAAAATACACCCATTAGATGAAAAGATATTTTTTAATTTAAATTCAAATAAATATAAATCTTGGGAGGAATTAAATAGTTTATTTGTTGAAGCATCGCAAGATATTATTAAAACCCTTAAAAAATTACAAAGTGAATTGGAAAATATTAAGGATTTTATTAAAGAACTAAAATCTCTATAAAACACTACTATAATAGGTATTTGTTTTCTCTTCTCCTATTATTAATTGATAAATTACTGCTGAAAACATAATATAAGTAATATAAATATCATTATAATTATTTTTTTTATATAAAATAATACTTTTATTTTCTTTATTTTTTGTATTTTCTCTATTTTCAATCATATAATCTAGTCCATTCATAAATTTATTAAATTTGTCATCATCGTCTAATATTTCTATTTGTTTTTGATAGACTTCATACATAACAAGTTTATCAAGTTCATTAACCATTTTTAATTAATTATTTATACTATTTATTTTTTATATTTTTATTAATATTTTAACATATAATTAATTATAATTGCAATTATTAAATATAAATATATTATAAATAATGAGTAATACTAATTTGCATATAATAGGATATATTATTATAGTACTAAAAAATTATTATTTTTATAAGTTCTGTACCTCTATTAAAAAATATAAAAAATGTTTAAAGAAGAAAAAATGTAATATATCTAGTAAATCAAGGAGAGTATATACTTTGAAAAATATTAGTTTCTTTTTAATAATTTACATTATAATAAATTTTATTGTTCCAATTAATAAATATATACTTAAAATACCCCTTATTAGTTCTATTTATAGTATTATCATTTTAGTTATCATAATTATCCAATTGTCCTTTTTTAGTAGTATTATATCATCATTAAATAAACAAGATTGTTTAGATTGTCTAGGATTTAATAAATTATCTAAAAATATAATTTCAGTTACTATTTTAAAACAAAAAACAAAAACACTTACTCTTAGTATTATAGTTAGTTATGTATTATTAGTCTATCTATAATCACATTTATTTCCCAAGTAATATATATATATATTAAGATTAGATATTGAAAGATAATTTAAGGTAAAAACAAATAATCCAATTATATTAATTTATATTTTAGTAATAATAAAATTGAATTTTAATTTTATATTATAGGTTTCTTATTGATTTACTTCAAAAATGTCAGAAACCAATGCTTTTAAAATTATAAATCCATTTTTGACTAAAGAATTAGAAAATATTTATAGATTTTTAATATTAAATAAAGGTCAAACTTTAACTAAATTAGTAGAACTTGGTAGAGCACTTAATTATTCTATTAAATTTAGTAATAAATATAAAGAACTTATTTTCAAGACAAAAGATAGTTCATTTTTATTGGATTATAATTATAATTTAATTAATGTAGTATTTAATAAAGAAAATGATGTAGATGAACATCCAATTAGTCATTATGAAACAATTTATGATGGCACTAGAATAATTGCATCATTTAAAGATGGTCAAATTAATATTAGAACATCTGGTTCTTTTAGTAATTGTGAATATTTGAATGGTAAAACTAAAGAATATGAGAAAGGAAAATATGATAATGATATTTCATTATATGATTTATTTATAAAACAATGTAACATTATGAAAATTAACCTAGATGAATTGGCAAAATTATCAAATCAATTTCCTGATAAAACATTAGTTGTAAATTTTATTTTAATCCTTCAAAATACACCTATTCCAAAAGGTAGTGATTTTCAAAATACAATTATTTTAGAGAATGCTTATCTGTTAAATAATACAGAACATTTAAAGGCATTAAAAAAACTATTTGTAGAAAGAGAACAATTGAAGGATGAAAATATGATTGAAAGTGAATTTAAATTAAAAAAGTTTGAATATCAACAAAAACTACTAGACATTATTGATAATAATAATTTGTTTGATATTAAACAGGCTATTATTGGTGAATTTAATGATTATTTAAAATTTCATAAATTTTGCGATATTATTACACCAACTCATTATGTTTATAAAGATGAAGAGGAGATTAAATCAAAGTTGGAAACTCTTCCTTATTATAGTAGAGGATTTAAAATTACCTATAATGATGGTAGTTTTAAAGATATTATTAATCCTAAATATGAAGAATTAATAAATCTACGTATTCACCATTCTATTTGTCCTAATACTATTGATGCGGATATTTGTAAGATAAAAGATATTAAAGATATTAAAAATATTTGGAGACTATTTCAAAAATTAGTATGTGAAGGTAAATTACAAGATTTTTATAAATTTTATGACAGTGAAGAAAAATATAAATTCATTTTTAATTTCTTTATGGATAAAGTTGATGAGTTTGTAGAAAAATTATTTTCTCAGTATAATTATGGTACAATTTATAAAAAGGTATCCCCTGATTCTAAAATTATTATTAAAAATTCTAAACCAATTCCAAGACCCTTTAGAATTATTAAAAAAATAGAAGTTCAGCAATTAGATCCTAATAAAATATTCAATCAAGTTATTCACGATTTGTTCGATTATACTCATCAAGAATATAAAAAACATAAGAAAAGCAATGCGGAATCATTATTTGATACAAAATTTGATGTAGAATATTTGAAAACAAATATGATTTTCAACGATTTCTTTAAATCTGATTATGAAAACTGGCAACGTAATTATGTTGACTCGGACTTCTTTTTTGGTGATCTATATGGTAAAATCATTACACCAATATGGGAATAATTTTGTTAATATTAATAAACTAGTTACAATATTTATTTATTAAAACTATAAAAAAA
>Ga0233433_10004977_pt1 | contig 9985 bp, 9 predicted proteins | sample SI_122_August201_5_FD_179868 | JGI IMG/M metagenome (GOLD analysis project Ga0233433, IMG submission 179868) | Seawater microbial communities from Saanich Inlet, British Columbia, Canada - SI_122_August2016_100_MG | ecosystem: Environmental > Aquatic > Marine > Inlet | place: Canada: British... | reverse complement strand
GCGTAATCGTGCCAACGGGCCAAACACCAAAGGTCCCATCAGGCCCAAGGCACCCAGAGTGATGATCAGGGTCGCGGCCAGTGTAATGATGATCGAACGTTGGGCGAAGGCTTCGGTTTCCAGCTGGGCGCGGGTTGAATCCAGTCGCACGTGCAAGGTGAACGGTGTGCCCATTTGCTGTGCCGACCACAACACGTCGTAGCGGGACTTGTCTATGCTGAGCCGGCCCAAGGTGTCGAACGATCCTTCAAGGCGAGATACAGGTGCCGGTGGTTCACCAAACTGACCCACGTAGTCACCGTTTTCTCGCTGGATAATGCCACCGGAAATCTGTGTGCCGGACAGCAGCATCTCAGCCGTTGCCACCAACATCTTGTCAGACATTTCGTATGGGTGGGTGAGGAACAATGCTGTGAAAGCTGTCTGGGCCTGTCGCTCCAGCGATTGCAGGCTGTTTTGTTCAAAATCACGCGTGAACGCATAAATGAACGCCCCTTCAATGGCGAAAACCAATAAGAACACCAGCACCATGACACGCTGTGAAAGCTTGCTCTGCACCATAAACTTGAAGGCACTGGAATTTGGGGTCGCTTGTGTCATTTAGCCTTATTGCGCTATGCGCTACTCAAGTGGCGTTTGGCCGGGTTCGACGCGGCATTCATGCGCCAGTGTAGAGCATTTGTTCCAGTCTTTCGGAAGTCTTGAATTCTCCTTAAGTGCCGGCGCAATAAATGCTGTTATTACATCATGTTAGGAGGTTGTTACGGGTGGGGATACGATGGCTGCTGTGGCGCATTGCCATGGTTGTTGTGCGAATCGGGTGAGGGGATGATTCGCACCTAGAGACCCGTGTGGCCCAAATCAAATTTGAAGCTTCAAGCAATTTTGTTATTTTTTGGTGTAATGACGCTTCAACTGTTGATGTGAGGCCCGAATCCTTGTACACAACGCGTCAGTGGTCGGGAGGCCATTTTCCAGGGGATACCGGCGGAGTTACTCGTTTGACCTACACATTATATGGCAATTACAGCACAGCCACATTTGGTCCTCACGCTGTCCTGGAAGAAGCTGATTTACCCTACACCCTGGAGCTTATCGATCTGAGTGCTGGCGATAACCATGCGCCGGATTTTCTGGCGATGAATCCGGGTGGATACGTGCCCGTGCTTCGGTGCGAAGACGGCACTGTGTTGTTTGAGGCCGCTGCGATCATGCTGTATCTGGCCGATCAGCATCAATTGACGGACTTGGCACCGCCACCGAAGGACCCTACCCGGGGATTGCTTTACCGGTCACTGTTTTTCCTGACCAGCACGGTTCAGGAAGCCTACAAACATTTCTATTACCCGATGAAATTCACCGCAGAACGGTCCGCGGCTGAAGGTATCAAAGAACAATCTATCCAGCTGATGGTTGAGCGCTGGGCCATGGTTGAACAGATGCTGGATGACAATGGCCCATACTTTCTGGGTGACCGGTTCAGTCTGGCGGATATCTATCTGGTCATGCTGATCAGTTGGCACGACAACATGGAATCCATTCTGGCTACGAACCCCGCTGTAAAACGCAATTTCGATCTGGTGACCGCGCGCCCGGCGTTACAATCGATTTTGCGAGACCACGGGATTACGGCTTAACGGACCTCTTTGTTAGCGCGGTCTCCTAGTTAGCGCGACCCCCTAGTTAGCGCGACCATAGAATCCGATCCGCTCTTCTTCAGAAAAATTCACATCAGGCGTCTCATAGAACGAAAACACCGTGATGATGCGCTCGTGATTGCCTTCGACGGGCGTCACCCGGTGCAAGGTGTTCTTGCCACGGAACACATTCAAGGTACCAGCGGCCAGCTTAATGTGCCGCACCTGATCATCGTGGCCTTCGAACAGGCGCACGATCCCGTCATAGTTCGGATCATCAGCGGTTCTGAGATCACTACGGTATTCAAAATGCCCGCCACCGTGGGCTGCTTGCAGCAACAAAGTGGTCGTGAATTCAGAACGATCAAAATGCCAGTTCAGGGCTTCGCCATCCTGATAGGCCATGACGTTCATACAAGCGAGTTGGTCAGGCATGGTATAGAGCGCGGCTTTATCCATAACAGTGGCAAGAAACGCCCGGAACGGTTCCCACTCGTAAACATCGATCAGGACGTTATCTGGAATTTGATCGGCGCATACGGTGTGGTTGATGGTTTCGAACGGCTGAAGTACGGGATGGTCATCGTCTAATCCGGGGATGCTGCGCTCGAAATAGATGTTATGTGACCGTTTGTGCTCAAACGCGTTGTTGTCCAGTTGTGGTTTCGCATTGGCGATGGCCTTTTGAACGGCCACGGCTCGAAGGAATCCTTCCAGATTGAACATGCCGTCTTTTGCCAGGTCAGCTTTACATTGTTCAACCAGCGCCTGTCCGGCGGGGCTGGTCAAATCGTGCAAGGGGTAACGATCAAGATCAAGCGTGTCATGCATTTCAGATAACCTCATTGGTGGAGCCTTCGCCCGACAGCAGGTTTTGGGCAAAGCGTTGATGAAAGCGACCATACCCGTTTTCTGTGACTGCTAAGTGATCTCGGGTTAAGTCGTGGAACTTCGGTAAATTGTGAAACGGCACAGCCGGAAAGGTGTGGTGCTCAGCATGGTAGGGCATGTTCCAGGCCAAAAAACGGGCCAAGCCAGTTGTGTATGTGGTGCGGCTATTCGCCAGCATGTTATCGACCATTGGACAACCGCCATGCTCCGCCAGCAGAAAGGCCCGCAGGAAGGGCTGGCCGATCAAAACGGGGACCAGCCAAATCCAAATCAGTACAGTGTTGTTGCTGTAGACTGAGCCCGCGACAAGGGCCGCATATATGCATAAAAACACCCATGCCTCACGTCGGACGGCCGACTTTTCTTGATCATGTACAAAAGCGTCGCGGTTGGTAGACAGCGCATTTGCAAACAGGGATCTAACCTGCGCGATCCACGCCGGGATACCAGACATGTAGGCCAGGTACTGGGCCATGGTCCGGGGGCGGGGGGTGATCAACTCCGGGTCTTTCGCCGGATCATTGGTGTATCGATGATGATCGGTGTGAAAATGTCTGAACCACACAGGGGCAACCATGACCAACAGGCCGCATATGTTTGAAGCCCAAGTATTCAACCACAATGTTTTGAAGGCAGTTTTGTGAATGCTCTCATGCAGCAGGGCGAAGTTCGAGATGATGAGCAATCCCTGAACCACCAGCAACGCCTGCCAACCGGGCACTCGCCAGATGATGAGGCTCGTCGTGATGACAATAGCGCCCCAATGACGGGCAAGGTGCCAAAAAGCAGTACCGTCAGAACGCTGTAATAAATTCAGCCGTTGTTCTCGGCTTAGCGTCGCCATCAATAATTGGTGTGTGTGTTGCATGGTAACCAATTTTGTTAAATATGGCGCACGTTATCATATGTCTTGGCGTCCCTTACGTGAAAAAAATTGGTCGTTGGTTTTCGCTTAAAGTTCGGATGGCATCTGCGATCCCGGCGTGATTTTTGAGAGCAGGGCATGGATCACTTGACAATCGGCGGTCATCGTGGCTTTTCACCGCCGAAACACACTCTCTTCCAAGGACTTGATCAATGCATCAATATCGTACCCATACTTGTGGCGAGCTTCGCCTGGATCACGCACAGTCGGAGGTTCGGATTTCCGGTTGGGTTCACCGCAAACGTGATCATGGCAATCTGTTGTTCGTGGATTTGCGTGATCAATACGGCCTGACCCAGTGTGTCATTGATGTATCAAGCCCATTGTTTGCCGACGTAGAAGGTGCGCGTCCTGAAAGCGTGCTGACGGTTACCGGTAAAGTGGTAGAACGCAGTGACGAGACAATCAATAAAACACTGCCGACCGGTGAGGTGGAAGTCGCCATTGAAGCGGTCGTTGTGGAAAGTGCTGCACAAATTCTGCCCATGCAGGTCGCCGGTGATGCCGAAGCGGGCGAAGATATTCGCCTGCGACATCGTTTTCTCGATCTACGCCGTGAAAAACTGCACAACAACATCCTGTTGCGGAGCGAGATCATCACCTCTATTCGCCGCCGCATGACAGATCAGGGCTTTACCGAATTTCAGACACCTATCCTGACCGCATCATCTCCCGAAGGCGCCCGCGACTATCTCGTCCCGAGCCGCCATCATCCGGGCCAGTTCTATGCCCTTCCTCAGGCCCCACAACAGTTCAAACAGTTGTTGATGGTGTCCGGTTTTGATCGATATTTCCAGATTGCGCCGTGTTTTCGTGATGAAGATGCCCGTGCGGATCGCAGCCCGGGCGAGTTCTATCAACTCGATTTCGAAATGGCATTTGTGACACAGGAAGATGTGTTCGCCGCAATCGAGCCCGTTCTGGAAGGCGTGTTTGTGGAATTTGCTGGTGAACGCACCGTGACGCCGGCGCCGTTTGTACGCATTCCTTATCTGGAATCCATGCTCAAGTATGGTTCGGACAAGCCTGATTTACGCAATCCTATCGAAATGGTGGATGTGACGGAACCATTCCGTGATTCAGGATTTGGTCTGTTTGCCCGCAATGTTGAAAAAGGTTCTGTGGTTCGGGCGATCCCGGCGCCGGGTGGTGCTGACAAGCCCCGCAGCTTCTTTGACAAGCTGAATGACTGGGCGCGCGAATCGGGTGCCGGCGGATTGGGTTATATCATCTTCGCCGATGGCGAGGCCCGTGGCCCTATTGGCAAAAATCTGGAAGCCGATCGTATCGATGCCATCAAGGCCGCGACCGGTGCATCGGACGGCGACGCTGTATTTTTCGCCTGTGGCGATCTGCATGATGTTGAGCCTTTTGCTGCGCAGGCCCGTGACCGCATTTGTGATGAGCTTGATTTACGCGAAAAGGGAGCCTTCAAGTTCTGCTGGATTATCGACTACCCTATGTTCGAAATGGATCACGATACTGGTAAGCTGGAATTCAGCCACAACCCGTTCTCCATGCCGCAGGGCGGTATGGAAGCGTTGGAGACCATGGATCCGCTCGATATTCTGGCTTATCAGTATGACATCGTGTGCAACGGTATTGAACTGTGCTCAGGCGCCATCCGGAACCACCGCGCCGATATCATGATCAAGGCTTTCGCGATGGCAGGTTATGGCCCGGAAGTGGTTGAAGAGAAATTCGGTGGTATGTTGAATGCGTTCCGTTACGGCGCACCACCCCACGGCGGTGCCGCACCCGGTATCGATCGTATTGTGATGATGTTGGCGGATGAGCCGAATATTCGCGAAGTGATCGCCTTCCCGCTTAATCAACAAGCGCAGGATTTACTCATGGTGGCCCCTGGTACGGCGGACGAAACGCACCTGAAGGAGCTTCACTTGAAGGTTGTTATGCCCAAGGTTATCAAGACCACAGAGGACCAACCAGCCGAAGGTGGCGAGAACCAAGGTAGCTAGCGTCGTAAAATTGGACGAAACAGGCTAAATTTGTTAGATTCATTTACCGTTTATTATTCTCATCGCGTTAAAAGCGATATGAGGGTGATAAATAGCTACGAAACATGTATATAGTGATTCGTGGCGCTAAACATTCATCAAGAAATGATGGGTGATAGAGAGGGTAGATGAAACGAGTTATTCCTGTTGTATTAGGCAGCATGTTGCTGGGCGCTTGTACGCTACCATTGCACGTGCAGGTCGTATCATGGGCCATTGATGGAATATCATATCTAACCACTGAGAAATCTGTCACCGACCATGGCCTGTCCATGGTGGCGCAACAGGACTGCGCATTGTGGCGGTTACTGACCGAAGGCGATATTTGCCGTGACGAAGATGCCATTACCGCCATTGCTTCGGCTGACGTGGCCACCGAAGGTCAGGCGGAAACAGTGGGTACTGTTGCAACGGAAGAATCATCCTCATCCTGGAGCAATCCGGCAACGGCCGAAGACCTGAGCGTCATCGAAGTTTCGGTCGCGGCGCTGGAGGCTCCTGTTGCTTTAGAGCCCGTGATTGAAACAAGCCCAATTACGTCCACAGTTACGCCCACAATTGTGGTGCCGTTGGTCGAAGCATCAGCCGTGGAAATGGCGAACGCTGGTGACTATCTGGTGATTGGCAGTTTCAGCAAACAAACCAATGCCCTTGGTTTTGCGGAAAAGAACGGCAGTCTTGATACCAAAATTCTACCGGCCATGGTCTCTGGTGAACAGGTATACCGCGTTGTCGTCGGTCCGGTTGTAACGGGCAACCGCGAAACTGTTACAGCGGCCTTGCAGGTCGCGGGACTAAACGAGTCATGGCCGCTTAGCGTGACCTATGATCAAACGACGATCGCCTGGCGCAAGGTCTCCATATCAGAACCTGTTCAGCTTGCGGCGTTGTCTGAATAAACAACCTATACCTCGTAGAACGTTGTCCCGGCCAGTTGGCGCATAACGCCAACGATGCGTTCTGTTTGTTGAATGCGCTTTGTGTCGTCCCCATTGTAACGAACATCAAATGATAGGCGCTCTTCCCACACCCGCACGAAATCCTGCGGGGTATCTGGCTCCGCACTTTTGCCTTCCAGCGCGCCGATGGTCGCATCGTAACGGGGGTGCAACTGCGGCTGGAAAGCCAGTTCCGCATAATCATCCCATGACAGATGGCCTGATACATAGAGTTCCAGCCCCAGACCAGACATCTCGCGGGGGGGGACAGATCGGATATCCACGTCCATATGGGCCATTTGCATGGCGCGATCACGCCGTTGTTCTTCGGTGTTGGGTAATGGAACCGGCAGGTTTGCCTGATTGAAGTGCGGAAGCAAAGCCCCTGGACGCGGCGCAATCGGTCCGGGCGCATCGGTGGTCTCGGCTACTCGTGCCGGGGGAAGAGGGCTCGCAAACGGGTAACTTTGTTCAATGTGTCGATTATCAATTTTCATGCCTGTTGCATCCTGGTCTTAGATCCAAACCCCTGGGAAAAAAAACGGCCCCTTGCCACGCCTAAGTGGCGAAGGGCCAGTTGAGAGAGGGGGGATCGTTTTCGTCATGCCATTTGGGCTTCATCCTGATTGCTGGGTACTCGATGCGGCGGATTGGGGACAATAACGGGTAGCTCAGCGCGTTCCCGCTTGGTGCTGTACATGGCCTGATCGGCGCGCTGGATGATGGATACCTCTTCGTCCAGTCCACCGAACAATTCAGTGCCGAGGCTGGCCTGGATATTGACAATCGTGCCCTGCCAATCCACGGCGGAGTGGTTCAATGCACGTTCCAATAACGTTGCCCGGTTTTGTGCGGCGGCAATCGTTGTACGAGACATGAGAACCGCAAATTCGTCACCCCCCAGGCGGGCAACTTTATCAGTATCCCGCACGCCGTTGCGTAAGACCGATGCCACCTTTTGCAGCACAGCGTCGCCAGCACTATGACCATGTTTGTCATTGGTCTGTTTGAATTCATCCAGATCAATGTAGATCATGGCACCGTTTTCGTTGTGGCGTTGAGCCTCGGACAGGGCGTTCTGTAACGCGCCTTCAAACCCACGGCGGTTTAGCAATCCGGTCAGGGCATCGGTAATAGAATCCTGTTCCAGTTCCGCGATGCGTCGGCTTTGTTCCTTGATCCGCCATGCAGCATGTTCCGACGTTGCCATGGCTTTGCGCGCCAGATACCGAGCGGCCTGGGGCTCTGCACCATAGGTGATGAAATCGGCGAGCTGCTGTACGATGACGGTAAGCTCAAAGGTATCAGCGATCGGGTTGCTGATGATTTCGCCCCTGGGTGATATCTGCATTTAATCTCTCCTGTACGGCCGTTTTGGAGGATCCGACGGCTTTTGTTATGCCTATCGATGCAATGGACGTGCCAAAGCTTAACCAAAGGTAAATCAATGCTTTAGGTATCGTTAACCATGTTTGATCTGGGCAAGGTATGCCGTATACGGCGTGGTTACGGAAAAAACTGCCTACCTCTGGCCGTGATGCGTTCGGATACGCATCACCTAATCGGGATATGTGGGCCATAACCACGCGGCCCCGCGTACACCGCTGGAATCCCCATGTTTGTTGCGCCTCAAGTGGGTGTCGGCCTGGTCGGAAAACACCCATTGCTGCCATAAAATGGGGACTGAATCGTAGAGATTGTTCAGGTTGCTTAAACCGCCGCCCAACACGATCACATCCGGATCAACGATGTTAATGACGGTGGCAAGCGCACGGGCTAATTGCTGCTCATATATCCGTATGGCAGTAACGGCCGCTGGTTCACCGTCTGTCGCACGCACCGAAATCTCCGTGGTATCAAGGCCGGGCGTGCCGCCGCCGCGCTCGTATGTCCGCCTAAGACCGGCACCGGACAGGTAAGTTTCGATACAGCCCCGTTTGCCACAATAACATTCGGCGCCGGGTAATTCGTCACCTGAGGCCCATGGTAGCGGGTTGTGGCCCCATTCACCGGCTACCGCATTGATGCCGGTATGGGGCGCGCCCCTGAACACCAACCCGCCACCCACACCGGTACCAAGGATAACCCCGAAGGTGACAGCCGCACCCGCAGCCGCACCGTCGCTGGCTTCGGACATGGCAAAGCAGTTGGCGTCGTTGGCCAGGCGAATGGGACGATCCAGCAGGCTCTCCAGATCACGGTCCAGTGCATGCCCGATCAGACACACCGAATTGGCATTCTTGATCAGCCCGGTGGCGGGCGAGACCGTGCCGGGTATGCCGATCCCCACGAAGCAATTGCCCCCTGAATAACGGCCCCCTGAGCTACTGCTGGCGCTGGCAGCCCCATCGATGCTTGATTCCAGATGCTGAACCACATCCACGATGGTCTTTAAAGTGGCCGAATAGTCGCCCTGTGGTGTGGCGACCCGGTGGCGCGCCAATTCGGTGCCCACCGAATCGATCACGATTCCCTCAATCTTTGTGCCGCCCAGGTCGATTCCGATCCGCATGTGTCAATCCATTCAGGTGCCCATGAAGGGGCAGAAGTCGCAGAACTCTGCGATTGTTTACACACCATATATGGTGTTTTGCCGTTAAGGGAACACAAAATTTGTTAATGACCGCATGCACAGGGTAAAAGTGTAGAGAACAGCGAACCTGGGAGGTTACGGCTATGGGCGGGCAAACGGGCGAGGGTCATACGGGCAAATTGACGGCAACCATACCAAACACGGGCTATCCGGTTTTGACTGGTTTGGAAAAAGCGGGGATTTCCGGCAAGCACATTGCCAGCATCACTGCCGTCTCGGCACCAACCGTCAGCAAATGGCGCAGTGGTAACAGCGCCATGCCGAAGATCACTGTGGTTTTCCTGACCCTGGTGCTGGCGAACCTGATTGAGGACATGGAAGCCCTGGAACGGCGGTTAGAGGAAGAAGGTTGCGCCTGGAATGATATGTTCGGCGATCAGCTTCACGATCTGCAAGCCTTGTTACGGGAACAGGAAATCTACAACGCCGCCCATCCACCGGCGGTGGTTCGGGAGGGGGCGGTACTTTTCCGGGCCTGGCTTGTGATGAGCGATGGCCTACCCACCACCATGACCAAGCGAAACGACTATGTGGTGCTCACCGATCACATGACGGCACCGGCCGCGGAATAAAATGACTGATACGCAAAAAAACAATTTAGGCCTCACCCAGGAAGGGTTGCAAACGGCCCTGAATATCAAACACTGTTATCAGAACCGGGAACCTGTGTGTATGCCCGATGATAACGAACGAATTTTGCTGCCCGAACTGCTGCTCAACCGCAATGTGGATTTGACCAGCATGGAAGACCCGCTGCCGCTGGCCATGTTGGCCACCCGCGACCCGGAAGCCCCCATGTCCATCGCCGCCATCACGCGGCTGGGACCGCTCGGTCGTCAGAGCAAGCTTATATCCGGTGTGGTGCAGGTGGTGGGCGAGACCAGCAAACATACCCTTGTGAGAGAATGCGTTAACCTGATCACCGAAAGCGCGTTTGATCCGGACGCCATCGCCAAGATCCATCACCACGCCAACCATGTGGG
>Ga0233433_10004976_pt1 | contig 9987 bp, 10 predicted proteins | sample SI_122_August201_5_FD_179868 | JGI IMG/M metagenome (GOLD analysis project Ga0233433, IMG submission 179868) | Seawater microbial communities from Saanich Inlet, British Columbia, Canada - SI_122_August2016_100_MG | ecosystem: Environmental > Aquatic > Marine > Inlet | place: Canada: British... | reverse complement strand
ATTTCTGTCTCATCTTCATTCCCTTATCGGTCATTACGATGAACCAGAAATCCTCCCTTATGCAATCAGGCTAAGTTGTTCCATAGGCGCTGACGTCAGACAATAGACATATAAAGCGCCGCCGGAACATCGGCGAATGCCCCCGCCGATGACAATTACATCAGCGGTCTTGGCCCGCGTCATCGCCTTCCAAGTCATCTATTGCCAGATTCGCCAATTCCTCCAGGCGCAATGGTTTTATGGGTGGGCGAAGCCGGTAATAGCCGACCAGTGCTGCCGGCCGCTTGGTTTCTCTGGCAATTAGTTCTTGTACGGTCAATCCGCAAAACCGTCCTTGGCAAGGCCCCATGCCGGCACGGCAAAAGCTTTTGAGCTGGTTCGGGCCGGCAAGGCCGATGTCGATAGTGTCGCGGATATTCTTCAATGTCAGTTCCTCGCAACGGCATATGATCGTCGTATCTTCGTTGGGCACCCGCATATCACTGGCCGGTCGGAACCAAGCATCTAAAAACGGTCGGGCATGGTGCTCATGCGCCAATTGCGCACGTGGCCGGCGCGCTTGATCGCGGCTTGCCTGGGCGTCCAATTTTCCCACGGCGCTAAGCACACCGATCGCTGCAATCTGGCCGCCGGCTTCGGCAGCCAACCCGCCGCCAATGCCCGCGCCATCGCCGGCGACAGCGATACCTGACACCGACGAGCAGCCCCAGGCATCCGTGAGGGGGCGCCAGCATAACTGTCGATTGTCCCAACTGTGGTCAAGTCCTGCCGCCATTGATAGATTGACGTTGGGCACGATGCCTTGATGCAAAAAAATGTGGGTGGCCTTGATCTCGCGCCAATCAACATCGGCAGTTTTATAAACCAAACTTTGGGCCGCTTTGTCGCCGATCACCTTGAGCGCTGTGGCATTTTGAATGAGCGGTGTGCCGCTGCGGCGAATTTCTGATATCCATCGCCGACCCTTGGCCAGCAAGTCCCATCGGAGCAAGGCATGGGGAAGATGTGGCAACGCGCCCATCCGATTGGCTTTCGGCGTGGTATCGACGACGGCGGCGATATTGACGCCGGCACGCAGGTATTGCCGTGCGACCAGATAAAGCAATGGTCCACACCCGGCAAAAATGGCGCCTTCTGTCGCCACGCCTGATGATTTTAGCAAGGTTTGTGCGGCGCCAGCCATCATTACACCAGGTAATGTCCAACCGGGAATGGGGAAGGGGCGCTCAATTGCACCCGTGGCCAATATCACCCACGGTGCCGATATTAGCTTTGCCCGCCCGCCGGACGAATACCCAACCTCACGTTCCTCTGAAACCTGCCAGACGACAGCGTCGGGCACATAGTCAATGCCTTGTGCACGAAATGCGCGGACAATTGGTTGCCCCGCCATGTATTCATCCCCAAGGATTGCCGCCTCGGCGTCTTTTGCGGTCTCAATAGCGCGGTAGATCTGTCCTCCGGGGGTGGATTGATCGTCCAGCAACAAGACCTTGGCGCCGCCTGTCGAGGCGGTCGTCGCAGCAGCCATGCCGGCGGGGCCGGCGCCAATGACAATGAGGTCATAGCTCATCATCGGTCTCGCTATCGTTGATAATTTTCGCTGCGCCAAGCTGTCGAGCGACTTTTATGCCATCGGACACCAAGATCTGGCATGCCTGCTGATTGGCTTCGCCGTCGATAACCATCAGACAATCAAAGCAAGCGCCCATCATGCAAAACGGCCCGCGTGGGTGGCCGCGGACCGGAGTTTCGCGAAAGGTGTCGATATTTGCCACCAGTAAGGCCGCGGCGACGCTGTCACCGGGACGCGCGGAAATGGACGTGCCCTCGAAATCGAATGTGATTTCATCGTCAGTTTCGGGATGCAATCGCTTAAACATCGAACCGTCCCGCGCTGAGGCCATCCAACTCGCTACCCAAGTGACCATCCGCCACATATTTTGCAAAGGTCATGGCGTGAGTGGCGGCCAAGGTTACGCCGCTGTGGCACGATGCCGCGAAAGCACCGGGCATGGTTTCCGATTGATCGTAAATCGGTATGCCGTCGGGCGTCATCACCCGCAGCGCAGCCCAGGTACGAACGATGCGGGCTTTTGATAGCACGGGAAAACAACGTCGCGCCCGGTCCGCGATGCGCTTAATGACTTCAGGGCCACTACTGAGATCAAACCCGACATCTTCCTGCGAACTGCCGATCAAAATCGTGCCTTCGCCGGTTTGGCGGGCGTGGGTTGTCGGCATATCGAGAAACGGCGCCATCCGTTCTGTCACCAGAACCTGCCCCTTCAGCGGATACACCGGCTGGTCGAGGTTGACCATTGGCGCCAACGCTTTGTTCCCCAGGCCGGCCGCCAGCACCACTTTGCCTCCGGTGACGGTGCCCCCTGGAGTTTCTACACTGAACCCGTCGCCGTCGCGCTTGATCGCATGAACGCGGCTGTCGGTGCGGATGACGCCATCCAAATCAACGAAGGCGCGCTGCATGGCGCGCATCAAAAAGAGCGGGCCGACGTGGCCGTCGTGGGGGCTGAATGATCCACCGACTACGTCCGGGCCGAGACCGGGAAGGCGCTCCATCATAGCCTTGCGATCCAGCATCTGGTGGCTGAACCGGCCATTCTGGTGGCCGGTCAGGGACGCCATTTTCTGGGCCCGTTCATCGAATTCCGCTTCACTGAGGCAAATCTCAATGCCGCCTGGGGCATAATATGAAATATCAATGCCCGTCCGCTCGGTCAGTTCCTGAGCGAACCCGGGCCATAACTCCGCCGAGCCCATGGTCCAGTCGGCGTAAACCGGTTTGCCGATGCCTTTGCTCTGCACCCAAACCAAGCCGAAGTTTCCGCGCGCCGCCCGATATGCGGTATCACCTTCATCAAGGATAACGCAGCCAAGCCCTTGGCGTGCCAAGCCAAAACCAATGGCCGATCCCAGCAACCCGCCGCCGATGATGATAGCGTCATACGCTCCACTCATCGGAATCGATCGATCCAATAAGGTTTCAGGTCGACGTTTTTCGGCTCGCCGCTGACTACGCCAGCGACGATATGTCTCGTGTTCGGTGCCATCCTAAAACCGTAATGACTATGGCCAAATGCGGCAAATAAATTGTCATGTTCAGGCATGGTGCCGATGCAGGGCAGGCTGTCGGGAGGAGACGTGCGGGCAAAATATTTTAGGCTGTTGGCCGCCAGGCCAGCATCTGCCCAGAAGGCTTCGCCCGAAGAGGCCAAAATCTGTAACGAGACGATCAAGGAAATGACTGGTGGCAAGCCGCCGGCCGCCGCGGTCAAGCTTTGGAACGAAGGAAAATTGAACGAAGCGATTGAAAAGGCCATGGCGGGCTGAACGCCCCCACAGGCTTAAGTTTGTTCTGTTGCGTTTCCGGTCGCCGGGGGAGAGGAATCCCCCGCGTCGACCGGGCCGCGAATCACACGGCGCCAGCGTCGCGCCAATAACGCACCGATGATGCCGATTTCCAGCATCGGCGCGATGACTGTCCACCACGACGGGTTCTCACCATAGGGCGAAAAAAGCGGGATCACCTGATCCAACGTCTCGACCCCAATGGTTTCCGGCACCAAGATGTAAAGCAAGGCCAAGGCGATCAACGCGATTCCCTCGCCTCGCCCATCGCGCCGGCCCAAACAGATAAAGTAAATAAAGCCCAAATCGCGCAAGGCGAATAGAATAGTCGCGCCGTAAATCAGGTGCAGATCTTGGCCGCGCAATACGGTGTAGTCGCTGAAATTGCTGGCGGCGATCCACACCCCCAACCCGACCAGAGGCACGGTGATGATTGAGCGCGGCATTGTCATCCAGGCCGTGCGCCATTGCCGGCCGGAAATTGCGCCATCCAATCGCCGCAGTTGAATGCGGTTTTTACCCTCTGTTACGCAAATCAGATAAATTAGGAATACACCCGCAATCAGCACCATCGTCGGGATCGATGGGAAATCGTAAAATGCGATGGGTGTGTTCGGGCCGACGGGCAGGCTTCTCAGGCCGCCGAAAAAGACCATGGCGAAGACAACGAATGCCGCCCAAAGCCAGGGGCCGACGGGTTCTTGCAGTTCCGCGCGCATCAAAGCCCAAATACCGGCCAGCCCCCAGCCAATGAAGGCGGCCGTGAAAATCGCCATGAACTGCGGCAAGCTGAGATACTCACCGTGCCAAGTGATCAGATCGAGAATGCCTTCGCCGCCGGTCACCGAAAGCCCGATATACAAAGGCGGCAAGGCGCAAATCATGCCCAGGAACTGATAGGAAACGACGTGAACTCGCCCAAACTCGCGGCGTTTCTGGATGGCCGAAAGACTGACTAGAAAACAGATGGTCTGCGCCAACAGGCCCGTGCCGGCATAAAGAGCCACCGACATGATAAGGCGTTGGGTGCTCCACCATTCGGTGTTTGAGGCAGCGAAAACGCCTAAGCAAATGAACCCGCCGATCCAGGTGAACGCCGTGCTGCCCGCCAGTTTTGCCCATCCCATGCCCCAGGCCGACATCGATGACATGCGTTGCGGCACCCAGGTTTTGTGATTGATTTCTTGAAGCACACTGTCCGCTGCCTGGCGCGTGCCCCAAATGAAAACCAAGGCAAAATAGCCCGCCGTGGCGACAAAACTCGAGCCGCTGTCGAAGGCGAAATCGTTGAGATAATAGGTTAGCCCGAAAATCGCACCCAGGCTCACAGGCAGGGCGATCAGCCGGTAGCCTTGAAATTCTGTCAGCAAAAGGCGGCGGAATTCCGGGTTCATGATCCGCTCTCTTTGTTATCTGCCTGGGTATCTGCTTGCCCGCCCACGGCGCGTTGGTAGGTGTCTTGAAGCCGTTCCTTGATTTCGGTGAAGCCGATGACCGGCAGGCCGGCATCGACCAAGTGCTTAAGTAACGTCAACTGAACTATCTTGCCGCCATCGAGATACGCCGTCGCGCGCAGGCCGTCGAATTCCGCGTGAGCCACGCCTGCGGCGCCTGTCACGATGGCTTCCAGATTACCATTCGGTTCCGCCAGTTCGATAACGATGCGGCGGCGCGGCTGGGTGCCAGGCGACGCGCCGTCGTGGCGCAGTACGCGGCCGCCCTGAATGATGATCATATCGGAACAATAATCTTCCAATTCGGCAAGAATGTGCGACGACACCAGCAATGTCATGCCGTCGTCATGCAGCCCCCGGAACAGCGCCGACAATTGCTGACGGGCATCCGGGTCGAGGCCGGCGGCGGGTTCATCAAGTATAAGGAAATCTGGATCGTGAATAATTGTCCGGGCGATGGCGGCACGCTGGGTGAGGCCGCGTGACAAGGATCCGACTTTGTCGTCCAGCCGATCGGCGACGTTGAGCCGTGCCGCCGCCGTCGCCGCACGGGCCTCGGCGTCGCGGCGTTTTATGCCGCGCATTTCGGCTCCGTGTTCAAGACATTGGCGCACTGTCAGATCATCATAAAGGCCATAAAAATCTGGCAGATACCCCATTCTCTTGTGCGCTGCGCGTGGGGATGCGGTGATGTCCTGGCTGTCGAAAATCACCCGTCCATCCACGGGTGCGTGTAGACCCACCAGACAATTGATCAAGGTCGTTTTGCCGGCGCCGTTGGGCCCAACCAGGGCGGTAATGCCACCGAGCGGTATTGATATGTTGATATCGAACAAGGCCCGCTTCGTCGGGTAGTCGAAAACCAAATCTTCGGTGCTGATTAGCGGCGCGTTCATGAGCCGCATGGTATCACCGCGGACCCGACGGGAGGAGCCTGAATTCGCCGCACCATGAGGTATTTCACCTACGCGTTCTTATTGTATTGTACATAACCGGGTGCGGGGCTTTTCGCGCCGACGAATATGGTGATGGCAAATGCGGAATACTGACCTCCAAACGCTAATCGACGGCCTCGCATCTGCGGCGTTATTCCCGCCCGGCGAAGCGGCTGACGCGGCGGCGCATGTATTCACGGCGTTGAAGTCGCCGGGCCCGGCCAACGCGCCGCCACCGCCGTCGAACATGCCCGTCTTGCGTTATCTTGAGCCGGCATTTGAAGACGCGTCTGCGGGGCCCGGTATCGTTCCCGTCATTGCAACGGCTGTTGCCGCGCTTGCCCCGGCGCTACCTTGGTACCGACGCGCCGATGCCGCGCGGCCAGAATTCGAGAACGGCCATGCGAACGCGCAAATCATCGGGCCGAACGGCCTGGAAGTTCGTGATGACGTGGTGATAGGTGTCAGCCTGATGGCGCCCGGCATTCAATATCCTGACCATCAACATCCGCCGGCGGAAGTTTATGTGGTCATGAGTGACGGCGAATGGCGCCAGGAAGATGGCCCCTGGCATCGCCCGGGGCGCGGCGGGCTTGTGTTCAATCCGCCGAACATTGTCCATGCCATGCGGGCCGGCGATACGCCGCTGCTGGCGATCTGGTGCCTGGCGCCTGTTCCTTCACCCGACTGAGCGTTCGGAGGCCTTTAAGCCAAACGTGCTGACCTCGTGGGCCATGTCCGCGACGAACTTGATTAATGGTGTTTCCGCATTGCGCGGGTATACGGCCTGAAATTCCAAGTCATCAAGACGTGGCGCCGTTTCCAACAGACGAAGCTCGCCACGGTCACGTTCATCGCGGAGAACCGAAGGCGGCAACAGGCTGATGCCGAGGCCAGCTTTGGTCAACGAGGCGACGACCCCGAGGCTGTTGCAGACATCAATGCGACGGGGGCGCAGGTTATGGCGATGGAACCAAACGTCGATAACGTCATGGAGGTTTGATTCCTGGGCCAGCGTGATAATCGGCCAACGGGCTAGGTCTTGAGGCTGCAATTCGCCATCTGGAATATCGAGCCGCGTGCTGGCCATCCAGTCATAGCGGATATAGCCAAGCGATGCGGCCACTAAGCCTGGGCCTTGTGCCGGGCCGGGCATCAGGGCGATTTCCAAATCACCGGCGTTCAGCTTGCTCCATACGCCGGCTGTCAAATCGACATCCAGTTCGACAACGACCTCTGGGAATTCCGTGTTGATGCGACTGACCAAGTCCGGCAGCCACGTCAGGGCGACGGTTTCCGTGACACCTAAGCGAATGCGCCCGCTGACCGATTGGGTGGCGCCGAAACGGCTTCGTGCTTCCTCTGTCATCGCTAAAATGTGTTCGGCGTATTCAAGAAATTCCCGACCACGCGGCGTTAATCTGATCCGCCGGCGCGAGCGGTCAAGAAGCTGGGCGTTGAGACTACGCTCTAATTCCTTAACTCGCATCGAGATTGCCGGCTGTGTCGTGTTGAGCTTGCGTGCTGCGGCGCTGACGCCGCCGGATCGTGCGGCATGGACGAAAGCTTCGATTTGTTTGAGGTTCATAAACGGCCGTCTTCAAAGAGGTTGGAATCGCAGTAATTCAATATATCAGATTTTCTTATATAATCAGATAAATTTATATAATTTGCGCTGATATTAAATTATCCCGCATACTTCTACCCAAGAGGCGAACCCGATTGGGCAGCAAGACCTTTGCACTCGGATATCAATTCCGGTGCGCGGGGTGTCCTCTTCGAATGACGTCGACCAGAGGGTCGCGTCGTAAATGGATACGTGAGCGGTCACCGACCGCTTTCCAAGGGAGGAAAGAATGACAATTTTAAGAAAAACCATGATCGTCTCAGCCGCCGCCGTTTTGGCCGCCGGCTTGAGCACCGCCGTCTCCGCTGCCGAATTGCGGATGAGCAGCCAGTGGACGGAAAACACCGCCGGCGCGAAAGTCGACAAATGGTGGGCCAGCGAGATTGAAAAACGCACCAAAGGTGAAGTGAAGATCAAAATCTTCTGGGCTGGCGTGCTCGGCAAAGCCAAGGAAAATTTGGGCCTTATCCAACAGGGCGCCATTGAACTGGCGGCCATGTCGCCGGGATACTTCCCTGCCGAACTGCCGTTTCACGCGGCGCCGAATTCCATTCCCATGGCCATGTCACGGGTCGATCAAGCGACCGCGTTGATGGAACGCCTGTTGACCGAAGTGCCGGAATTCGACATGGAAGCCAAGCGCAACGGCATGAAGGCATTGTTCATGCATCACCTCAACCCCTATCAGTTGGTCTGCAAAGACCACATCAAGAGCCTTGCCGACATGAAAGGCAAAAAGGTTCGGACCTGGGGCAAAGACATGCCGCGCATGGTCCAGGCGGCCGGCGGTGTACCGGTGACGCTGGGCTTGGCACAGCTTTATGAAGGCCTCAGCCGCGGCACCGTTGACTGCATTCCGTTCTCGGTTGATCTGATGGTCAACTACAAGATTTACGAAGTTGCCAAGAACATCCACGACATCACGCTCTGGGAAGGCCCGACCAACGCGGTTTGGATCGGTCGCAAGATCTGGGATGCCATGTCTCCGGCGAATCAGAAAATTGTCCAGCAGGTGTCCTTCGAAGCCGCCAAGCGGGATCGTGATGCGGTCGTTGCCGCGGGTAAGGAAGCCATCGGCACTCTTAAGGGCAAGGGTGTGAATTTCCGCAAGTTCCCGGCTGCTGACAAAGTCGCCTGGAAGGCCGCGAACCCGGATTTCTTCGGTGATTTCATCAAAGGCCAGGATGCCAAGGGCCGGGGTGACGCGGCAAAGAAAACCATCATGATTTGGCGGGAAGTCGTCAAATAAGTAACTCAAGTTCTCCTCCCTGATGCCCGGTGCGGTATGGTTCACCGCACCGGGCGCCTCTTCGCCCAAAAATTGGATCCCGAAGTCTGGACCATGAGGTGAAACTATGAACGAGGGCCGCCACCCCATCGGCCGGTGGGTCCTGCGCCTCAGCCGCGCATGTGCGTTTCTTTCAGGGATCGCCCTGTTGCTAATGATGGTCGCCGGCGCATCGGATGTAATCGGTACCAACCTCGACATCATCGGGCTCCAATCGCAGCCGGTACCGGCTGCGTTCGAATTCATGGCAGCGATGATGGTGTTCACGGTTTTCCTGGGCACGGCGTTGGCTCAGGCGCGGCGCAATCACATCCGGGTCGAGGTGATCGTCAATCGGCTGCCGCCCGGCGGCCGGAAGGTGATGGAGGCGGTCCAACACACCCTTAGCGCCGTCATGTGGGGCCTGATTGCTTGGTACGGATGGAAGTCCGGAATTCACAGTGTCTCGGTCGGCGAATACGCCACGGGATTGATCAATTTCCCACTTTGGCCGGCACGGCTGATCCTCGGCGTCGGCGCGACGCTGATGACGGTTCAGTGCCTATTCGACGTTGTCGGCGTCTACATTCCAAAGTTCCAGATCATTGACGAGAATGGCGCCCATGATGCGCCCATCTCCTAACTAGGGGCCGCAAGTGGAACCCCTGACCATCGGGTATTTGGGCGCCGGCCTTCTGTTTGTGTTCCTGGCTGCCGGCATTCCCGTGGCGGTGGCCATGGGCACCATCGGCATCGGCGGCATGCTGCTCGGCGCCGGGCCGTTGTTGACCATGGGCCAGCTCCGGGTGCTGCCGTTTTGGGTAGTTAACAATTACGCTTTTGCGGTGCTGCCCATGTTCGTCCTGATGGGGGTTTTGGCGGAAACGTCGGGGATTACCGCGCAGGTCTTCCGTGCCGCTGATTTGTGGCTGCGGCGATTCCGGGGCGGGCTCTACCAGGCGGTGATCGTCGGTTCCGCCGTGTTTGCGGCGATATCGGGCTCTACCATCGTCAACGCCGTCGTCTTTACCCGCATCGCCTTCCCGCAGATGATCAAGTACGGTTACAACAAGAGCTTGTCCATCGGCGCCATCGCTGGCGCTGGTAGTTTCGCAGCGATGATCCCGCCGTCGATCACTATGGTCATTTACGCCATTATGACGGAACAATCGGTCGGCCAATTGCTGGTTGCCGGCGTGATTCCAGGGGTGATTACCGCCGTTGTCTATCTGGCGGGTGTCGCCGTGATTGTGCGTTTCAAACCGTCGCTGGCGCCGCCCATTGACGACCGGGTGACTTGGAGCGAACGCTGGCAGGCCGCCGGTCAGGTTTGGC
>Ga0233433_10004974_pt1 | contig 9993 bp, 8 predicted proteins | sample SI_122_August201_5_FD_179868 | JGI IMG/M metagenome (GOLD analysis project Ga0233433, IMG submission 179868) | Seawater microbial communities from Saanich Inlet, British Columbia, Canada - SI_122_August2016_100_MG | ecosystem: Environmental > Aquatic > Marine > Inlet | place: Canada: British... | reverse complement strand
TATGGCGCATTCGTACTGGGTGGAACAGAACAACTGTGATAAACTAACCATTTTTATATTCACCAAGCTTTATACTAATAAATCGAACACTGTGATGCTCTATCAAACCGGAGACAATGCCTATTTTCAAAGTTTGAATGAGAACGATCGTCTTTTCTTTGATGCACGTTATTCTTTCTGAATGGCCGTAAGTGCATAATCCAAAAAATTCATTATCCATTGTGAAGTCAATGCTTAGACTAACATTTATTTTGTTGCTGCTCTTTTTTACAGGAGCGGCATTTGCAGGTTTGCCTTTAGGAGAGGTACCGCCTTTGGTGGTTTTGAAGGACGATTCAGGAAGTAAAATGGACGGCTCCCCGTGGAGCAGCAAAGAGTTGATTTCAGCAAAATTACATGTACTTTTCTATGCTGATCCTGATGAAGGCGGAAAAAATTCTCATGTAGATGATGCCCTCAAAGCAGAAAATTATTCTCCGGAAAAATATACTACAGTAGCGATTCTTAATATGGCGGCAACATGGATTCCTGATGCTGTCATCAACTTTAAGTTGAAAAGCAGGCAAGAAGAAGACAAAAGCACTGTATTTGTTAAAGATCTTGAAAAAACTCTAGTTCAGCAATGGGGACTGAAGGATGATGAAAGTAATATCATGTTATTTGGCAAAGACGGAAAGCTGCTTTACAGTGGTGCAGGTAAGTTCACTGAAAATCAAGTTCAGGAATTATTGAAAATTATCCGTGATGAACTTGCAAAAACACTTTAGCTCATAATTTGTCATTTCGTCCTTAGGAAAATTCTTGATGATCTTAGAGAAGTAACATAAAATAGATTTCATGCTGCGTTCGAGATGACACGTTTGTTGGATTTTTTACGGGACAGTCAGTGAATATAATTTGGCAAAAATTATGATGCTCAAAAATTCATTAGAATGCTGGGTTTATGTCATAATCTCCTCACCGTCTTTTTGGTACAGGAAATTATCATAGCTTTAACTTTATCATTCAAAAAAAGTAATCATTATGCGTTTCCTAGTCCTTATCATTTTCATGCTGCAGCTTGCTCTACCGGTTTCTGCCAAAGTTGGAGAAATGGCCGAACAATTTGTACTGAAAGACATGAACGGTAGGCTCGTGAATTCAGCAAGTTACATTGGGAAGCAACCTGTCTTGTTGATGTTTTGGGCAAGTTGGTGAACTAGATGTATGCGGGAGTTTCCCGTACTGAATCTTCTCCACACGAAATATGGACAACAGGGCCTGAAAGTTGTGGCTATCAATTTATTTTCTGAAGATAGATTTGAAAATGTAAAAAGTGTTGTGAAGCAATTTGAAGTTCAATTTCAAGTTTTGCTTGATGAGGAGGATGTTGTAAACATCAAATATCAGACGAAAAAAACAACACCGGTCAATGTCCTGATAGATGCTAAAGGTCTTATCATCAGTATCAGCCGTCAGGTTCCTGAGAAAAAAATTGCTGCGTTGTTTTAGTTCCTCTATAGTACGTTTTGCTTTCAAGCCCAGTTTGTAGTCAACTGAAATTATGCGAAGCTGTGAAGTTATTTGGGCATTATGTCATGTCATCTCGAACGCAGAGAGAGATCTTAAGATTTATTGCAGCGGCAGAGGTAATATTTTACGCATCACTTGAAATGACATGTTCCCAGGACTTTATAAATAGTATCCACTTTTATGACTCAAAAAGAATAATTAGTTTTTAGTTCCAGCTTGTTTCCAAGCAAATTTTCACCATATTGTGTATAAGCATCTCCTGAAAGCTGTTGCCAGGATAACTGAAAGGACCAGTCGGTGACAGGTGCATAGTTCAATTGAGTTATCACATTAAAACTCTGGTCTGCTAAATTTCCCAGCCAAGTCAGTGAAGGTGTTAAGTACAACCAGTCAAACGGTTCTTTGAGACTGGCTTTGACGTAGGCATAGTCTTGACTTACTATTTGCTTTGACTGGAGTTCAGTCAAGGCCGTTTTTGCTGCAACTGAAGAACCGCTTTCAATTGTTTTATAAATCTCAGTGGATTCGTCTTTGGCCCAGCCTGAAGTATCGTGATAACCTTCGATGGTCCAGGTGATTTCATTATCTGTTAGATAACGTATTCCCAAAAGTGACTTAGTGTATTTGTTTGACAAATCCGTATCTTCTGCATACTCACCGTGCATTTCGAAATTGGAGCTAAGATTTGACGCAAAATCAAAGCCCCAATCCGTTTCTGCTTTTTCACTCCAGCGAGTCAGGTATAAATCAAAATCTGTAGTACCCAGTAGTGCAGAGAGCTTAAGCCCCCAGATATCTTCCTGCTCAAGATTTGCCTGATAATCACCGTTGATTCCTGAACGGACTGGCAGATAGACTAAGGTCAGGGAATTTGAGTCCAACCCGGAAAATGTACCGGGAATTAGAAGTCCCTGGACCATCCACAATCCTTCACGTGCAGCTTCCGGATTCTCAGGATCTTTGGAACGTTCAAGCAACGCAACCGGATTAAAGGCATAGCCTTTACCCCAACGCAGCAGCCGTTTGCCCGATTCTATACTGTGTGGATCGAGAGTGGACAGTTGCCAGTATGCTTCCTGAAGAACAGCAGTTTGCTCAATTGTATCGCTAAGGCTGGAACCTGTAATCCGGAATTCACCTACGAAATATAAGCGGGACCACTCCCAATCCCAACGGCTTTCAAGAGGGATTTGCAAACTCAAATCCTGCGCTTTCGTTTGCTGATCCTGCTGAAATTTGAAGGGATACAGTACTGAATCCTGGTTGAAAGTTTTGGAAGCTCCTGCGACCGTCAACTCGCTTTTCCATTCCCATGTTTTTTTAGTGAACTCTTCAACTTCAAAGGAATACAGGGAATCATCCTGTGCAAACAAAGTAAGCGAAGAAAACAGTAAACCAAAAATAATTAATAATGCACTCATTGCAAGTAAAGGTTTCATTTTATCACCTCAATGTCTCAATGCGTCCCATGTATTCTGTAGTAAAAACTGCCGCAGGAAGATCTCTGGGTTTCATCTTTGCGAAAATCATGATGGATTTGTAACCTTCATAAAGTGGGCTGTCTGTTTCCACTACAGAAGGCCGTTTAATTCCATTACCAAAATCTTTGATGTTTTTAAAATAGAGTGTCTTGATCAACATTCCGGAAGATGTAAATGCTCTAATGGTACGAGGAGATTTGAGTTCTTGATCGATCATCATTTCCAGCCTGTCATATGCCACATTTCCGGTTTTGGCTCTCAAATTCAATTGGAGTAGATTAATTCCGGATAGCCCTTTCTGCTCCGATTCTACAAGACTCACCGCATTATATTCTGTCTGATAATCAACTTTCAAAATGTCAGCGTTATTAAAAACCCCTCCTGTTACAGACTGCAGTGAAGTAATCCTTATAGGCCGACCTACATTTGGAATATAAAGCCACATGTTTTCACCTACCCGCAAGGTGGCCCGTCCCTTTTCAGAGGCTGGTGAAAGGAAAAGGCTGACCACATTTTCACGGCCTTGTTTGAGCGTAAAGAGCACAAATTCTTTTTTACTTCCATCCGGTTCAATATTTATTAATTTACGATATGATTCATATTGTGGTGGATTCAAATCGCGATCAATTGCTTCCAGCCACTCCTGTGCAGTGGTTTGAGCAAACAGACTGAAGGGTAAGGTCAGCAGGGCAAGCAACAAGGTGCTTTGGAAAATTTTCTTTGCATAAAAACAGCTTGAATTTCTCATTGTCTTATCTCTGAAAAAAGTTTTTTTTAAAAAAATTCTTTGTTTTGATTTACATCTGGAGGACACAGAGTATTGATGTCTCAATCTTCTCTGTGTCCTTTTTAATTGCTTAGAGTATTAGCATCAATTTTTATTTTGCTAAAAATGTCCAAGTGCATCCACAGGTTCCAGTCTGGAGGCTTTCACCGCAGGCTGCAAACTTGCCAGAGCGGAAATCACAATTACTATCACTGCAGTGGTGATTACTTCAGAAACGGCGATTGTTGGAGAAAGTACCAGAGCATCCTGTTTTCCAAAGGAAAAAATGATTTGCTGCCAATTCAAATACTGGATGATAGCAATGCTGATGAGACTACCGGATACCGCACCGAAGATGCCAAGGAACAAGCCTTCCATTAAGAACAATGACCAGATTTTTCGAGGACTTGTGCCCATAGCTGCTATTGTGCCTATTTCCCTGATTCGCTCATAAACCGCCATCAACATCACATTCATGATACTCACCAGTACTATGGCAATCAAAATGATTTTGACAAACAATGTCAGTAAATCAATAATCTTGGCAATGTTGGAGAAGGGCGATAGTTTTTGCCAGGTATGGACTTCAAAAACCGGCTTATCATTTTTATTCTGGAACTCCGCAAGAGTTTGATTGAGTTGTCCGTAGCTTTGATCTATAAGTTCAAAATTATTTAAACGTATAGCCACTTCATTGACTTCCCCATCCTTAATCCGCAGCAGTTGATAGGCATCTTTAATGTTTAAGTAGCCGTCCCTGCCTCCGGGCCCGGTCATGGTGCCAATAACTCCGCTGACTTCTAAAGGTATTCCATTTACAGAACCATCCTTATTCGTGGCTACAAGCACGACCTGATCACCTACTTTTATTTTCATGCCTTTGGCCAGTGCATCCGGCAGCCAAATCTCACCTCTTTGGAGAGACGGAATTTCTTTCGAATCAGGCTTGTTCCCGGAAACACGTTGAACAAGGAGCGGCACTGTTTGGAGTTCTTGTTCGGGATTGATGCCATTCAGGCGGATATTGGAAGTTTCCGTAAAATTGCTCAACATTCCGCCAAATTTTAAGCGTAGAGAATACGATTCTACGGTCTTATCTTCGGTCAGGATTTCTTCAAGATTAGCAACCTGTTTTGTGGGCAGGTTCAAATTCAAGGGAGAATTATCAATCGAAGCAACATAACCTTTACGGTGTACCTGCAGATGCCCCATCATGGAATCTGTGATTTGCCCCACCATCAACTGCTTGAAAGATCCTGCGACTGCAATAAAGACTAAGACCGTGACAATGCCGATGATCACCAAACTGGAGGTCAGCAGGGTTCTGCGTGTATAACGTAACAGATTACGATACGCAATTTTGGCTATTTTAAACATACTCCCTCCTGTCTTCTCTATTTATAAGGTTTCCGTCTTCCAGTGTATAAATAATTTCTGCTTCTCCAATGATTTTTGGATCATGCGTGGAAAACACAAAAGTGGTCTGTTCCTGATCTTTCATTCTCTTCATCAAGTTAATTATTTTGAATGCAGTATCATGATCAAGATTGGCCGTTGGTTCATCTGCAATTACTATTTTTGGTTGAGTAACTAAAGCTCTGGCAACAGCAACACGTTGCATTTGACCACCGGATATCTGATTCGGTCGTTTATCCTTCTGTTCCAAAACGCCTACTGCATCCAAAAGACTGAGAATGCGCTCACGGTTGTTGTTGCTGTCTTCGTTTTTAATCATCAACAGGGGGTATTCCACATTTTCATAAACACTCAACACAGGAATCAAATTGAAATTCTGAAAGACAAATCCTAAGTTTTGTCCGCGAAAATCTGCGCGTTTCTTTTTGTTCAAATCCTGTACTTCCTGATTTTCAATTTGAATTGAACCTGAAGTTGGTTGATCAAGACAACCAATCAGGTTAAGAACAGTTGATTTGCCACTGCCAGATGGACCGACAATCGAAACAAATGAACCGGACTCAATTTCCATATTTACGTTTTTTAACGCATGGATGGAAACATCACCCATTTTGTAAGTCTTGGAAATATTATTTAGTTTAACAAACGGCATGTTGCTCCTTTCAGCTAATGCATAACTTCTTGAGGTTTGAAATGATTTGCTTGAACGCCAATCAATAAAATACTGACTGGCTTAGTTTCCAGTCTAACTAAAAAATGTGAAGGAAATTTGAAGAAATTGTGGGTAATTTGTGAAAGTTTTTAAGCAAAGGCAAAAGTAAGAAAATAGCAATATCCTCAGGAGTTTAAGTCAAGTATTTTTACCTAAATATTATTACGGATAGACAGGATATAACAGGAGGGACATACTGAAAATTAGTTCTCTTGCAGTCAGTTATTCTTGGGTTGAGGCAGCCATATTCTAGGCCTGTATTTTAATTAACAAAGAATCTTAATTAGAAAAACAAGTCACGGTTTCTGAGAATGATGAACTTAGAATGAGAGCTTTAATGAGCTAATGAATGTTTGCTGTAGGCATTCGCTTTTTTGAATTTTCGCGGCAATTGTTTTGTAAATCAGAGACGATGCTTGTCTTAAATATTAATCCTGGATCAAGAAAGGAGTTCAGTATTATTTCCCACTAACTACGGCAAATGATATTTGTTAATCAGGAGGCTGATCTTTACCGTAAATTTTAATTAATATTCTCTAAAAAAGGTAATTATGAAATCTCCAAAACAAATGTTGATCATGGTCGTCACCTTGATGTTCGGTATGTTTTTTATCTCCAATTCTGCGATGTCGCAGCAAATGAAGTTGGTCAGTGTGAAGACCAAATCCCCCATTGTACTTGATGCTTTCCAGGAAAAGGCCTGGAGCAAAGCAAAAGCATTGAAAGTTGTACTTGATGAAACTCCTTATAAACCCAGCAATGGTTATGATGGAATGAAGGAAACAACAGTCAGCATCAAGTCTTTGTACAATAAAAGCAGTATTTATTTCTATATACAGTGGGATGATCCAACCAAAAGTTTAGCCAGATTCCCTTGGATTAAGCAGGGAAATGGAAGTTGGAAGCAGTCAATGAATAAAGACAGTACAGGTCACGATAATAGTTTTTATGAAGACAAATTTGGGATTTACTGGGAGATCAAAGCCCAGGGATTTAAAAAGAAAGGTTGTGATGTTTCCTGCCATATTGCCGAAGATGGTAAAGTTGACGGTATTAAAGATACTTCGGCCGGAAGAAAATACACCAAACTTGCTGGCGAAACAATTGATATGTGGCACTGGAAAGGTGTTCGTACAAATCCTTTAGGTTTGTTTGATGACCAATTTGTTGACAGTACAAAGGATCCTAAAAAGAATAAAAATTGGGGTCGTAAAGGTGATGACAAAATTGGTGGTGGTTATAAAAACAACATCAACAAAGCAAAAACAGGTCCTGTTTTTATGAACTCAGGTGGTAGCGAAGAGTATAAGTATATGGTGGTTCCTTGGTTGAGAACAAAATTTGTTGATAATTTTAAAACCGGTGATGTCGTTCCCGGTATAGTCCTGTCTGCATTCACCGGTCACCGCGCGGATATCAAAGTCAAAGGTGCCTGGAAAGATGGAAAATGGACTCTGGAAGTTAAAAGATCCTTGAAGACCAGAGGTAAAAACGCCAAGATTCAGGATGTTCAGTTTAGTGATCTGAAAAAACCATATTATTTTGGACTTTCGGTCTTTGATAATTCTCAGATCAATCATATCTATCATAATGGCTCAATTGAGTTGAGATTCAACTAAGTTCATAGTCATGTTTTTATAGAGGCGGTTATTGATCGGATTCAAGATTGATAACCGCCTTTTCTTTATATTATTACTAATTTATATCAGTATGTTAGTTGAAGTTATTCCCAAGTTAAAACGGAAGACTGTTTTTGCGAAAACAGTGATTTCACTTTGTTGTTTTGTCGCATTTATTTCTGTTCAGCTGTTTTCTGCTCAGAATTATGCGCAGGCAGAATCGCATCAAAAGAGTAGTCTTGAGTCAAATGTTGAAGAGAATGAAGAAGGATTTGAGGAAGAGGCTGAAGAAGAAGGATTTGAGGAAGAGGCTGAAGAAGAAGGATATGAAGAAGAAACTGAAGAAGAATACGAGGAAGAAGCCGAAGAAGAAGTTGAAGAAGAAGGATTCGAGGAAGAAGCCGAAGAAGAGCATGGAGATGAGATCAGTGAAGAGTCAGTTGATCAACAAGCTGTTGACAGAGAGAACGAAATACAAGCCGTTGTAAAAAAAAGTATTGACCGCACAAAATTCCCTCGAATTGTAGGTTCAATGAAAGACAATATGTATCAACATGTGACGACAGATGAATCGATTGCAACTGTTGAACAATGGATCAAAGAAGGGCGAAAAAATGACGATTATTTTAAAGACAAGATCCTGCCAATCATGAAAGATGACTGTTCAAAGTGTCATAGTACATCTTCAACCATGTCAAAAGGAATTCCGGAACTTCCTCTCACCAGTTACGAAGAAATCATAAAATTTACAAAATTGAGTCCTGCAGATTTGCAGTGCGAAGAATGTCATGCTGACCCTGCTTTAAAAAATCACGCTGACAAAAAAATAAACTCTATCTACATAGAACAGGGACTAAAGCAACAATCTGCACATACGAAAGTACCTTGCGTGAGATGCCACTTTGATCTGCATCTTGAATCAGATGAATTTTGCCAAGATGCAGAAATATTTAAACAAAATATAATTGCTGCTGAACCAGACTCAACGTTGAATTGTCAACAAATCAAAAAACCGGATTGCAGCAGGTGTCATAATAAAGTGGCAGATAAAATCAGCAATAGCACTCATTTTGTTACAGATAAAAGCTCCGAGACTAAGATGCCGCAGTGCATTGATTGTCACAGAACCCATGATGTTGTGACCTCAAAGCAGGATAAAACAAATCTGAACATTATCAATGATTGCGGAAACTGTCATAACGATTTATTGGAAAGTTATTTAAATTCTTATCATGGAAAGGTTGCAAGATTAGGCAGTGAAAAATCTGCCAAATGCGTTAATTGTCATGGCTCACATGAAATGCTGAATGTCGATAATCCTGCCTCGCCTTTACATGCTGATAATATTCAAAAAACATGTGCAGAATGCCATACTGACGTTAATGCTAATTTTGTCGGCTTTATTCCTCATGCTAATCATTATGATCAAGAGAAATATCCAAAACTTTTCTATTCTTTCTGGGGGATGACTGGTTTGCTGCTGCTGGTATTTGTAGCGTTTGGAATACACACATTTCTCTGGTTTACTCGATCTTTGCTTGAAAGAGCAAAAATGAAAAAGGAAAAATTAATCATAATTCCTCAAGGAGACGAAAAACATGTCAGACGTTTTACATTATCTCAGACAGTCATTCATTTAATGATAATCGTCAGTTTTCTAAGCTTAGCGCTTACCGGAATGTCGCTGAAGTTTCCGGAGAATCCGTTCTTTTTCTGGGTCACTCAAATGCTGGGGGGGCCACATGCAATGGGATACATACACAGAATTGGAGCAGTGATCACCCTTGCTTACGTTGCCGTACATTTTTTTCAATTGGCAGGGTTATTTTGGCGAAAACAAATTACGCTGAAAGGTCTGTTCAAGGAAGAATATTCTTTGATTCCTCTGTGGAGGGATGTCAAAGATATCAAAGCAAATGTTTTATATTTCATCGGTAAAGGTCCTAAACCGGCATTTGGACGATGGACCTATTGGGAAAAATTTGATTATTTAGCAGTTTTTTGGGGTGTCCTGATCATCGGAGCAACAGGTCTTGTTCTCTGGTTCCCGGAAGAAGCTACAACGGTTCTTCCAGGTTGGGCGCTTAATGTGGCGACAATTATTCATAGTGATGAAGCATTACTGGCGACTGTCTTTATCTTTGTAGTCCATTTCTTTCACACCCATTTGAGGCCGGAAAGTCTACCGATGGATTCGGTTATATTCACTCAGCGAATGCCTTTGTCCAAATTTAAAGAAGAGCGTCCCAAAGAATATGCGAGTTTATTGAAAAGTGGGAAACTTGAAGAATTGCTTGTAGCGCCACCTAAAAAATGGTTTTCGAAAACTGTCTTAGCAGTTGGGCTTACTTTTTTGGCAATTGGAGTGTTGATCGTCATCGCCATTATTTATTCTTTGATTGCTTCACTGAGTTGAATTTCATCTCATTAGTTGTTCTTAAATCTGAGTATAGAATTGTACATTGTTGGAAAGATAAGAGGTTGAAC
>Ga0233433_10004973_pt1 | contig 9995 bp, 6 predicted proteins | sample SI_122_August201_5_FD_179868 | JGI IMG/M metagenome (GOLD analysis project Ga0233433, IMG submission 179868) | Seawater microbial communities from Saanich Inlet, British Columbia, Canada - SI_122_August2016_100_MG | ecosystem: Environmental > Aquatic > Marine > Inlet | place: Canada: British... | reverse complement strand
GTTCCGGGGCATTGCTATCAAAGTAGCGGGGGTCTTCACGCATCATCTGCGCCAGGCCACCATGGGCCAGACGTTTGCGGCGGGTTTTGTCAGGGTGTTCGGTCATTGCAGGACTCCTATAAAAAAAAGGCCCGGCAATTGCGGGGCCTTTTAGGGGTTGGGTTGAATTTCAGATACAAAAAAACCCGCAAGCGAACACGCTGCGGGGGATACGGGGGATGCGGGGAAGCTGATCGGCATTAAACCGATGCTGGCAAAAGCCTATGGGATTACGTCCCGGTCTGTCAAGTGACACTTACTGCGCGCCTGCAAAAAGCGCTGCAAAAATAACCTTTAGAAACCGGTGCCCTGTGGGATGACGGGGGGGATGGTTCCATGTATAAATAGACCATGGTTGATGATTCCCTACATTATGATCACATGGTTGATGCCGCGATGCGCAGCGTGATGCGTGATTCGCTGCACGTTGCCGCCCAATATGGCCTGCCCGGCGAACACCATTTTTATATCGGGTTCCTGACCCATGGGGACGGCGTGCTAATCCCGGCCCATCTGAAGGCGCAGTACCCGGAAGAAATGACCATCGTCATCCAACATAAATTCTGGAATTTGGATGTTGGCGAAGATGCCTTTTCCATCGAGTTGACCTTTGACGGCAAACCCCAGGCATTGCACATTCCCTACGCCGCCGTGACCCGGTTTGTTGATCCTTCGGTCAATTTTGGCCTTCAGTTCCAACAAGAAATTGCCAACCCTGGCATGGCATCCAATGCCGACGAACAATTGGGCCCAGAACAGGCAGGCCCCGAACAACCAGACCCGCAAGAACAGACGGCGACCACAGCGCCAGCCCCGGAAGATACAGACACCGAAAAGCCCAAATCCGAAAACGTTGTCTCCCTTGATACGTTCCGGGACAAAAAATAAGAAACGCACACGTCATGACGAATTTTACCCACCACAAAATGTTCCCCCTGGCCCCCCAGGACACACCGTGGCGAAAGCTGACATCTGATTTCGTGAAAACCGGCACCTATAATGGAGAGCCGGTATTAGAAGTCGATGGCCAAGCCCTGACACTGTTGGCGAAAGAAGCCTTTTTCGATATCGCCCATTACCTGCGTTCCGAACATCTGGGCCAGATCGCAAAGATATTTGACGACGATGAAGCATCGGACAATGACCGCTTCGTTGCCTATGAATTGTTGAAAAATGCATCCATTGCCGCAGGTGGCGTGTTGCCCATGTGCCAAGATACCGGCACGGCCATTGTTATGGCCAAGCGCGGCCACCGGGTTATGACGGCTGGCGATGACGAAGCCCGCATGGCCGAAGGCATTGCCAAAACCTATGCCGAAGATAATTTACGCTATTCCCAATTGGCGCCGCTTAGCATGTATGAAGAGGTCAATACCGGCACCAACCTTCCCGCCCAGATCGACCTGTATGGGACGACGGGTGATGCCTATGATTTCCTGTTCGTCGCCAAGGGCGGTGGTTCGGCCAACAAAAGTTTCCTCTATCAAGAAACCAAGGCGTTGTTGAACCCCGAAAGCCTGTTGAAATTTATCGACGAAAAGATGAAGACATTGGGGACTGCCGCCTGCCCGCCCTATCATCTGGCAATTGTCATTGGCGGCACTTCCGCAGAATTGACCATGAAAACGGTGAAGCTGGCATCCACCCATTATCTGGATGGGTTGCCCGATACGGGCAGCGAAGACGGCCACGCGTTTCGGGACCGGGATTTGGAAGAACAGGTTTTAAAACTGTCCCAGCAAAACGGCATCGGCGCACAATTTGGCGGCAAATATTTCTGCCACGATGTGCGCGTCATCCGCCTGCCCCGCCACGGGGCCAGCTGCCCGGTGGGCATTGGCGTCAGCTGTTCTGCCGACCGACAGGTTTTGGGCCGTATCACCGCAGAAGGCGTGTTTCTGGAACAATTGGAAACCGATCCCGCCCGCTTCATGCCAGACATTGATGAAAGCACGCTTTCGGGCGACGTGGTGAAGATCGACCTGGCCGCACCCATGGCCGATATTTTGGCGGAACTGTCAAAACACCCGGTCAAAACCCGGTTGTCGCTGAGCGGGCCATTGGTGGTCGCGCGCGATATTGCCCATGCCAAAATTAAAGAACGCCTAGATGCGGGCGATCCCATGCCGCAATACATGAAAGACCATCCGGTCTATTACGCAGGCCCTGCCAAAACACCCAAAGGCATGGCATCGGGTGCGTTTGGCCCAACCACGGCGGGGCGCATGGATTCCTATGTCGAACAATTCCAGAAAAATGGTGGCTCTATGATCATGCTGGCCAAGGGCAACCGATCACCACAGGTGACAAACGCCTGCAAAACCCATCACGGGTTTTATCTGGGATCGACCGGCGGGCCCGCTGCACGATTGGCACAAGATTGCATTAAAAAGGTAGAGGTTCTGGAGTATCCGGAATTGGGCATGGAAGCGGTGTGGAAAATTGACGTGGTCGATTTCCCGGCCTTTATTGTTGTCGATGACAAGGGCAATGATTTCTTTGCTGCCCTGTCTGTCACCGGCAAGGCGTAGTTCGTTGAAGTTCCTGTATACCGGCCCGAAAGATGCCCCCCTGACATTGGCGCTGGCCCATGGTGCCGGTGCGCCCATGGATCACATCTTTATGACCACCATCGCCAAAGGCGTTGGGGATGGTGGTTACCGCGTTGCCCGGTTTGAATTCCCCTATATGCAAAAGCGCCGGGTGGATGGCAAAAAACGCCCCCCCGATCGCGCGCCTGTCTTGATCCAGACCTTCGAAGACGTGGCCAAACAACTGGGCCCAGACAATCTGGTGATCGGCGGTAAATCCATGGGCGGGCGCATCGCATCTATGGGGGCCGATGATTTGGGCGTGCGCGGGCTGATCTGTCTTGGCTATCCGTTTCACGCGCCGGGAAAACCCGACCGCGTGCGCACCGATCATCTTAAAAAAATCAAAACCCCTGCCCTGATTGTCCAGGGTGAGCGCGACCCGTTTGGCACCCGCGACGAGATCAAGGGCTTTGGGCTCGACCGTAAAATAAAACTGCATTATCTGGGCGATGGCGAACATTCATTCAAGCCACGCAAACTATCCGGGCGCACCGAAGAACAGAACCTGACTGAGGCCATCAAGGTCATGGTTGCATTTCTGGACCGGGTGGCCCGGAAAAAGAAAAAAGCCTAGGCCCATGGGTTTGCGTCGCCACGGCATTCGCATCAACGGCCATGACACATCGATTTCTATCGAAGATGAATTCTGGGCAGAGATCAAACGCGCCGCGATCGATGACAAAAAATCCATCGCGCAATTGGTCACAGAAATCGATCAGGCCCGAATGGCCGCCACCCCATCAGACGATCCGCCGCCCAACCTATCCAGCGCGCTCAGGCTTTATGTTCTGGCTCGGCTAAAATCCGCCTGAACCAAACCGCGCAGGGCGATCATCCCGGCGGGATTACTGTTTTTTCAAAATATCCAGAATGCCGCGCAAGAATAAATCGCGCGGATCGGCCTTTGGTGCCGGTTGTGTGGCGGGCGGCTGAGGCGCCGGCTGGGTCCCGGTTGCGGGCTGTGTTTGGGGGGCAGTTTTGGGCTGTGTTTTTTTGCGAACCTTCAGCAGGCTTCGCAGCACGCTGGCGGCGCCCTGGGCACTGAGCCAATTTTGAAGGGCGTTCATTTTCAAAATTCGGGCGGGCGCATCCAGATTGCCCCGAATGGCAATGCCAAAAGGCGGGGCCTTGGCATTGCCCGAAAGCCGGAAATTGGCATTGGTATCAATCCACCAGAGCGGCAAATTAAGCACCATTTTTCCCTGCCCGGTGCCCCCATCGGCCACCAGCGTCAGATCATCGGAACGAATGACACCTTTTTTGATTTTGAAATTCCCCTTTAAACTGGAAAATTTCGTGGTGCCCCCAGCCATGGCGGTCGATGCCAAGGCCAGAAAAGACAGCGGTTTATCAAGGGATTTAAGCTGCGCGTTGACCTTTGAAAGGTTGAACCCCTGCAATGCGCCATCCCTTGCTTCAAGAATGCCAGACCCAGATAGTCCCTCAATCAAGGCAGCCTCCGTGGCGCCTTTGCTTTTTAAACCCAGCTTAAAGCCAACCTTGCCTCGTTTGATATCAAGGTCGGTCATTTTAAACATGGCCTGTTTCATGTTCATGGGGGAAATATCCACATCCAGCCGCGCAGTGGTAGCTGCGCCCTTTTTGGCTGGGGCCGCAATGGAGGCCGTCATGAGGAAATTACCGCCAGCCATTTTTCCAGAAAGACGCCGCAAATCAAAGGTTCCCTTATCCACGGTGGCATCAATGCGCGGTGTCGCCACCCGCCAATGACGCCAGGAAACACTTTTGGCCTGAATGCGAATATCCGCATTAAGCTGTTTCAGAAAGCCTAGTTCCAAAGGCGTGCGCGACCAGCGCGAAGGATTTTTAGAACGCCGAGCGGGGAAATTCTTTTTTGCATCCCCCGTTGCACCTGATGTTTCATCACGGGCCAAGAAGTGATCGGCCACAAGATCGTCGGCCGAAAGATCAACAACCAACCGGGGGCCGCCAATAAAGCCAAGGCTGCCCTTGCCCCGAAGCCGTGCCTCACCCAAACGGGCGGAAAGCTTTGCCAGTTTTAAATCAAGCCCGGCGCCGTCAACACGGGCCGTCAGTGAAAATGGCCCTTTGGGACGTTTGGCGGGCAGAAAGCCCGGATCAAACAGGCCGACAAAATTGGTGAAATCTGGATGGTTCATATTCAGGTCAAAGCCTAAACGCGGCAAGATGCCAGAGCGATCAACCGCGCCCTTCATCCCCATGTTGATCTTCCCCGCAGCCAAGGCCAGATCAAACGCCATATCTTTTTCAGATCCATCCTTCACCGTACCTTTAAGAGAAAGCGGTGAAAGCAGGTTCGCCGATGACGCCAAGTTGATCCCCACCAGATCAAGAAGCCGTTCTGATTTTTTTGCCAAAATCTTGAACCGGACATCAGGGGCTGGCTTTGAGTCCAAATTTTGAATGCCGCCACTTATGGCAACCGTGGCACCCGCAACATTGGCAATCTTTAATTTTGAAATATTGAGGTTCCCCTTAACAAGGGCACCATCGAACACAACATTTTTAAGCCCCATGCCACGGTAAGTCAGACGCCGCGCACGAAGCCTGAAATTGGCATCAATCCCACCAAGGGCCGATAGAACCCCCGGCCCTGATTTTCCCTTTGATAAGGGCCAAAGCGAAATCTGGTCTGATGGAGGTGTTGTTTTCCCCGGCCCGGGTTTGCCGCCCATGTATGCATCCAGATCAAGCTTATCCAGTTCAAGACGCGTGCCAATGCCAATCCGTTTGCGCAAGGCAACAACCATGCCGCCCCGGAGCCTGGAAGAATCAAACCGAATATCAGTGTTGTAAATCTCTACCCGTTTTGGTGCGGCCCCGATATCAAACCGGTACTTAACCCGGCGCAATCGACCCGGTGCCACCGCCCCAAGATCGCCGCCCAACCAGCGCGCAAAGGCCCTGAAATCATCAGATTTACCCCGAACCCGGCCTTCAAAATGCGGTTGATCCCGGTCCGCAAACAGCTTTCCCGAAAGCGAAAGTGTTGTGCTTCCCGGCATTTGGGCCTTGGCCTTTTTAAGGGTTAAAACACCCCGGTTCAGTCTGGCCGAGATGCTCAGATTACGAAGCACGCCTTTGTTGAGGGAAACCCCCGCAACAAACGCGTCTAAATTAACCCGGAACCCTTCTGGCAGGGAAAAGGGCTTTGAGGGTTGATCCCCCGATTTAGGGGCCGCACTGGCATTGCCCTTCTTGCTCGCCGTTTTAAACCAGGGCGCTGCATCCAACCGGTTGAGGTTTAGGGTCACATCAAATTTTGGCACCGCCCCAAGGGTCCCCGCAACCGCCCCTGTCACCCGCAAACCATCCAGATCAAGCGCCATGTCGTTGATGGAAAATTCATGAGCACGCCCCGTCAGGGCAGCATTAAGGGTGAACTTTCTGGCGATGAAAGGATGACCGTCAAAGTCACCCCCACCCGTTCGGGCCAGTTTCGATACAAGTGCAGAAAAATCGGGACCGGATAGTTCAAGCTTGCCGCGAACCGATGCTTTTTTCTGGACCTCGGCAATGGAGCCAGAAAATTTTACCTTTGATTTGCCGATGCCCATGGCAAGGGTTGCTGCCACCGGGTTTGAACCAACAAATTTTCCGGTGCTTAAATCAAAATCGAGCGGCACCCCGTGATACCGCACGCTCCCTTTTACTGTGTAGGGGCCTGTTAAGGTGGCAGCGGCAATCTGGATATCGATGGCATCAATGCGCTCAACAGTCCGTTTGCGTGAATCGCGATAGGTCAGCCGCCCGCCTTTGATGGTCACCCTGTCCAAACGAATGGCATCCCCCCCGGGGGCACCCGAACCTTCACCTTGAAAATTTGGGGGTTCATTCGAAGAAGCGGTCAGCCCGGGGAAATCCCAATTCACCCGGCCATCGGCCAAATGTTCCAGCTCGATCTCTGCGCCGCGCAAGACAACTGAATGCGCCACCACCTTGCCTTCCAGCAAGGGCCATAATGCCAAATGAACATCAAGGGCCGCCAGTTTCGCCATATCTGCGGTTTTGGCACCATCAAGATTGGCAAGCCTGACGTTGGTGACAGACAGTTTCAGGGCCGGCAGAACTGCCAGCTTGATATGGCCTTCAATGACCAAGCGGCGTCCCGTTGCCTTGCGAACTTGCGATGTGATCTCGGCACGATACGCATTCCAGTCCACAAAACTTGGCGCCACCAAGGCACCTGCAATCAGGACTAAAAATGCAATGCCCACACTGATCAGAAATTTTTTCACTTTAGTTCACCACGCAAGGCGCCACGCCTATCCCCATTTTTTTTATTTCCCAATGATCCAAGGCTTGCGATTCCACCATAAAATTGCGTTAATCTAATTGGTAAAATGTGGCGGTAAAATGGTGGAGGCCATTCCTTGCCAATTTGCTTTTAAAAGGTGTGATCATCAATGGGCGACATCATTAATCTCAATCAGTTCAGAAAGCAACGCGCCCACGTCGAAAAAGAGCGCAAAGCTAAGGAAAACCGCACCAAATTTGGGCGGACAAAAATCGACCGCGAAGCCCAACATCAGGAAATAGAGGCGGCAAAAAAAGAACTGGATGCGAAGCACATGGCCCCTTCAGGGGAATCTGCACCGGAACCGTCTGATCCCCCAAGTTCCCCTGACAGCGATCAAGGCCCAAAACTGGGCTAGTTAAATACCGGTTTTTTTAATGGCTTTCTAATTTCCAGAACCGCTTTCTGGAGACCCATACCCGCCGCCGCCGGGGGTAAGGATCACAAACACATCATCTTTGCCCATGGAAACCTCTGCTGTTGGGCCCAATTTTTCTATCCCGCCATCCATGCGTTCCACCCAGGCCGCACCCGATGCGCCATCTTCCCCACCGTTGATCCCAAATGGTTGGGTCCGATGCCGATTGGCAAGAAGGGCTGCTTTCATCGGTGCCAAAAACCGTATCCTGCGCACCACCCCGTTGCCGCCATGATATTTCCCCTGCCCGCCTGATCCTTTGCGGATTGAAAAACTTTCCAGCAAAACCGGATAGCGCCATTCCAGAACTTCTGGATCGGTCAGCCGTGAATTGGTCATATGGGTCTGCACCGCATCAGCCCCATCAAAGCCCGGCCCGGCACCGGCACCGGAACAGATGGTTTCATAATATTGATAGGTGTCATCACCAAAGGTGAAATTATTCATGGTGCCCGGCCCCGCTGCCAGACGGTTCGTTGCTGCCAACAAGCCATCCACGATGCATTGGGATGTTTCCACATTGCCCGCAACCACCGCTGCGGGCGGGGTGGGTGACAACAGCGAACCTTTAGGAATGATGATGGTGATGGGGCGAAGGCAGCCATCATTCATCGGGATGGGGTCATTCACCAGTGCGCGAAACGTGTACAGCACAGCCGCCCGACACACAGCAACGGGCGCATTAAAATTGGTGGGGGACGCAATGGATGTTCCGGTAAAATCAACCACGGCGGATCGGGCCTTTCGGTCCACCCGAACGGCAACTTTAATAAAACTGCCATCATCCAAAGGCACGGTGTGTTCCCCGTCGTCTAATTTAGAAATCATGCGGCGCACGGCTTCTTCGGCATTGTCCTGAACATGGTTCATATAGGCCCTGACCATGGGATAGCCGAACATCGCCACCATGCGATCAAGGCCGTGGGCGCCGCGCGCACAAGCCGCCGCCTGGGCCTTTAAATCGGCGATGTTCTGGTTTGCGTTGCGCGCAGGCCATGGGCCACTGGCCAAATGGCCCCGGATAAATTCTTCCTGAAAGACACCGCCTGCAATCAACCGTTCGCCTGAAAATAAAATGCCTTCTTCCGTGATGCGGGTCGATTGAGGCGGCATGGAACCCGGATGGGTGCCGCCAATGTCTGCATGATGCCCACGCGCCGCCACAAAAAAGATAATGGCTCCTTCGGGGTTAAAGACCGGGCGAATGACCGTTATATCGGGCAGGTGGGTGCCCCCGTCATAGGGTGCGTTGTGAAGAAACACATCACCGGGCGATAACGCCGCCTGATCTTTGCCATCTTTCCCCCAGCGATCAATCACCGCACGAACCGCTGCCCCCATTGACCCAAGATGCACCGGCATATGGGGTGCATTGGCAATCAATTGCGCAGAGGGGTCAAACACCGCGCAGGAAAAATCCAGACGCTCCTTTATATTGACCGAATGGGCCGTGTTCTGGAGTGCGGCCCCCATTTCCTCGGCAATCGACATAAACAGATTGTTGAACACTTCCAGCATGATCGGATCTACCGGGAGGGCTGTGTCCCACGAATCCAAAGATTTGCCCGCAGATTCTGCATTGCGCTCCAGAATCAATGCGCCACCATCATCTTCGTGTCCCTGCCAGCCCGGTTCAATGACCGTCGTCGCGCCATCTTCGGAAACAAGTGCTGGCCCATTCAGGTTTGCCATTTTAGAAATCGATGCCCGTGTAAAGACCGGCGTATCCAGAACAACCCCATCAAAAGTCACGGCAACCTTTTTTTCGGGCGCGTCTTCAGATGGCTCTGTTGAAATTGAAAGGGCATTGCCATCAATCTCAGGCCCCGCCACCGCTTCTACGGAAACGGCTTCGGCAATCAACGGGGTATCCGCCATAACAAACCCGAACTGGGTGTTGTGGCGATCGGCAAAGGCGGCACAGATTTCATCATAATCTTCACCGTCACTCTTTATAGGCACCATCAACCCCGTGTCGGTTCCCCCATACCTGAGGCGCAAATGCCGGATCACGGTAATCCTTGATGCTTCAAGGCCCTGATCCAAAAGTGCTTCGCGGGCCTGGGCTTCAATCGTTTCAAATTTGTCCTTCAAGGCCCCCATCAAGGCTGGCTCAAACGCTGCCTCTACTGCGCTTTCGCGCAATTCTCCGATGTCGGCCAACCCCATGCCCAATGCCGATAACATGCCGGCCATGGGATGGATCATGATTTTATGTATCCCCAATGCATCGGCCACCCGGCACGCATGCTGGCCCCCGGCCCCGCCAAAGGCGACCAGCCCGTAGCGGGTGACATCATGGCCGCGTTGGGTTGAAACCTTTGCGATGGCGGCGGCCATGTTATCGATGGCAATGGATAAAAATCCTTCGGCAATTTCAGCCACCGACTTGGCTTTGCCGGTTTCTTGTCGAATGATATCCCCCATGGCCTCAAAGCCAGAAAGGGCTGCATCAACATCTGGCAATTGATCGGCGTTGGGGCCAAATGCGGGCGGGAAAAATTCTGTTCGGATACGGCCCAGAACAAGATTCGCATCGGTCACCGTCAACGGCCCACCCCGGCCGTAACACGCAGGCCCCGGATCCGCCCCGGCACTTTCAGGCCCCACCTGAAACCGCCCACCATGGAATCGCAGCACCGAA
>Ga0233433_10004970_pt1 | contig 10000 bp, 9 predicted proteins | sample SI_122_August201_5_FD_179868 | JGI IMG/M metagenome (GOLD analysis project Ga0233433, IMG submission 179868) | Seawater microbial communities from Saanich Inlet, British Columbia, Canada - SI_122_August2016_100_MG | ecosystem: Environmental > Aquatic > Marine > Inlet | place: Canada: British... | reverse complement strand
GGATCTGCTCACCATTAGCCATGAGGGCCGATGCCAGGGTGTCACCGGTGAAACCGATCATTGGGGTGCCGTCCCAACTGAAACTGAGAGGCGTGCTGCGGTCGATATGGCCGCCTTTGGCGAGGCGTCGAGCGGTCATGATTCGTCTGCCCCCTCAGGTTCGGTAGCAAGCGCGCGGGCGATGCCTTTATGGGCCGGTCGGACAGAGTGGATAGCATGTGTACGAGTATCCCGCTCGACCACAATCCACATCCTGCACCCCTGAAGGTGCTGCCAGGTCTCCAATTGCACTCCGTCGAGATTTTCGCGCTGGAATACGGCTTCAACCCATTCAGATTCCGAGCCGTCGAGCGGGGGGTATTCGACCGATGCATCACCGCCGTAACTGAATTCGCTGTGGTCTCGGACACCGCAGAAAGGACAGGAAATTCTGAGCATGACAGTCCTATCCGTGCAGTTTGGGGTCGGGACCCGCGCCGCGCTCATCAATGTTGATGCCGCGGGCAAACCGGTTCAAGGTGTGATTGGCCACAACTGGATCGGGACGGTTATTTGCGATTAGGTCGGCGAAGTACCACCCGGACGCCGGGCTTGCCTTGAAACCGCCATAGTTCCAGCCGGCGTTCAGGTAGAGATTGTCGAGCGGGGTTTTGCAGATGAACGGAGCACCATCCATGGACATATCCATCACGCCCGACCAGTGCCGCAGCAGTCGCACCCGACCTAGGCAGGGCAGGATTGATGTTGCGCACTCTGCGACGTCTTGCACGATAGGAAGATTACCGCGCTGGGCATAGGACTTGTACCAGTCGAGATCGCCGCCGAAAACCATTCCGCCTTTGTCTGACTGGGAAATATAAAAGTGCGCGCCTCCGACACCGAACACCACGACATGGTCGAGCAGGGGTTTGAGCGGCTCAGACACAAAAGCCTGCAGCTTATGTGTCTCAATGGGGAGTTTTCCAAGGTCGGCCATCCGCCACAGTCTTGAGGTATTTCCGGCAACAGCGAAGCCGACCTTCTTAGCTCGAATGACCCCGCGGCTGGTCTGAAGGCCGGTGACCGTACCGCCCTCGCGCTCTACGCCTGTGACTTCGCAGTTCTGAAGAATATCAACACCGTACTGGTCGGCCCCTCGGGCGTAGCCCCAGGCAACGGCATCATGTCGGGCGGTTCCAGCACGGGGCTGCGCCATCGCGCCAATAATCGGAAAGCGAGCGTCCGGACAATAGTTGAGGTGAGGGATAGTGCGCTTCAGTGTCTCGAGATCCCACAGTTCGCCGTCAGATCCGGTGAGACGCATCGTGTTGTAACGCCGCGCGGCAGCGTCACGGGCGGCTGGAGAATGCAACAGAGTCACGTGGGCCCGCTGGCTGAACATCACGTTGAAGTTAAGATCGTGGCTCAGATTCTCCCAGAGTTTCAGAGAATGTTCGTAAAACTCACGGTTGCCGGGAAGCATGTAGTTAGAGCGGACAATGGTGGTGTTCCGCCCGGCATTTCCACCACCGAGCCAGCCTTTTTCCACCACGGCGACATTGGTGATACCATGATTCTTTGCAAGATAGTATGCGGTCGCGAGTCCGTGCAATCCGGCACCGACAATCACGACATCGTATTGCGCCTTGGGTTCAGGGTCACGCCAGGCGCGCTCCCAACCTTTCTGGCCGGTCAGACCGTTGACGAATACTTTCCAGGCGGAATAGGGTTTCATGTCTCAAATTGAAGAGCCGGGCCGAGTCGTGCGCAGGAGCCGGACACCCATGGAATTCTATGAAAGGGAGTCATCCGTCGCCAGCAGAAAACAACTACGCGCAGCTCGCGATCAAAATAGTGATGACCAGGATCTGAAGGTCGATTCGGGCTGTTATTCATACGAACGGCTCAAGATGGTAGTTGGACGATCCTAAATTGGACAGGGCCAATTTAAAACCGAAACTGAAGCAAAGTCGATAACCAACACGCCATTTGATATGCCTACTTCGTATCCTACCAGTCGCCACGCCCCAGCACTGCTTGCTTGGGCAGTATGGTCATTGGGGGCGGGACTATTTCTCCTGGGGTTTTTCCACCGGGTAGCGCCTGCCGTCCTGCACCGTGAACTCAGTCTGGATTTCGGCTTGAGCGCCGCCTCCCTGGGGAGTCTTTCCGCCCTGTACTTCTATTCTTATGTGTTGATGCAGATTCCTACTGGGCTACTGGCCGATCGATTTGGTCCTCGTCGACTGCTGATGGCGGGGCTGGTGCTCAGTACCCTCGGCGCGATTATCTTTGCAATGGCCCCATCGTTGTTCTGGGCCGGAGTGGGGCGTTTGATGATCGGCGGCTTTGTGGCCGTGGGTTTTGTCTGTACGCTGAAACTTGCCACGCATTGGCTTGCGCCAGAACGATTTGCCTTGGCAGCAGGGTTGCTGTTGGTAGCCGGTATGATGGGGGCGGTCTTTGCCGGGGTGCCGTTGCACCTTGCGAGCGGAGCGTTTGGCTGGCGGGCGGTTACGCTGGTTGTGGGGGCCGTTGGACTCGCCTTGGCTGCAGTGGTGTGGTTGGTCGTTCGGGACGATCCGACCGACCGGGGATATTTGGGCTACGTAAATGTTTCCCCCGTAACTGCTAAACGCGAATCTGAGTGGCAGAGACTGAGACGGGTCTTTCGCTACCGGAACACGTTACTCCTCGCAATTGCGCCGGGAGGGATCGTAGGGTCGATGCTCGCGTTTTCGGGACTATGGGGTATCCCTTTTCTGACGCATGTCTATGGTATGTCTTCAACCGCTGCGGCGACTGTGTGTTCAAGCATTATGTTGTCGTGGGCATTCAGCGGGCCGCTGTTCGGAATCATCTCTGAGCGGATTGGCTTGCGCAGGCTGCCTTATCTTGTAGGGACCTGCTTTGCGTCTGTGTGTTGGGCAGTGGTGATTCTGGTGCCGGACCTTCCTCGGGGTTTATTGATCGGTGCACTTCTAGGAGCAGGATTCTTCTCCGGCGGGATGATCCTGGGCTTTACCCAGGCTAAAGAATCGGTTCCGATGAATCTGGCGGGCACCGTCTCGGGAGTGGTCAATATGGGAGTGATGTGTGGGCCTATGCTCCTCCAGCCGTTGATCGGCTGGTTGCTGGATCGGCTTTGGAGCGGTAGTGTCGGCGTTGATGTGCTTAGGATTTACACCTTCGAAGGCTATCGCCTCGGGTTTTCTCTGATGCTGGTGTGGCTGGTGGTGGCTATTCTGAGTATTGCACTCAGCCGCGAAACGCATGCAGAGCAGTGCTCAGAGTCAGAGACCTAGTTGTTGAATCAGGAGCAGAAATGAAAGAGGCGATAGATACCCAAATCATAGAACTTCAGCGGTTTCTGGAAGCGCATCCGGAGACTGAGTTTGTAGATGTTTTGTTGCCGGATTTATGCAACATCGTTCGCGGTAAACGGGTTGGCCGCAAGCATTTGGAGAAGTTGTACGACCAAGGTATTCTGATCCCGAGCTCCACCTTTCTTCTTGACGTTAATGGAGTCGGGACTAACGCGGGAGGGCGTGGTTTTTCGGATGGGGATCCCGATGTGACGGTACGGCCAGCCGCCGGTTCGTTAGCACCCGTGTCCTGGGCGGGGCCTGGTGCGGCGCAGGTACTGGGTATTCTTTATGAACTGGATGGGGAGCCCTGTCCGGTAGACCCAAGGCATGTGCTTCGTAGGGTTGTGTCGCGGTTGGCGGACGACGGCCTTTATCCCGTGGTCGCGCTCGAGCTCGAATTTTATCTATTGGATAGCGCACTGGCTGATGCCGGTGAGGCGCATCCGCCGGTACTTCCGGATACGGGTCGACCCGCTGATCGTACACAGGTCTACAGCTTGGCAGACCTGGATGGAGTAAGCAGTTTTCTGGCCGAGATGGAATCTGTATGCGCGGCACAGAGGGTGCCCTTGGGAGGTGCAAGCTCAGAGTATGCCGCCGGGCAGTTTGAGATAAACCTGGAGCACGTCGGTGATCCCATTGCTGCTGCAGATCATGCAATCCTGTTGCAGCGGGCGGTCAAAGGAATCGCCCGAAAACACGGGGTAGCTGCAACCTTTATGGCCAAACCATATCCTGATAGTGCCGGAAATGGCCTCCATACACACGTTAGCATCCTTGATGATTCTGGCCGCAATATCTTTGATGACGGATCCGAACAAGGCAGCGATCGGCTGCGACAGGCCATCGCCGGAACGCTAGCGCTGCTTCCTGAATCGATGGCGATCTTTGCGCCAAATGTGAATTCTTTCCGTCGGTTCGGACCTAACCTTTATGTCCCGACGGGAAGAACCTGGGGCTATAACAATCGTTCAGTCGCAGTCCGGGTCCCGGCGGGCGCGCCGGAGGCGCGACGACTGGAGCACCGGATGGCGGGAGCCGACGCGAACCCTTACCTTACCTTGGCGGCGATCTTGGCCGGTATTCATCACGGCATCGAGCGTCAGCTCGAACCGCCGGCGGCACGTCAGGATAATGCCGGCGCGGAGCTGGATCCAAAGGTGCCGTTCGTGTGGCAACGTGCGCTCGACCGAGTGGCGAGTGCCGAATTCCTGCCCGACTATATGGGCTTGGCCTACCTTGAGCTATACCGGGAGTGCAAGCAATTTGAACTCGACGCGTTCTATAGAGAGTTCACGCCTATGGAATTCCGTTGGTATCTTGCGCCCGAATAAAAAGCCGGCTGTGGATTAGCCCAGTGCTACCAGAATGATCGCACTTGCACCGAGGAACATACCGATCGTGTAGCGTAGATTCCAGGTGAAGCACTGAAGCATTCCCACCCCATAACGACTTTGCATAGCGAGGTTGAGGCCCGAGATCGGCCCTCCGGTTGCGCCGACGGACCAAGTGACGAGGAAGATAAAAGCCAACACAGCAGGTTCGGGGTTAAGTGGCGCGACGATGGCGGATGCAGCGACGATGCTGACAATTGCGTGCACCCCGGCAACTGCCAGTAAGAGCAGAATAGCCAGCAGAGCAATGGCAATTCCCGGCGTAAACCCAACTGCATCAAGCGTGGGTTGGGTTTTTGCTACCAGCACGGAAATACCGGTAGCCATAACCCCGGTGCTAAAAAAAAGTCCTAATTCTGCGTACATATCTGGCAGACGGGTGCAACTGAAGTTACGGACCGTTCTTATCGCCCGGAAGAATGACTCGCGGAATGTGGCTACCAATGCCGTCACGATCAGAGACAATGCTGAAACCAGCACCAGTACCGAAACATCTGGAAAAAGCGAATTTGCTGCCAGAATGCAGACAACCATAAGAGAGGGGACCAAAAGGGCTCGGAAGTTAACGGGATAGCCCTCGAAGGTATCCATTCGCCCCGACTGAGAGAATCGGTATTCGGTCCATGTGATTGCCAAACCAAACAAGCAAAGCGGTATCGACAGTAGCCACAGGTCTGGCAGCTTCGTTCCGGGGGCATACAAGAGGCAGGTCCCCATCGCTGCAAAAAATGGCGACCACAGCGCCGCCAACGAGAATCCCCGCTGAAGACTGGTTGCTGTCGTTCGGTTAAGTTTTCCTTTTTTCGCCAGAGCATCCCCGAAAATAATGAGCGCCGAAAGATTGATCACCGATGAGAAGAAATGGATTCCGGTGAGGGTCTGCAAAAATGCTTTTTTTCCGGTCCGGGGTATCTGTCGGCCAGCGCCGCGCGTGTCGGTGATCAGTCTCAGAAAACTTACTGCCGAAAGCAGGCTAATCAAGAGATGATTCTGAGTCAGCATTTGTTTGATCGGGAACCCGTCATAGCCATGAGACCAGGCAAACGCGAGACAGGTGAAGCCAATGGTCACAAAAACGAAGCATTGGATGCGTTGAGCTCGTCGGTTTCGCGACCAGAGCAGGACTAGAGCCGAGAGGGCGCTGAACCCAGACACCCACAGGAAGTCCGAAAGACCGAAGCCCGAGAGCACAGATGCGACGATCATAACGAGGAGCAGAACTCCGGCAAGACGATGTTGCGGGGTTTGTCGACTGTTATCAAGCAAAGAAAGGCTTATCCGTTTATATGAACTAGAGTGATTGGCAATTTAATCAAAAGGCGAGGGACTTCCCCATTATTTTAAAGGGATCTCTTGTGAACCATGTGGATGTCCGTGGGCAAACGGGCCTCGCTGTCCGGGGAGCATAGGCATTGCCGGCACTTTCGGCCAAAATATAACCTTGACCAATTGGAAGTGAAGTCAAGGATTGCTGATGCCGGACTCTGACGACAGTTCGATCATTGAACGTATCGAAACCTTTAGCCGCGAGTACCTGTCATTTGTACGGGTCAGTTGTCGCGACGGCAGCGTGGGATGGGGGCAGGTATCGCCCTACAACGCGGACATCACGGCACTGGTGCTGCATCGCCAAATAGCACCCTGGTCTTTGGGGGAGCCTGCTGACGATATCGCCTCGTTGGTACGGATCATTCCAGAGCGTGAGCACAAGTTTCCCGGATCTTATCTTCGGCGGGGACTTGCCGGACTCGAGACGGCGCTTTGGGATCGGCAGGGCAAGAAGCAGGGTAAGAGTGTTTGCGAGGTACTGGGAGGAGTTCCCGGCCGCCTGCGCGCCTATGGCTCCAGCATGCGACGGGACATTGCCCCAGAGGCCGAGGCCGAGCGTTTGGATCGGCTGCGAGATGAATTCGGCTTCGATGCGTTCAAGTTCCGTGTCGCTGCAGAGTGTGGTCATGATATTGATGAGTGGCCTGGACGAACCGAGGCGATTGTACCGGCGGTCCGGCATGCACTGGGAGATGATGTTTCTCTATTGGTCGATGCCAACAGCGGATTTTCGCCCCAGCGGGCAATTGCGGTTGGACAGCTGCTCGAGGACTGTGGTGTTGAGCATTTTGAAGAGCCGTGCCCATACTGGGAACTTGAACAGACGCAACAGGTAACGGAGGCGCTGTCGCTCGACGTCACAGGCGGAGAACAGGACTGCGATCTTTCTACCTGGAGACGTATGATTGAGCTGCCTGCGGTCGATATTGTGCAGCCCGATGTCTGTTATGTTGGCGGGATGCTGCGTACCATGAAAGTGGCTGCTCTGGCAGCTGAAGCGGGACTGCCGTGTACGCCGCACTGCGCTAATCTTTCTATGGTGACGCTTTTCACTATGCATCTTTTAAGAGCGATCCCCAATGCGGGGAAGTATCTCGAGTTCTCAATTGAAGGCGTAGACTACTACCCTTGGCAGGACGGGCTTTTTGTCGAATCACCTTTTACGGTAACGGACGGAAAGGTGACGGTCAGCGATCAGCCTGGGTGGGGCGTCGAAATCTCGCCAGCATGGCTAGACGGGGCAACGTATCAGGTCAGTGAATTTTCCGGCTAGCGGGAGTCTTAAATGAAAAGGGATTCGAGTCGCTTGCTTTCTTCCGATTTGCGTGAGCACCCCTTCTGGTGGGAGCGGACACCAAGATCCAAAGAGGATCCACCGGAGTTACCGGAAAGTGTCGACGTCTTAATCGTGGGGTCGGGCTACACCGGTTTGTGTGCCGCATTACAAACAGCCCGGGGTGGCCGCTCTACGCTCGTGATTGATGCCGCCGAGCCCGGATGGGGATGCAGTTCAAGAAATGGCGGGCAAATCGGGACAGGGATCAAGCCAGACTTCGCTGCGTTGGAAAAAGAACACGGTCGCGAGACGGCCTATGAGGTGCATCGCGAAGGCCAGCGGGCGTTGTCATGGATAGGTGAGTTCATCCGGGAAGAGAACATAGATTGTGACTACCGTGTCTGCGGGCGTTTTTTTGGTGCGCATACACCCCGTCACTACGATAAGCTTGCTCGTAAACTTGAGTCTCAACCTCCGGGTCTCGAGATGGAGGCATTTCTGGTGCCCCGGGCGGATCAATCCAGGGAAATCGACACCGACTTTTATCACGGGGGTGTGGTGCAGTGTCAGCATGCTGCCCTCGATCCGGCCGCCTATCATCACGGAATTCTTGGTCGCGCCAAAGAGAGTGGCGTCAGTGTTGTTGGCCATACCCGGGCCACAGCAATTGAGCGCAGCGGCGACCGGACGGGCTTTGTGGTTGAGACAGACCGAGGCCGTGTCCGGGCCGGCGAGGTAGTGATCGCCACCAGCGGATACACCAGCCGGCTGACACCTTGGCAGCAGCGCCGCGTATTTCCGATCGGGACTTACATGATTGCCACGGAAGACCTTGGCGAAACGGCCGCGCGGTCACTGATTCCCGGCAACCGTATGATCGTCGATACACGACGGATCGTGGTGTACTACCGGCTATCACCGGATGGACGCCGGATACTTTTCGGCGGCCGGGTATCGCTCAGCGAAACCAATCCCCGCGTGAGCGCCCCCCGGCTCCACGATCATATGACGACCATTTTCCCGCAACTTCGGGATGCTCAGGTGAGTCACTCGTGGATGGGTTTTGTGGGGTGGACCTTTCAGCATATGCCGCATCTGGGATGTCACGACGGCATCTGGTATTCGATGGGCTACTGCGGCTCAGGCGTCGCGTTATCGAGCTATTTTGGTACCCGACTCGGCCAGCAGGTGCTTGGTCGGGAAGAGGGAAGAAGTGTCCTTTCTGATCTACCATTCCGGACTCGCCCACTTTACTATGGTAAACCGTGGTTCTTGTCAGCGTCCGTCGGTTGGTACGGCTTTCTGGATCGACTTGGAATTTAAATCGAGCAATTCGCCCTACCGCTAAGGCGCCAGTAGGATTTCCAGCACAAACCGTGTCCCGAAGTATCCGGTCGCGAGCAGGAAAAACCCGAGACCTGTCCACAGCACTGCGGCTCGCCCCCGCCAGCCCAGCAATAACCGGCCCAACACCAGAACAGCGAGGCTAATCCACGCCAGCAACGCGAGGATCGTGTGATGGTTGAACAGCAGTGCCTGGCCGAACATTTTCCCCGAAGACAGGGCACCGCTCAGCAGGGTCAGCGTCAGCAACGCGAATCCCAGATAAACCATCTGGAACAGCACATTTTCCATGGTCTGAATTGGCGGGAAGGACTTGAAAAAGCCACCGGCACGTTTTCGTTTCAGATCACGATCGTGCAAATGTAGTAGCAATGCCTGAGCTAACGAGAGACTCAGCAATGCGTAGGCAAGGCCCGCCCCCAGGAGATGAAAGAGGCTGGTGACCCCGTGAAGTTTCGCGGCGTAGGCCGGACCTGGCAGCAGCCATCCGAAGCCGACGCCGGCAAATGCAGACGGAAATATCAATACTCCAAGGCCCTGGACCGGTTGGAAAAGCCGAGCAGCTAAAAAGAGAGCCGCGATAATCAGTGCGATCAGTGAAAATGTGCTCCCGAGAGCGAGATTCGGATGCCCATCCAGAAAAAACTCTGGAACCAAAACAAGGCCGTGGGCCATTACGGCGAGGTAGCCAAGCAGGCCGTCAAATGTACCGACTCGGTGTCGGGGTTCGTCAGAGGAAAGCGTTCGCAGCAAGGCGATCCAAGCGCCCGCATAAAGAAGCATTGCCGTGAGACTAAAGATACTGGTCATGATCAGGCAGGGTTGCAGGTGGCTGATCGGGCGCGCTTAACCTAAGAGTAAGGCCAAAGTGTAAAATCATGCGTCCATTCATCCGACTAAACATAGATTTTAGCCTAAACCACATGGCCATTGAGGGGTAAACCTCTCGGGCGACAACACAACCCAGCAATGAGATCTAGTAAATGTTTTCCCAGTTAGGTGATCGGCTAACAGCGACTTTCAAAGGCCTGACCGGACGAGGCCGGCTTACCGAAGACAACATTGGCGAAGCGTTACGCGAAGTTCGTATCGCGTTGTTGGAGGCGGACGTGGCTTTGCCAGTGGTCCGCACTTTCCTGGAGCGTGTTCGGGAGAAGGCTGTGGGCGAGGCGGTCTTGGAAAGCCTCAGCCCCGGCCAGGCCGTAATCAAGGTAGTCCATGATGAACTCGTTGCGCTGATGGGAGCTCAGAACGAAGAGTTAAACCTGGCCACCAGTCCGCCGGCAGTCATCCTGCTCGCCGGGCTTCAG
>Ga0233433_10004964_pt1 | contig 10004 bp, 13 predicted proteins | sample SI_122_August201_5_FD_179868 | JGI IMG/M metagenome (GOLD analysis project Ga0233433, IMG submission 179868) | Seawater microbial communities from Saanich Inlet, British Columbia, Canada - SI_122_August2016_100_MG | ecosystem: Environmental > Aquatic > Marine > Inlet | place: Canada: British... | reverse complement strand
GAAAAGTTAATCCTGTTATTCCTGAGGCTGTCAATCAAACCGCTTTTCAAGTAATCGGAAATGATCTGGTAATCTCTCTAGCTGCTGAGGCTGGTCAAATGCAGCTCAATGCTTTTGAACCTGTTTTAGCAGTAAACATACTACGTTCATTACGCTATATGACTAATGCAATGGTAATGCTAAGAACAAAATGCGTAGATGGAATTACTGCGAACGTTGAAGTATGTGCAAAATATGTTGAACAGAGTCCGGGTATAGCGACATTTTTTACACCTCATTTAGGTTATAAAGAGTCATCCCGTATTGCTAAAAGAGCACTTAAAGAGGGAATGACTGTTCGTGAGATTATTATTCAAGAAGGCTTAATGACAGAAGAGCAGGTAAATGCAGTTTTACATGTGGATAACTTAACAAAACCCAATATTCGCTAAAATTTATACATATCTTTCTTCCCTCACACATCAAACGAAATTTGGACTTTAGCTCAAGTTGATATACAATATATATATGAAAAAACTACTCCTACTTTTAACTCTGTCCTTTTTCTCAGCCCAAAGTTTTGCGGGGTCTTGTCCTGATGGTAGTGATCCAGTTAAGAGTGTCTCCGATGATGGCACTTATTTTGTGTTCAACTGTGGAGGTGGTAATGAGCAATCATCTTCATCTGCAGAGAACTCGAGTAATACCAATTCAACTTCAAAAGTAGATGATAATTCAAGTGCATTTGATGGTGACTATCCTTTTGTATTGAGTCGTTTCCATCCCTCTGATGGCCGCATGGCTTTGGGTAGTGGTATTTTGGTAATAAATAAAGGTGCAATAAGTGTATCTCTAAAAAATAGATTTCTCGATACAAGCTCAACTAAATACTATGACACCCTAAAAGGTCGAATAGATAAAAAAGGTAATGCATCTATCGCATTTGATGTGAACCCGCTTCGTGGAAAGGGTAGCCCGGGTCCAGCGTCTTTTTTTGGGAATATTAATAATCTAGAAATCAAGGGTGCTTCAATAAATGATGATTATTTCCAACTAATTATTACTCTTAGTGATGATACTAGTTCAATGAGCAGTGACGGTTTAACCATGACCGCAAGTAAAAATTCTGGTTATGGATCGCACACTAATTTCTTTGGGCAAAAGAAAAAGAATTTCCAGTTAATTACTAATCCAGATGAGGCTAGAAGAGGCGAGAAGTATCAACGATTTGAAGTTGCAGACGGAGACTGCTTTGGTACTGATGACTGGAATGATTGTGAGACTGATAGAGAGAGAGTTGAATTCGCAGCCACACCTATGCAAAAACCATCAGGAAAACAATGTTTTGCATTTAGTATCATGCTTGATGAGAGCTTTCAGAGTGCATCACCAACAAACACTTCTCTTGGACAAATACATCAAGAAGGTGGCCCAAAAGGGGCTATGGAAGGCATTAAGTCCAACCCACCGCTTATTCAGTTCGATGTAAAAAATGACTTTTATGATTTGAATTGGCACGTGCTTAGTGGTTCTGTAAACAATGTTATGGATAAATCGGTTTTTTATCAACTTATACCAATAAATGATATGAAGGGTAAGTGGACCGATATTTCATTTTGCCTTGATTTTGCTAATAAGAATATCTCCGTGTGGGTGAATGGTGATAAGAAAGTGAATATTGACAAGGCACCAATGAATGCAAAGTTTATACCCAGTGCAATTTACTTTAAACACGGCATCTACAGAAGTTTCATCTCTAAATACAAATCCAGTCATGGCACGGATATCATGCCAACTCAAATAGTATATTACGATGAAGTAAGGAGAGGCTCTTCTATTGATGAAGTAGACTTTAATATTAATCCAAATCTAGCAATTGTTGATTAATTTGTGTAGGTAAGTTAATACTTAGTCTACTACCTTCACAATAACCTTTCCCTTAGCTCGGCCATTGGATAGATACTCAAGCGCTTGGATGCTACTCTTAAAATCATACGTTTTGTCTATCACTGGTTTGATTGCGCCTGACTCATATAATGCTGCCAGCATTTTCAATTGAGCGCCGCTCGATGACATAAATACAAACCTATACATAGCATTCATTTTTGCAGCTGCTTTGGTAACTTTCCTTGCTTGAAAAGATAAAATTAAACGTACAAATTTATTTAGGCCAAATTGTTTTGCAGTAATGCTGTCAAGAGCTCCTGTTACAGATACTACTCTTCCTCCATCTTTTAGTACCTTAAATGAGTTAAGAGTGTGCTCACCTCCTAAAGTGTCAAATACCACATCAAACTTAGTGCCTTCATCAAGGTAGCTGTGTTTTGTGTAATCGATAACCTTGTCTGCGCCTAGATCTTTTACCCATTTAACATTTTTAGCACTAGTGGTAGTTGTGACATTAGCCCCTAGATGCTTCGCAAGTTGAATAGCAATAGTGCCAACTCCACCAGAACCCGCATGAATTAAAATACTCTCTTCAGAAGATAGTTTTGCTACATCAACAAGTGCTTGATATGAAGTAAGGCCTGCCAAAGGTATGCTGGCTGATTCATCAAAACTAAGATTTGAAGGTATAAATGCTACGTCTTTATCATTTGAAATCACATACTCTGCCATAGTTCCAACAAAGTCCTCTGCTATCCTTGAATATACTTTATCCCCAGCTTTAAAGTTTTTTACATTTTTTCCAATTTTTTCAACAACACCGCTGACGTCTCTTCCAATTCCCTTAGGAAATTGTATCTTTCCCATAGCCTTAAAGTCACCTCTAAGAATCTTATAATCAATTGGATTAAAGCTTGCAGAGTGAGTTTTAATAAGTATTTGATTTTTACCAAAAGTTGGAATAGGAACCTCTTTCTCTTTTAAGCTTGAACTAGCATCGCCATATTTTGTCATCATTAGTGATTTCATTTTTATGTCTCCTTATAGTTAATTAAATTTGTTAAAAAACTATATGGTGGTACATTATAATTTATCAAGTACGCATATTTTTAATACTACTATATAAAATCATACTGATATGAATAAAACTGATAATAAATTATCCCCTACAACCGTTGCTATTAAGTTAATAGGTGGCAAATGGAAGCTTTGTATTCTATGGCATTTATCACAAAAAAAAATGCGTTTTGGAGAACTTCAAAGATCAATTGGAGGCATTACTCAGCAAATGCTTTCTAAGCAATTGAAGGAGATGGCAGAAGACAATCTTGTTAATCGTAAGGTTTACGAGGTTATTCCTCCAAAGGTAGAGTACTCATTAACGCCTTATGGAAGGTCAGGCATTCCAGTACTAACTAGTCTTTGCGAATGGGCAAATAAATAGCCATAAAAAAATTAAGTTTTATCCCTCACACATCAAACGAAATTTGGACTTATAATCCTTTTATGAGATTCGCACTTTCAAATAATGAGCGTATTGAACCTACGAAAGGAGCCAAAGGAGTCTGTCCTAGTTGTGGTTCTGAACTAGTTGCTAAGTGTGGTGAAATCAAAAGACATTATTGGTCGCACAAGAAGAAGTGTGATGACCATTGGTGGGAGAATGAAACAGAGTGGCATCGCAATTGGAAGAATAAGTTTCCTAAAGATTGGCAAGAGGTAATCCATAAAGATGAGAGTGGTGAGAAACATATTGCTGATGTAATAACGAGTTCGGGATGGACAATTGAATTTCAACATTCCGTAATTGCTAGAGAGGAGCGTAACTCCAGAGACCACTTCTACAATAAGTTGATATGGGTGGTGGATGGAACAAGACGACCGACTGATATTAAGCAGTTTCAAAATCTTATGAATGAAGCTGAATTTGTATCTAATGAGCCATTTATATTAATTAACAACTTGCCAGAAGATTACAGATTGATTCAAGAATGGAGTGATTGTAGTTCTTTAGTATTATTTGACTTTGGAAAATCAGAAGTTAGTTATCGTGATGGTTACTCAAGCAATAAAGACTTATGGCTAATTTTTCCATCAAGCAATAAAACTTTCATCACAAGCATTTCTAAAGATTTTTTTATTGAAATGATGAATAGCCCCCTATCAGATGAATTGAATAAGGTGCTACTAGATCCGTTTCAAAAAGAACTTGATGAGTACACTGCTGAACAAGAAGATGCGGAAAGGGTTCAGATGAAAAAGCTAAAGGAAGAAGACTTAAGAATAAGAAAAGAATATGGCATAAAGGATGAAGAAGATTGGTTTGATGGCAGATGGGGAATTAGAAAACATAAGCGTTCCAAATAATAAAAAAACGAAGTTTGGACTTTAGTTCTAATTGACTTATAATTCTACTATGCTAGGTTTTATCTACATAATGTCAAATCCCTCTCTTTCTGGTCTTTTAAAGATTGGACAAACTGGTAAAGACCCTCTTATAAGAAGGAAGTCTTTAAATACAACTGGAGTTCCTGATGATTTTGTAATTGAATACCAAGCATTAATTGAAGATTACAGAAGACAAGAGAAGCTCATTCATCAAAAATTAAATAAAGTCCGACATTCTAATAAAAAAGAATTTTTTTCAACTTCAGTACTTGAGGCAATTAATACAATAAGAGAACAATGTGGAGATAAGATAAAGCATGAAGAGGTATTTTATTCAATCCCTGAAAAATTAGAGAGTGTGTCTAAAGCAAATGATAGGTTGGCTTTAAATGATTCCTTAGAATTTGAAAAATCTCAAAAGAAATCTATTGTTAAAGATTTTGGTAAACCAGTTCTTAGAGACCACAATAAAAATCTAATTGATGATTTGAAAATGAAGGCTTTTGTTCGTGGCAAAGAGGCTTGGTTAAAAAGAGATTTAAAAGTAGCCTTGAAAGAATGGGAGCCAATAGTAAAGCAAAAAAAATCTATTGAAGACCTTTTTCTAGCTGTATCAAGAAAAGAGTTGGACTATCTTAAAAAACTTAAAGATGAAAAATTAAAATTAGATTCAAAAATTATCGATGAAGATGAATATGAAAAAATGAAACATAATATATATGAAGAGCAGTTTAGGAAAGTTGAACAAACGGTACTTGATCAACAATTTGAGAAAGTAAAAAATATAATATTCGACTTATGAAAAATAAATTATCTTATTTACTGGGAGGAGTTATAGGCTTATTAATAGGTTGTGCTTTTTATTATCTGGTGTGGATGATTTTCAAAAGAATTACACCTGAACAAGCATTTATTGTTGAGAAATTATTCACTGAGAATATTTTTATAATCGCACCTTTGCTTCTTATGGCTTATCCTATCGAATTAATGTGGAAATCTCACAAAAATAGACACCGAAAATATCTTAACAAACTAGCTGAGCTTGAATGGGTAGAGCAAAATGGTGATGACAGCAGAGTAAGATGAGATTTCTCTCACTACTCTTTGCTTTGTTTGGTGGCTTCATAGTCTATTACGCTATGACCCCACTTCCTCACGACATTGCTCAACAATGGATGATGATTGGCGGTGGTTTCATCTTTGGTGGACTTTTTCTTTATGCTTATATGGGAAAGCGAAAGAAGTAACTTTTGAGGGCTACTGCCTAGGTACTGTGGACACTTTCATAGTTGAGTAATATCATCACCCCACTAACCAAATACAACACCTATATAGTGGCCTTATAGCGGTCAAACTTCCCACTTGTTCCCAGTAGATAATATGACACTTTTCATACTATTTAAAGTCATTAAAAATAGGTAAAAATACAAAATTTTTTTGGCTGAATCTACTTGGACAATTAGGTACTACTGTAATGTTCACGAGATCAAATTTTGACTGTACCTTTTTGGTACATTTGGGGTCAGAGTCGAACCATCATTCCAAGGCATAATTCTTCCTGACTGTAACGCATGAGGACTAGTCATCCACTAAGTTAATTACACAGGAGTAACGATGGTTACTATTACTATTTATAGAGATACAAAAGAAACAAGTGAACAACTAGGATTGAGTCCTAAATCATTAGCCAATTCAAGAAGTAGTGGAGTTGGAATCAAACTGCCATTTATCAAGATGGGAAATGGTGCTATTAGATACCGTCAAGAGGACATTGACGCCTATATGGAATCAAGACTAGTTAATCACACAGGAGAAGTAGCGTAATGATTAGAGAGCAAGAAATGGATAGACAAAAAAAACCCTCTGGTACCGCCAAGCAACAGAGGGAACAGATAAAATCTGGTACGCAAAAGTATAACATATTGAGGCATATGAGAGATGGCAACTCACTCAATCGGTTCGAAGCATTCGACCTTGGATGCTCCTGTTTGAACTCTTTCATTAGTGCTACATCAGATTATCATGGCTTTGAGTTTCCTCGAAAGCTAGAGAAGGTTCCAAATCGTTTTGGAAGTGAAACATCTGTAATGCGTTACTCGTTAAGTGGTGATGATATGGAGTTAGTAGACACTCTTTTAGAGCCTGTAATTTAACACGATATTACAACACCCCTTTTTAATAATTCGACACTTCTAAGTCTTTAATAATTGTAAAAAATTAAGGTCTTGGGGTGTCTGATTATTGACGGTAATGTAGTATTATCTATTAGCCTCAATCTATGCCTAAGAGAAACAGAAAGAAAGTTCATCATTCTCGTTATCTAACAATCAACAATGAAGAAATAGAAGTAAACGCTTCTAATAAATTTGGTGTTTTTGTTCCTATCCTTGAGAGGGTGTTTGGACAGTTGGATATTAGCTTTAGAATTCACAAGAGAGTCCATGTTCTTCTCTTTATCTTACAACACAGAGAAACCTCACAAGACAACAAAGACATTTCTAAGTTTATGAATGTTTTAATTCAATGGATTAAGCGAAAGTACAAAACAAAAAAGGTTGGATATGCGTGGGTTCGTGAATGGGAAAAAGACAAGGCTAAATCTCATCACTATCATTGTGTTTTATTCGTTGATGGTGATAGAGTAAGACACCCAAGAGAAATCATTAAAGCAGTCAAATCAAAATGGTTTAAGTATGGGAATGTACCTGATAAATTTCTAAAGAAGCCTTATTACAATCTAAGAAAAGAGAAATTCAAAGAAACGAGAGATGACATTATTTGGAGATTGTCTTACTATGGAAAGACAAGAGGGAAGGGATATAGAAATCCTCAATCCTCAGACTATCAAACTAGTAGATTAAAGTGAGTTTTCGGACACCATAAAAAAGGCTCTTATCTATATCTATCAAAGTAAGGAGGAAACATGTCTTTAGGAGCATTCATAAACTGCTCAATCAGTCGCTCTAGGTCTTGTCTTCTAAAGACAATCCTCATTCCTGGAACTTTGGCACAAGGAATTTTCCAATCTATACGAAGTTTGTTAAAGCCACTTCTTGACATACCCAAATAAGCACAAGCCTCATTATGATTTAAGTAATCTTTATTAAGATTTAGTTCTTTAGTCTTCATCATCAAGGTATTTGAATTCATCCAAATTTCTATCATCATGCTCTACCATTAATTCTTTAACGACACTCTCTATGGGTATTGCGTTCTTGGGTTCAGAATTATGATTCTTTGGGTTCTTAACTCCTACAATGTAATGCTCTAAGTTTTTCCAACTGACTTGAGGTTTTTCAAAAGGCAACCAATAGACCATTGGTACTCGATTCTTTGCTAACATTCTTCCAAGATAATTGAACGAGTTAGCACCATTCTCTACTGATATATTCCATGTCCATTCATCGTCATGTTCACAGTCCATGATTAAGTCTTTTTCAAGTAATAGTTTGTGAAGCATTACAGAAAATGACTCATCATACTTTGCTTTTCTTCCATCTCTATAATGAGCCGTATTCTTTTCAATTACCTCACTATCGAGAGCCCACTTAATGAAAGTATTGGTATCAATTTTGAAAAATAAATCATCTTTGTCATCGTTAAATCTTCTCTTAAGAATTTTCCATTCTTTAAACTCTGTGTAGTTTTGTTTGAGTCCATATTCCTTTATCTGAGGATACTCAATATGTTGTTGTGGGGCAGTTTCATAAAACCAAATTCTAAATTCTTCTCTGTCTAAATCGTCTGATGATATTCCCATGAGAATCAGAAAGGCTTCATGACTGTATATGTAATCATCATTCCACACTAGAAACCTTAAATCAAATGAAGCATCTTTGATGAGTTGTAATCTCTTATCCCAATTTGAAACATTTCTATTCCACCAATGCCAATGCCACCAGTTTGCTAAGTCTTTCTCGTAAGCAATAACAAATCCATCCTTTTGAAATACCTTTACATCTTCTTTTGTCCAATCAAGGAATGTATTTCGATTCGCTTCATCTTCAATGTTGTTAATCCACTCTTGAGGAACTCTTTCATATCCATTTTGAATACAGACGCTTTGCCATTGTTCTAAAGTCCATTCAACTTGACCACTCTCAATTGGCAAAGAAGCAAGTTTTGGAAGTAGTGGTGTATCTTGAATAATTTGTTGAGAAACATCTTCAAGAATTTCGGTTGAACAAGCCAAATACTTTGTAAATAGCTTAACTGTTTCAACTTTCTTTTTATCTCTTGTCTTATGTGGAAAGAAATACTTCATTGAATTTGACTCCAAATAGATTCTGTAATTTGAGTCATGGGTTCTCTTAAATCTTCAACATCAAGAACGACATATCGAGCAGTTACATCACCCGAATCTTCTGTCTTATGATTAATCAATCTATCAAGAGTGTACTTGCCAAAGTTAAGACGATGAGCAGTCGTTGAAAAGGTTCTTCTCAAGTCATGGTTTGTGAAATGAAAGCCTACTAACTCTCTAGCTTTTTCGATTTGTTTTTTAGGGGGCGATAGATGTGAGTTTGGTTTATCACCCTCAAAGACATATGGGTTGCCATTGTCATTCTTTCGTCTTTCGAGCACTTCTAAAAGTATCCAAGTTAAAGGTAGTTTAAGACCTTCATGATTCTTGGTTTTTGCTACTGTGAATGTGTTGTCTTTAAGGTCTATATCTTCCCATTTAAGGGTCAAAACTTCATTCCTTCTCATGCCTGTAAACAAGATAAAAATAAAGACATCACGAGCAACCTCGGAACTGTTTGCCGAGATCAAATTCTTCTCATGCTCTGTTAGTTTCATGACACCTTCATACCAACCTTTGAGGTTGTAATCTTTAACCACACCAACTCGAGGCTTCTCTCTATTCCATGCTTTGTTATGGGAGATTATTGCCGTTGGGTTATGAAGGATTAGAGGTTGTTCTCTGCTATCTACATATTGACCCATAGCATAGTTATAGAGAGCACGAAGAACACGAATCATTGTATTGGCTCTAGTGGGCGAACCACCTTTATGTATGAACTTTCCAGTTCCATGAGTTACCTCTAAGAACCTATCTTCAATCATTGAGCGTTTAATTTCTGAGAGGGCGATGTTCTTCCAATCACCTAACTGATTATCAATAATACTTTTGTAACCCTTGATAGTAGATTCCTCAAGATTGGTTCCTCTACTGCGTTGATAGTCCTTAAATACTTTTTCAAGTGTTAGAGTTCGTTTGGTTAGTTGACCTTCTTTAATAGAGTTTGGATTAATACCTTCACTAATAAGACCAAGTATTTTGATAGCCTCACCTCTAGCTTGTTCAATTGTCATATTTGGATACACACCAAGGGTAGTTTTCTTTGGTTTACCGTTAACTCTTCTAAAGACCATGTAAGACTTAGTGCCTTTATTTGTTACTCTGACTAATAAACCATTAACTTGCTCATCATAATAAGATGGTCGTTTATCACCTTTGGGTATCGGTAAGTTATCTAAGTTTTTCTTGGTAAAGTTAATTGTATTTTTTCTAGCCATATCGTTTCGGGGTACGCTCGGGGTACAGAAGGTTAGGAATTAGAAGGAAATAATCGTAAAGAATAGGATGAGTAGCCTAGCTTTAAATACCTATCTAATAGTGTTATAATGGACATGTAGGTATTATAATGGAAAAGTAGGTATAAAGGTAGGACAATATTCATAATGCTGGGGTCGGTGGTTCAAGTCCACCCATAACCACCATATCCCATAAGGCTTTAAGCCATTTC
>Ga0233433_10004963_pt1 | contig 10006 bp, 7 predicted proteins | sample SI_122_August201_5_FD_179868 | JGI IMG/M metagenome (GOLD analysis project Ga0233433, IMG submission 179868) | Seawater microbial communities from Saanich Inlet, British Columbia, Canada - SI_122_August2016_100_MG | ecosystem: Environmental > Aquatic > Marine > Inlet | place: Canada: British... | reverse complement strand
GCGTCGTCAAAACACATCGCCACCGGATCCTTTACCTGCGGTTCCGCCGCCGCCAATTCCACCCGCACGCCCTTTTCAATTTGAAACGCCTTGAGCGCTTGCGCGGGCGCTTGTGGCGCGGGCGTTGCGTTTAAGGACAAGGCCACCAGGGCGGCTAGGAGCGTTAAGCGTTGCATGGGCCGATGGTAACGCGCGTGGGCGGATTGGCAAGTAGGGGCATCATCGGGCTTGCATGGGCGTGCGTGTCGTGCAGTGCTTTCGCCTTCGTGCCGGAAATCGATGACCAGAATAAAACGCCGCCGCGCCCGCGCAGCATCTGGGATGCGCGCGTGCCGTTCTCGCCGGCGGCGTGCCCGTTTTTTTACGGATGGGTCATCGTGTTTGCGGCTACGTTGGGTGCGCTCTTCAGCATCCCGGGACAGACAATGGGCTTCAGCGTCTTCACCGAGGTGTTGATGGAAAAGCTTGGGCTTACGCGTGTGCAGCTCAGCCTTGCGTACTGCGTGGGAACCGTGGCCAGCGGATTGACGTTGCCTCGACTGGGACGCGCGCTCGATCGTATGGGCGAACGTCGTATGGGCGTGGTTGCTGCCGTCGCGCTGGGGTTGACCCTGTTTTATCTCGCCGCCACGACGCACTTTGCTCGGGCACTTGCCGCCAGTCTTCCGTCTGCCGCGCGCGTGGCGGCGGTGTTCGCGGCAATTGCCTTCGGTTTTTACATGGTGCGCGCCGCGGGGCAAGGGGTGCTCTCACTGGTCTGCCGTAACGCCATTGGCAAATGGTTCGATCATAGGCGCGGCTTGGCCACCGCCATCAGTGGCGTGCTGGTCGCCTTCGGCTACTCCATTGCGCCGACCGTGCTCGACGCGCTCCAGAAACGTTTTACCACCGAGGGGGCATGGCTGTTGATGGGGGTGGCCTGTATTGTTGTGATGGCACCGCTCGCGTGGCTGCTTTTTCGTGACACGCCTGAGGAAGCCGGCTTGCGAATGGATGGCGGCCTCATTGGCGATAGTATTAACCCGAACCCCGATATGCAGATTCACCGCGAGTTCACGCGCGACGAGGCCGTGCGCACTTACTCGTTCTGGATTTTTAATCTCACATTTTGTCACGTCGGATTTTATGGAACTGCGGTCACCTTTCACATCATTTCTCTGGGCACGGAGATGGGCTTGGCGCGGCCGCAGATTCTCCAGCTCTTTATCCCCATCGCGGCTGTCAGTGTCACCACCAACCTCCTTTTTGGGGCTATCAACTCGCAATTGCGGTTGAAGTGGCTGCTGTTGGTAATGAATCTTGGGTCCATGTTGGCTCCCATGGGCCTGCTGTTTTTGGATCGCCCTGCCGGGTTGGTTGCTTACACCCTCGGCAGCGGCATAGCCAGCGGGGGGTTTGTCAGTCTCTCCGGGATTGTCTTCCCGCGTTTTTTTGGACGCCTCCACTTAGGCGCTATCAGTGGAATGAATATGGCTTGGACGGTTGTCTTCAGTGGCCTTGGGCCGCTCACCTTTGGCTGGTGCTTCGGTGTGACAAAAAGTTACGAGTTGATTCTCATCCTCTCTGCCGTTGTGCCTGCCATTCTCCTGGTGATGAGCCTGCGGGCTGATAATCCCCAACTTCGACTGGAACGAGCTGACCATGGGGAGAGTTGAATATTAGGACGTGACGCAGGGGTTCAAACGCGGGATGCTCCCGCTAGAGTACGCGCATGCAAGCATTGGTAAAACGCGAGGACGCTCCCGGACTGTGGCTCGAGGATGTGCCGGAGCCCACGGTGGCCGCCCGGGATGTGCTCATCAAGGTGGATCGCACGGGCATTTGCGGCACGGACCTGCACATTTATAAGTGGGACGATTGGGCTCGCAAAACGGTGCCGGTGCCGCTGGTGGTGGGGCACGAGTTTGTGGGCGAGATTGTGGAGATCGGCAGGGATGTGAAGGATTTCAGCGTGGGTGAAATCGTCAGTGGCGAGGGCCACGTGGTGTGCGGCCATTGCCGCAACTGCATGGCGGGGCGACGGCATTTGTGCAATGACACGGCGGGCATCGGCGTTACGCGGCCGGGGGCGTTTGCGGAATTGATTTCGCTACCGCAAACCAATGTGTGGGTGCATGAGCCGAACATCGACCGCGAGGTGGCGGCCATCTTCGATCCCTACGGCAATGCGGTGCACTCGGCGCTGAGTTTTGATGTGTTGGGCGAGGATGTATTGATAACCGGCGCGGGGCCGATTGGCATTATGTGTGCGGCCATCGTGCGGCACGCGGGCGCGCGGCACGTGGTCATCACGGACGTGAATCCGTATCGGCTTGAGTTGGCCAAGAAAATGAACGTGACGCGCGCGGTGAATGTGGCCAGCGAAAAACTCGCCGACGTGCAGGCCGAGCTGGGCATGGACGAAGGCTTTGACGTGGGCCTCGAGATGAGCGGCAACCCGAGCGCGTTCAACGATATGCTCGCCAATATGTGCCACGGCGGCAAGATCGCGATGCTCGGTATTCCGGAAAAGGAAATGGCCATCGATTGGAACAAGGTGGTTTTTAATATGCTGACCATCAAGGGCATCTACGGACGTGAGATGTACGAGACGTGGTATAAGATGACCGTGATGCTCCAAAGCGGCCTCGACATCGCGCCGGTGATTACGCATCGGTTTAAGTATGCCGATTTTGAGGAAGGCTTCAAAATTGGATTGAGCGGTGAAAGTGGCAAAGTGATTTTGGAATGGTAGAATGTACGGCAACCTAAAGACGCAGCTGCAAACCGAGCTGGACGAAATCCGCGCGGCCGGTTTGTACAAAGGCGAGCGCGTCATCGACACGCCGCAAGCCGCGCGCGTGGGCGTGGGGCGTGATGCGCCGGTGCTGAACATGTGCGCCAACAATTACCTCGGCCTCGCGAGCCATCCGGAGGTCATCGCCGCCGCGCACGAGGCGCTCGACAAGTGGGGCTACGGTCTCGCCAGCGTACGGTTCATTTGCGGCACGCAAAAAATCCACAAACAACTCGAGGAAAAGCTCTCCGAATTTCTGGGCACCGAGGACACGATTCTTTACACGTCCTGTTTTGACGCCAACGGCGGGTTGTTCGAGACGCTGCTTGGCCCCGAGGACGCCGTCATTTCCGATGAACTCAACCACGCCTCCATCATCGACGGCGTGCGCCTCTGCAAGGCCAAGCGCTTCCGCTACAAGAACAACGACATGGCCGACCTTGCCACGCAACTCGCCGAGGCCAAGGGTTCTCGCCGCATTTTGATTGTCACCGACGGCGTGTTTTCGATGGACGGTTATCTCGCCAACCTCCCCGCCATTTGCGACCTCGCTGACGAGCATAGCGCGCTGGTGATGGTCGATGACTCCCACGCAGTCGGCTTCATGGGCGCGCGCGGCCGCGGCACCCACGAGCATCACGACGTGATGGGCCGCATCGACATCCTCACCGGCACGCTCGGTAAAGCCCTCGGCGGTGCCAGCGGCGGCTACACCAGTGGCCGCGCGGAAATCATCGAGTACCTCCGCCAACGCTCGCGCCCCTATCTTTTTTCCAACACCGTCGCTCCGAGCATCGTCGCTGCATCAATCAAAGCCCTTGATTTGCTTAACGCCTCCACCGAGTTGCGCGACCGCCTTGAGGCCAACACAAAATTTTTCCGCGACCAAATGGCCGGCAGCGGTTTCGAAATTCTCGAGGGCACGCACCCCATCACCCCCATCATGCTCGGCGATGCCGCGCTGGCCACCCAGTTCGCCGACGCGATGCTCAACAAAGGCATTTACGTCATCGGCTTTTCCTTCCCGGTTGTGCCGAAAGGCAAGGCGCGCATCCGAACACAAATTTCCGCGGCGCACACGAGGGAAGATTTGGAATTCGCCATCGCAAAATTCGGTGAAGCGAAAATAGAATTGGGGATTTAAACCATGAACCCCTGCCGCGTTCCCGAAGCAATCCGCCGCGCCGCCAACGAAGCATGTAATTACATCGCCGACACGCCTGTGCTCACCGAAGGCCGCCTTGAATTACTGTGGTATGTCGAAGAACAAAGCCTCTCCAACGACTATCACCGCTACGGCTACTTGGGCCCGAGGTTCGATGAACAGCGCAACGGGCCAGTTTGATTTGTACCACGGAGAATTCAGAGGGAAGTCCTCGGACTCAAAAGTTTACCCTTTTACGTGGTGCCTCAACCCCGACTCTCGTCTTCAGCATTAGAATCCTGTGTCTTATCATCATTTGATTCATTGTCAGTATCACCCATCATACTTTTCACTAGTGGGCTTTGCACGTCCTCTTTGGGCGCCATAAAGCAAGTTCCTAATTGAGCTGCAGCAGCTGTAGCACAGAGCCACCAGCCCACATCTTTAGTCAACGCGTCTGCCGCAACTCCGGCGGGGCTGAAAACCCAAAGAAAAAAAGCCGTGAGCAATGCGCTTCCTGCATGGTTGCCACGCCCAGGCTGAGCCGCTGAAAAAATGCCGGCCAAAGGTATAATAAACATTAGGTATCTTTCTCCGCCAGTTTTGGCCAGCGTGAACCCAGTGAAGCCCATCTTGGTTCCAAGAATATCGACCGAGTACCAGTTCAAAAAGAACCCGATGGCTATGATAACACCGAAAACACGAGGTATATTTTGCATTATTTTTCCTTTGGTTATGTTGGCAACCATGTCCTAACAGGAAGCCATCTAGTTTTGTTGTTTTGCTTTGAGATCAATTACTCTTCCCAATCTCATAGGGATGTACTGAATCGGACTCTCAGGCATTATCCTTATACACAAGTGCTCCAAAGAGTTGCCCAAAAGGGGCCAAAATAGTAACCCAAAGGCCGATTGACATAATTTGAAGCATAGAAAATTGGTCATCTCCCAACTCCCCGCCTAAGGTGCTGCGCAAGTCTACAAAGGCCCAAATTATGATGCCCAAGGTAAAAATAGCCGAAAAAATATGAAGCAGTTTTTTGTTAATAACAGCCGAAGCAACCCCGAAGACCGGGAAGAGCATGGCTCCATATAGCCACAGAGGTTTTGAAATTTCCTCTGCCTCAACGGCCACTCCCCCTGTTCCCCCGGTGGATGCATTCGCGAATGACTGTAAATCCTGCAATTTTTTGAACATGCCGTTCAATTCCATCCCGCTAAAACTGAAGAGCATTATATCTATCCAAGGCAGGAAAAAGGCCACGGCGATTGCCCCGCCACAAATGCGCGCAACATTCTTATATTTATTTTGAATAGCCAAAGCTGAGCTCTCTTACGCGGCAATATAGTACTATTTTATAAAAAGTATGCATACTGTAAAACCTATTGAATTTTATAATAGGCTAATTCTGCGGCGGATCTTAGTTTGACCATTGCTTTGTATATGCCACATTCCGTCGTGCCTTTGTTCAAGTATATCTCATGGGTGTGGCTTGCTTCATCCTGCCTGCTTCCAGCAGCGGATCTTGTGCGCATCAAGTACAATCACCCCAGGCTGGTGGTGGATTTGGGCGTGGGGTTGTGGGCGTGGCCGATGCCGGTGGATTGGGATGGGGATGGCGATCTCGACTTACTGGTGGATTGTCCGTGCAAGCCGTACAACGGCATTTGGTTTTTTGAAAATCCGGGCGGCAGCAAGACGCCGGTGTTCAAGGCGGGCAAGCGCGTGCACGCTTCTCGGCGGAACATTCAAGTCAGTTTGGTGGACGGCAAACCGAGGTATCTCACACCCGGCACGGAAGTATCGGCAGACCTTACGAATACAACAAAAATCTACCCTGCTGCGCGCGTGGAAGAGCATCGCAAGATTCGCGCTAATCAATGGAAGTATGTGGACTATGACGGCGACGGTGCGCTGGACCTTATCGCGGCCGTGGGTATTTGGGATGATTACGGGTGGGACAACGCCTACAACGCGAAGGGCGAGTGGACGAACGGGCCGTTGCACGGATTTGTGTATTTGATGCGCAACGAGGGCACGACGGCCAAGCCGAAGTACGCAGCGCCTACGAAGGTGCGGGCCGGCGGCAAGGCGGTGGATGTGTACGGCCGCCCGTCGCCGAACTTCGCGGATTTCGATGGTGACGGCGACCTCGATTTATTGTGCGGCGAGTTTGTGGATAGTTTCACGTACTTCGAAAATACCGGCACGCGCCGCGCGCCCAAGTACTCCGCCGGTCGTAAGCTCACCCACAACGGCAAAACGCTCACGATGGATTTGGAAATGATTATGCCCAGCGCAGTGGATTGGGACGGCGATGGCGATGTGGATTTAATCGTGGGCGACGAGGATGGCCGCGTGGCGTTGGTGGAGCACACCGGCAAAGTGCGAGACGGGCTGCCTCAGTTTTTACCGCCGGTTTATTTTAAACAGCAAGCGGATGAAGTGAAGTTTGGCGCACTCTCCACGCCGGCGGGGTTTGATTGGGACGGTGACGGCGACGAGGATATCATTTGCGGCAACACCGCCGGCTACATCGCCTTCATCGAAAATCTCAGCGGCCCGAAGGTGGAACGACCGCGCTGGGCCGCGCCGCAACGGTTGAAAGCTGGCGGCAAAACGCTGCGCATCATGGCCGGCCCCAACGGCTCCATCCAAGGGCCGTGCGAACGCAAGTGGGGTTATACTACACAAACGGTTGCGGATTGGGACCACGACGGACGTCCGGATATTGTCGTCAATTCCATTCTCGGAAAAATTGTTTGGTATCGTAATATCGGCACGCGTAAAGCGCCCAAACTTTCGGCTTCGCAACCCATCAATGTCGAATGGCGTGCCGAACAGCCCGCACTTAAGTGGGGCTGGATGCGGCCGAGCGGCAAGGCACTGCTCACCCAATGGCGCACCACGCCGGTGATCGTCGATTGGAATCGCGACGGCCTCAACGATTTACTGATGCTCGACCACGAAGGCTACCTAATGCTTTTCCCCCGCTCGAAGCGTGGCGGCAAGCTGCTACTTCATGAACCCCAACGCATTTTTGAAACCAACCCCGGCTATGTGCGTTTGAATTCCAGAACCGCCGGCGGCAGTGGCCGGCGCAAGTTGTGTGTGGTCGATTGGGACGGCGACGGTCGCCTCGACGTGCTGGCCAACAGTCCCAACGCCGAGCTGTGGCAAAACGTGGCCGACCGCGAAGGCATGTACAAACTTCTCAACCGCGGCACAATTTTCAAACGCAACATTTCAAGCCACACAACAAGTCCAACGGTGGTGGATTGGAACGGCGACGGGGTGCCCGATTTGCTCGTGGGCGCGGAGGATGGTTTTTTGTATTACGGGCGCAATCCTCGGAAGTGATCAGACGTCCGCCGTGTGCAAAGTCTCTCCGCAGGCGTGACAGTGGACGGCGTCGGTTCGATGACCCTCAACGCCGCAGTTGGGGCAAGCGCGGGTGTTGGGCGTATCGGGGCCGTCCACGCGTGTCATCTCAGCGGTAACAATGCCAGTGGGCACAGCGATGATACTGTAGCCCATGATCATCACCACCGCCGCGAGGAATTGTCCGAGCGGGGTGGCGGGCGTAATGTCGCCATAGCCCACGGTGGTTAGCGTGACGATTGCCCAGTAGATGCTTTTGGGAATGCTTGCAAATTTCGCGCTGTGTGGGGCTTCCACCAAAAACATCACCGCGCCGATGATGGTGGCTAGGATGATGACCCCCAAAAGGAACACAGTGATTTTGGCAAAACTCGCCCGCAGTGCGCGCATAATCGTTCGTGCTCCGCGCACGTATTCGAGGAGTTTCAGAATCCGAAAAATGCGAAGTACCCGTAAGGCGCGCACAACGAGCAGATAGTTTGCGCCCGGGAAAATCGCGCTGATGTATGTGGGCAAAATCGCGATTACATCGATCACGCCAAAAAAACTGCGAGAGTATTTGACGGGCGAATCGACTGACCACAAGCGCAGCGCGTATTCTATGGTGAACAGAATCGTGAAGCCCCATTCGATCGCGAATAGTGTGTCGTGCCACAATTTCAAGCTCGGCACGGTGATCATCATCACCACCGCCACGCTGGCGAGAATGCACAAGATTAGTGCCACATCAAACGCTTTGCCCGCGGGCGTATCCGCCTCGTGAATGATAATGCGCACGCGCTCGCGCAAGTCCGGGGTAGGTGTGTCCATCTCTGCCATACGTCCTCCGCGCAATTGTGTACTCGGAAAACGACCATAAAACAATGCGTTTTGTATTGGCGACTGATGTTGTGTCAGCGACAATGTTCGCATGAGCAGGGCGTGGTCAATTTCGCTGGCGGTTTTAATGCCGCTGACCGCTGGTGCCGCGGATTATTTACGCGACATCAAGCCGGTGTTAAAGGCGCGGTGTTATGCTTGTCACGGCGCGTTGAAACAAAAAGCGGGGTTGCGCGTCGACACGGCGGCGAACATTCGGAGGGGGGCGAAGGGGGAAGCGATTGTTGCCCCCGGGAACCTGACGGATAGCGAGCTTTTGTATCGGCTGACCACCAAGGACTTGGACGATCGGATGCCGCCGGAGGGGGCGGCGTTGAAGGTGGATGAAATCGCGGCGATTAAGGAATGGATTGCCGCCGGCGCGCCGGTGCCCAAGGGTGAAATCGCCGAGGCTGCCCCACGTGAGCATTGGGCGTTTCAGGTTCCAAAAAAAATGCAGCGGTCGGGGGATTCAGGAAATCTCATCGATGGGCTTCTGGAGGACCGGCGCGTGACGCTGGGTTTGAAGACGCAGCCGGAAGCGGAGCGGACAATTTTGATTCGGCGGCTGTATCTTGACCTCATAGGGCTGCCACCGACTCGGGCACAGTTGGCGGACCAACGGCCGTGGAATGAAATCGTTGATGAGCTTTTGAATAACCCACAGCACGGCGAGCGTTGGGCGCGGCACTGGATGGATATATGGCGGTACGCGGATTGGTATGGGCTCGGCGCGCAGTTACGCAACAGCCAAAAGCACATCTGGCATTGGCGCGATTGGATTGTGGAATCGCTGAACGAAGACAAGGGCTACGACCGCATGATTTTGGAAATGCTCGCCGCCGACGAACTCGTACCGGAAGATTCCAAGGCGATTAGAGCCACTGGTTTCCTCGCACGTAATTACTATATCTTCAATCGCACCACCTGGCTTGATGCCACCATCGAGCACACAGGTAAGGCGTTCATCGGCCTCACACTCAACTGCGCCAAGTGCCACGACCACAAGTACGATCCCATCACGCACGCGGACTATTATCGATTCCGAGCCATCTTCGAACCGCACCAAGTCCGCCTCGACCCCGTGCCGGGCGTGACCGATTTTGAAAAAGACGGCCTGCCGCGCGTGTTCGATAATCACCTCGATATCAAAACCTATTTGCATCTGCGTGGTGACCCAAAGAATCCCGATACCAATCGAGTGATGCAAGCTGGAGTACCCGTGGTGCTGTCCAGTTTTGCGCCGAAGATTGAACCAGTGAAACTGCCCGTCAGCGCCTACGCGCCGGCTACGCGCGACTACGTGCAACGCGACCGCCTCGCTGTGGTCGAGGCGGCCGTGGCGACTGCGAAAAAGGAACTCGGGGCGGCGAAGAAAAAAGTGGCAAACGCGCCGAAGGAAAAACCGAAGTCGAAACTCAAGCCGCCTGCACCCGCACCGGAGTTTGAGGTGCAGGATGATTTCAGCAAGCCGAACCTCAAGATGTGGGAAGTCATTGGCAATGGCTGGAAATTTAAAGACGGCGCGCTGCATCAAACCACCGCCACGCGTGACGCGGAGCGGTTGGTGCTGCGCCGGCCGAAGCTGCGTGATTTTGAGCTGACCTGCCGATACACCCATACTGGCGGCAACACGTACAAGTCGGTGACCTTTCGCTTCGACGTGTCGCCCGACCGCAAGTACGCCAATTACGTCTACACCAGCGCGCACGCGCCGGGCCCCAAACTGCACGTGGCGTATACACGCGCTGGCGTCAGCACCTATCCGCCCGATGGACTCGTGGCGCAGCCGATTGCGATTGGCAAGCCGTACACCCTACGCTTGGCCGTGCGCGATCGGTTGGTGA
>Ga0233433_10004945_pt1 | contig 10028 bp, 10 predicted proteins | sample SI_122_August201_5_FD_179868 | JGI IMG/M metagenome (GOLD analysis project Ga0233433, IMG submission 179868) | Seawater microbial communities from Saanich Inlet, British Columbia, Canada - SI_122_August2016_100_MG | ecosystem: Environmental > Aquatic > Marine > Inlet | place: Canada: British... | reverse complement strand
TTGGGGTTAGAACTTTTTTTATACAATTTTTTAGTATCATCAGAAATTATTTTAGGTTGAAGATTAACTAAATCTAAATTAGATTTATCAATCCCTAATTCTTGAATTTTTAAATAATTTTCTTCATTTACCATAGTATTATAGAAGTTAGAATTATCTAATATGGTATTTTTTAATTTTGCATTATACATATTGACATTAGATAAATCAGTATTTCCTAGATCAGCATAAGCTAGATTAGCATTTGTAAAATCAACTCCAGACAAATCCTGACCATTTAAATTTGCAAATGCCAAATTTGCACCAAGTAATTTTGCACCAGTTAATTTAGCCGTAGTTAAATCAGAATTAGCTAAATCAGTATAATCCAAATCAGCTCCCATAAAATTAACTCCAGATAATATTTTATGAGTTAAATCCTGTCCACAAAAATTAGTCTTAAAAGCATCAGTTCCTTGAAGATTAGTTTTAACTAGAATTGTTTTATAGAATTTTGCATGTCTAATTTGAGAATTTTCTAAATTAGCAGATTCTAAAATTGTATCACGTAAATTTGAACCATCTAAAATTGTATTTGTAAGATCAGCTTCTAGTAAATTTGCTTCACGAAGATCAGCGCCATAAAGAATGGCATTTTTCATATTTACTCCAATCATATTACTACTTGTAAGATCACTACCGGAAAGATTTACACCTTCTAAATTTGCTCCAGATAAATCATAATTTCGTAATGAAATTCCAGAAAGATCACAATTTGACCAATTAATAGAATTTAAAGATTGTTTTGAATCATCATCTAAAGAATGAAATTGGTTACATGAATTAATTTTTAAAAGTGTATTATTATCAGAAGTTTCTGTAACAGAGGGATATTCTGGAAATAAAAGGATTAAAGCAGAGAATCCCAGCATAATAAATCCTAACAAATAAAATATTTTCATATAATAAAATATGGATTAATGTATAATATATTTTAAAAATAAATTAATTTAATTATGAAGAATCATTTAGAATAATATGAATAAAGCAATTGTTTTAGGAGGCTCACGTGGAATAGGTAAAGCAATTTCAAATTCATTAAAATTAATAGAAATTGAGGTCTTTGCTGCTTCCAAAAAAGATATTGATACATCAGATTTGAATAGTGTAAAAAAATTTTTAGATATACATAATGAAACAGATATTTTAATTCTAAATACAGGAGGTCCGGAACCAAAATTATTTTCAACTATCACTGAAAATGATTGGAAAAAATATCATAATCAATTATTTTTAGGATTTTGTACCATATTACAAAAAATAAAAGTAAATGAAGGTGGGTATATTTTTTTAATTAGTTCTAGTGTAATTAAAGAACCAAATGAAAAATTGCTTATATCTTCAGCATATCGTGCAGCATTTGCAGAAGTTTTCAAAGTGTTAAGTAAAGAATATGCTGAAAAAAATATCAGTTGTATTAACATTGCACCAGGTCCCATTAATACAGATAGAACTCAAGAATTTTTTGATAATGAAAATGATATTAAAGAATTTGAAAAAACATTACCTATGAAACGATTAGGAGAACCTGAAGAGATTGGTAATTTTGTTAAAGGCATAATTGAAAATAATGTGAAATATCTAACAGGTGTTACAATAAATTTTGATGGTGCAAATTCTAATTATATTTTTTAATAATAATGAATTAAGAATTTATACAGAGAATTAAAAATTAAATTATGAAAATAGTTTCAATTAAATCAAAATTACCAGTAGTAGAAAATCATCGAGAAGAAATATGTGATGAAAATGAAATTATGATTAAATTAAAAGCATGCGGTATTTGCGGATCAGATATTGGAAATATTTTTGAAAATTCATCAAAACCTACTAATAAAATAGGACATGAAATTTCAGGAATAATCTCAGAAATTGGGGGTAAAATTAAAGAGTATAAAGTTGGAGAAAGAGTTATTCTAAATCATCATTGTCCATGTGAAGAATGTCATTTTTGTCTACATGGAAATGAAACAATGTGTGAAAAATTTACTGAGCAAATAGAACCATGTGGTCTTGCAGAAAAATTTAAGATTTCAAATTGGATTATTGGAAAAAAAGGAATTTTTAAAATCCCAGAAAAAATGTCATTTAATGAAGCAACCATGATAGAACCTTTAGCATGTTGTTTAAGATCATGGAATAAAATTCAAATACAAAAAAAAGATTCTGTAATGATATTTGGATTTGGATTAATAGGTATGTTTCATTCAATAATTGCAAATCAGAAACAGTTAGAGACAATAATTATAGAAAATGATGATTTCAGAAAAGAATTTGGAAAAAATGAGAAATTAAGTCATAGTTTTCTAAATTTTAAAAATACAGAATTTGAAAAATATAATGGAAAAATAGATTTATGCATTATTGCAAATCATGATATTGCATGCCTTAATGTAGCTGTAAAAGTTTTAAGAAAAGGTGGAACGATATTATTTTTTGGAGAACCTAGGGCAAATTCCATAATTAAATTAGATATGTCATTAATTTTTTCTAAAGAAATTAAAATAATAACAAGTTATTCAGCCACAAATAAAGATTTTATACATGCAATGGAGTTTATTTCAAAAAATGGTATTGATTTAAGTAAATTTATCACTCATGAATTTAAAATTGAGAATGCAGAAGAAGGGATAAAAATAGCGAAAGAAGGCAAAAAAAGAATTAAAGTAATCATTTCTGCTAATAAATAATTTTTTATTTAAAAAAATTCTTAATTATATTTTTTATTTCAATTACCGAGATTACTTCATCAATATTTGAATTAAAGGAAGTACCAATTAAAGGTAAATCATCATTTTTAGGAATTAATCCATGGGAGCCTTTTATCAAAGATGTATCATGAGATATTTGTTTAGTTTTAAAATCAAGAAATAATTCTAATGGATCATAACCTGGTTTTCGATGAATATCCACACCAAATGTAAAATCTGGAGCATATTTGACATCATCCCACCAATAATAATTAAACCATGTATTAGTATCAGCAGATAAAATTAAATTTCCACTTTTGAGATGATTAATTTTTAATTCTTTTTGTAATTTTGAATCTAAAATGGTTCCTAAATTTTCAGTTTTAAGAATTCGATATACCTCATCTTCATAACCAGGATTAATGTAAATATGAGCAATCTGATGATCAACCATTGCAAAAGCTTTACTTAATTCATAATCAATGTAATCTTTTCCTTCAATTCTTCTAGTAGCAAGTAATCCATGTTGTCGTAAGATTAAATTTGGTGAAATAGATTTATTGACAGAATTAAAAGTATATTCAGATAAAATTAGAATTTCATATTCATTTTCAAATTCTTGATTTAAGAATAATGAAAAATCACCTAGTAAATTATCTAATTCAATTACACTTTCTTTGAATTCATTACTCTCCGGACCAAATTTTTGGGAAGCATAATCAAGATGTGGCAGATACACAATCAGAAGATCAGGTTTATGAGTCTCAATAGTTTTTTTTGCTGAATTAATTATCCAATTACTAGATTTTATGGATGAGAATGGACCCCAATAAGATTTAAGATCAAAATTCCCAAGAGATTCACTAATTTTTTCATAAAAATTTTTAGGTTTAGAATAACACCACATAATCATTTTATCATCAAGATGAATAGGTTTTGGAGTGATTACTACATCAGAATTAGAATAAAGTGAATTTTGTAAAAATAATAATCCAGATTTAAAATCAGGTATATTTTCTTTTAATGTATCCCAAATTCTAGGCGAATTTACTAAATTAGATGATTGTTCCCAAAAAGACACATGCTTCAAAATTTGGTCATAATAGCCATTAGATATTATTCCATGTTCTGATGGATAAGTTCCAGAAAAAATTGACGCCTGAACACTACACGTAACTGCAGGAAATGAAGGATTAAAGGAAGAAACAGAACCATTTTCTAAAATTTTAGAAATATTTTGAGGTTTTATTTGATCATATTGTTTTTTTGACAAACCTACAATATCTAAAATAATTAATTTTTTCATAATTAGTATAATAATTTGATAGAAATAAACCCATAAAAATTATGTTAGATACAATTTTTTTGATATAACATATGCAGGCAAAATTAGTAATGATACTAAAATAGAGAATTGTAAAGGTACAAAAAATGAAATTAAAATGGAATCTAGTAAAATAATTAATAATAATTGAAATGTGATTTGATTTTGAATTTTTTTAAAAAATAAAGAATATACAGATAGAAAAGAAAACAATCCTAAAAATAATAACGATTCAAATTGAAAATTAATAATTACCAAAATAGAAACAGAGGTAATAGTAATAATAGTAATAATTTTATTTAATTTTTTATAAATTACTAGATTAGATTTTATTTCATTTTTAGCAAGTATGCTAATTCCAACTATAAAAATACCTAGAGGAAATAAATATTGAATAAATTCAAAAGAGATACCAATAATTGAAAATCCTAATAAAATATTTAACATTCTAATTACAGATAAGTTCAAAATTCCTAAAAATGAAATAGATTTTAATTTTAAATTATAAAATAATATCATACAGCTTAGAATTAACGATATAATTAACGAGTCAAATCCAAGGAAAAAAGCAGAAATATTTGCTAATATGAGAAAAATAAATCCAATTAATAATGCATTTTGTTTTGAGATTTTTCCTGAAGGAAGAGGTCTAAATGATCTTTCTTTTTTATCAAGATTATAATCAAAATAATCATTAAAAATCATACCGGAACAAAATAACATGCCTGAAGTAGCAAGAAGATAAGGTAAAAAAATGACTTCAGAGTTAAATGAGAAGGAAAAAAAATAGCCTATCAAAACATTACTAAATGCTGTAAAGATACCTGGAAGTCTTACCAGTTGTAAATATTCCTTAAACATTTTCAATTAAAGAGTTTAGATAAGTTATGGATTCTATTGCTGCATTTTGAGGATTATTTTGATAAGGATAAAGTTCAACTGTAACATATCCAGTATAATTAATTAAGTTTAATGAATTAAAAATTTTTTTAAAATCAATTGCTCCATGACCAGGAATTAAATGATGATGTTTTTTTGAGGATGCTATATCTTCTAAATGAATATGTTTAATGTAATCTTGTAAATCAAAAATTAAATTTTGAGGATCTTCATTAACACAAAAAAAATGTCCAATATCAAAATTTAAACCAAGATATTTTGAATTAAATTTTTCAATAAATTTAACAAATTGATTTGAATTTTCTATTAATAATTCGGGTTCAGGCTCTACAAGTAAATGAACACCCAACTCTTCAGCTAAAGGTAGAACTTCAAGTAAACCTGCTTGAAAAAGTTCTAATTCTTTTTTAGATGATTGATTAGTTTTAGGACCTCCAGGTTCTGTAGAAACAGATTTTGCACCTAATAATTTAGCTAAGTATAAACAATTTTTAGTGTGATCTATTCTTTTTTGTCTATAATTTTTGGATTCTTCAATCCAGGATGGATGATGAAAGTCATCTATAGCAGTTAGCATAAATCCATTTAGATTAGAAATAGACATCGAATTTTTTTTAAGAGAATTACAAATTGATGTAATTTTTTCATCTGAAAGAGGAGGAAAAGCATGGGGATCGTCACACATTATTTCTATTGAATCATAACCAGCAAAATGAATTAAATCAATACATTCCTCTATTGAGTAATTCCTATAAGCATTTGAGCTAAATGCAAAATTTATTCTATTCAAGAGAACAATAATTTTTGGATTGTTTAAAAAAATTATTAGGGTTTAAAAACAATACTTTATCAATTTCTTTTTCACTAAATCCATTTGATCTCATTTCAAGTGCCGTTTTAGGAACACTTAGAGGATCAGATATGCCCCAATCAGCAGAACTATTTATTAAAATTTTATCAGTACCATATTTTTTCATAATATTTACTGCACGAAAAGGACTTAATTTTGTATTCGGATAAACAGTTATTCCAGCATGAACGTCGTAAGAAAGAGATAATTCAATAGTTTCTTCAGTATTGTGATCTACAATTATTCTAGATTGATCAACACCAGTTTCTTTAATAATTTCAAACGTTTTTTTTGTACCTTCAAATTTATTGATATGTGGAGTATGAATAATTATAGGGATTTTTAATTTATCTGCAATTAATAATTGTTTTTTAAATATTTCCTCTTCTTGATGAGAAATTAAATCAAATCCAATCTCACCTAATGCAACTACACTTTCTCGTTGAAGATAATTTTCAATTACGAGTAAAGAATCATCTGCAAATTTTTTATTATTTGCTTCTTTTGGATTAATAGAAATTGTGGAATAATGATCAATTCCAAATTCAGCAGCACGATTTTTTTCAAAAGTGATTAAATATTCCCAATAATCTTCTAATGTTTTTGAAGATGTTCTTTCTTGTCCTAACCAAAAAGATGGTTCTATAACAGCTCTTATTCCAGCTAAAGCCATTTTTTCATAATCATCAGTAGTTCTAGAATACATGTGAATATGAGGATCTATAAATTTCAAATTACTTCGTTAGATTTTGTAAATACATAAAAGCCTTTGAGGCTGCTTCTTGAGGGATATCTGAATAGGTATACAATTCAGCAGTAAGAAATCCTGAATAACCTACACTGTTTAAGGAATTATACATTTCCTGAAAATTTATAATTCCTTTACCAGGCAAAAGGTGAAAATGCACATTATTTTTACAATCACTGATATGTGTGTGAAAAATTTTTTTTTTAAACTTGGTAATAATTTCAGATAAATTTTCTCCATTAACTTCTGCATGACATGTATCTAGGTTTAATCCAATATTTTTAAAATCATGAGATAATAAATTCCAAACTTTTTCAGAGGTATTAATCAAAAGATATGGCTCATACTCTATAGATATTAATACATTTTTTTTTTCTGCATATTCTCCAATTTCTAATAATGAATTATAAAATAATTCTAAATGTTTTTGAGAATTTTTATTATTTTCAAGTCCAGAAGTAATAGAAATGGATTTTGAATTTAGAGATTCAGCAAGATCAATAGCTTGTTTTGTATATTTAATACGCCATTTTCTAAGTTTTTCATCATTATTTGATAGTGATGGTTCAAATCCTTTTTTAAATGAATTGTTAGACCAACCAAATACAGTATTGGCATTAAGATTACTTACTTCTAGATTTCTTTGTAAAATAGAATTTTTTATTTCAGAGATTCTATTTTTAGATAAAGGCAAAAAAGCATGCGGCTCATCTAAAACTATTTCAATTCCATCATATCCTATTTTAGATATTAATTCAATGGAATCAAATAAAGAGTAATTAGAAAATGCATTTGTGCTAAATCCAAGTTTCATATTACTTATCATTTAAAATTTTCAATAAATTTTTTTTTGCTTCTTCAATTTTTTCTTTTTCAATTAATGAGTTAGGATGCAAGATTTGTGCAATTTCCCAGATTAGATTTTCAATCTTAGCAATTTTATTATGTTCTTCTTTTGACATTAGTATTAATTTAATTTACTTATTAAAAAACTAATTTTTTAAAATTATTTCTTAAATTCAACGTTTGGTGTGTCTGGATGACCTGCAATAGCAATTAATCCACCATCACGTAATTGTTGTAACAATTGCATAACTTCTTTTTCAACTTGATTTCTTTGTAATCCTGTTTGTTGTGCAAATACTTCTACTAGATCTGTAACTTTACGCTCCCCATTACAAGATTTCCAAAAATCAACAATTGCCTGATTTACCATAAATCCTTGTTCATGCTCATTAGCTAAAACCATTGAACCATCGTCTTGTTGAACTAACTTACCAACTCCTTGAGGTAACGCAGTTTCATAATTTATTGGTGCAGGAGTATTCAAACCATTAGCACCCATTTCTTTAATTTTGAGTTTTCCTTCTTCAGTCATTTTATCCATGGACCATGCAGGCTCCCAAACAATGTCAATTTTTACATTATTCACTCCAGGAACTTTTTTGGCAAATCTTGTTGCATCTGCAATCAAAGTCTCATGAAGAGGACAACCCTGTGTGGTCATTGTCATTTTAATATCAACATCATTATTTTCTTTAACATCAATTCCATAAATTAATCCCATTTCTACAATATTAAGAGGAACTTCAGGATCCATACACTGTTTTAATGAATCTTCAATTGCTTGTGCAGAAACTGTACTCATATTCTAATTTACAGTTTGAAAAACAATAAAAACTTTGTATTAATTAGCTTGGAATAATTTTTGGATAGATTCTTCATAAGGGGCTGTAACCACGCCTTTTTCAGTAATAATACCAGAAATTAATTCTGGCGGAGTCATATCAAATGCAGGATTAATCACACCAATACCATCAGGTGCAGTCTTTTTATCTCCAATTCCAGTAACTTCACTACCTTTTCTCATTTCAATAATCACATCTTCTGCTCGTGTCTCCATATCAATTGTAGATAATGGTGCTGCAACATAAAATGGAATTCCATGTTGTTTTGCCATTGTTGCTACCTGATATGTTCCAATTTTATTAAAAACATGACCAGTTTTTACAATTCTGTCAGCACCAACTACAACTTTGTTTACTAATCCATTTGCCATACTATATCCTACAGCAGTATCTGGAACTAAACTAACATCAAATCCATCATGTTTTAATTCAAAAGCAGTTAAACGAGAACCTTGTTGAATTGGTCTAGTTTCAGTAGCAATTACTTTAACATTTTTTCCACTTTCTCTTGTTGCACGAATAACACCTAATGCAGTACCATATGCAACAGTAGCTAATGCACCAGCATTACAGTGAGTCATTATTGTATCATTATCATCAAAAAGTGAAGCACCATTCTTTCCCATAGTTTTGTTAATCTCAATATCTTCATCTGCCATTTTTTTAGCAGTAGAAATTACCAATTCTTTTATTTGTTCAGCAGATTCTCCAGTCTTTGCAACATTCATAATTTTTTCTAATCCCCAACCCAAATTTACAGCAGTAGGTCTAGTAGCAAAAAGAATTTTTCTTGCATCTTCCAAGTCAGATAATAATTTTTCTTTTGTTGTTGCTTTACTTTGCAAGGCAGCTAATCCCAATCCAAATGCACCAGACACTCCAATTGCAGGGGCACCTCTAACTATCAAAGTTTTGATAGCATTTGCAACTTGATTAAAATCATCATATTCTACAAAAATAAGTTCATTAGGTAATTTAGTTTGTTCAATCATTATTACTTTATTATTTTTCCATTCAACAGTGCGTAATGATGAATTCATTTTGGGCGAATCACTCATAATAATTTTTGAAATAATACCCTATTTTAACGAAATACTTGTTTTATAAAATAAAAAATTTAAAATAAAATTCAAACATTATATTATAATCAAATACACTAAGTTTAATGATTACCAAATCTGATCTGGAAAAAACAGATAGTGGAAAAATGTTCAAAGTATATGACGATTGGCCTGAAATTGCAAAAAATGCTTATCTTAAGGCTAAAAGTAATTCTAGAGAACCAGTTAAGCACATTATATTTGCAGGTATGGGTGGATCTGGAACTATGGGGGATTTTTTTGCTGCAATTTTATCTAAAACAAATTTACATGTAAATGTTGTAAAAGGATATTTACTTCCAAAAAATGTAGATTCTGAAACATTAGTGATTACAACAAGTGTATCAGGAAATACAGCAGAAACACTCTCAATATTAAAATCAGCAAAACAAATTGGATGTAAAATAATTACATTTTCATCAGGTGGAAAAATGGAAAAATTTTGTAATCAAAATAATATTGAATTTATAAAAATTGAAAAATATCATTCTCCTAGAGCATCTTTTGTAAATTTTTTGTATTCAATCTTACGAATATTAGAACCAATTTTTCCAATAAAAAAAGAGGAAGTAGAAAACTCAATAAAACAGTTAGAAATTACTAAAAAAAATATTTGTTCAGATAATTTAGAATTAAATAATCAATCCTTAGATATAGCAATGGCATTAAAAGAAATTCCATTAATTTAT
>Ga0233433_10004941_pt1 | contig 10032 bp, 7 predicted proteins | sample SI_122_August201_5_FD_179868 | JGI IMG/M metagenome (GOLD analysis project Ga0233433, IMG submission 179868) | Seawater microbial communities from Saanich Inlet, British Columbia, Canada - SI_122_August2016_100_MG | ecosystem: Environmental > Aquatic > Marine > Inlet | place: Canada: British... | reverse complement strand
AACTTTTTTCCCAGTCAGGCACGAGGCATCCGGGTGGATGGCGCCAAGGAAGTCAACGGAAGAGAAGTTTCCTACAAGGTCTTGAGCGTCAATTTCAAGCCATGGTTTCATCCCGGCGGTGGCCCTCGCAAGGGCGACGTGAAGATGGGCGACTTTTGGGCCGGCAAGGCATATGAAAGGAAAAAGACAATCCTCAGGGTAGGGGAAACGGATTACCTCTGCGGTTCGATCCGTGACATCGACATCAAGGAATGCGAAACTATGCTCGGACTTTTTCTGGCAGGGAAGTTTACCTACAACCCCGGACCAAGGATTAACGACAGGCTCTTGGGCCAAGTCGACTGGAGCAAGCCCAACCGGTTCAGCAAGCGCGGCGACGCCATCTCCGTCGGGTTTCTCCACAAGGGAGGACCAGGGTCCGGTTTCTTCGACATGGAGCTTGAGTTCGTTGGAGGTAAGCTGAACATCAAGCAAATGTTCCAGGCTGTTCCTTGAGGTAATTGCTTCTCTTCGACGACGACATGAAAACTTCTGTGAGATCTTGTTTCGCGGCCTTTCTTGCTGGGCTTGTTGCGTTGACTGCCTTCGATGTATCAGCTGCCGTCGCTCCCCATCCTCCCGAAGAAATGTTCGAGGAAGCGACGCACGTCGTGCGGGGCAAAGTCGTCGCCCTGAGCTCCAAAACTCAAAAGTCAAAGGTCGAGCGTGGTCTGCTCATCGCCCGCGACCGGATTTTCACGATCACCGTGGAAGTCATCGCCGTGGAAAAAGGCAAGGACGTCAAGGAATGCGATGAATTGTCTTTAGAGGCATGGCAGCCATCTACTCGGTTTCCGCCCCTGCCCGGTCCGCAGGGGCATCAACCGATCCCCTCGACAGGAGATCTCGTAAAGACCTACTTGCTCTACAATAAGAAAACCAAGACCTATCACCCGTTCATGCCCAATGGGATCAAGATTCTCAAGAAGGCAAGGGATTCGAAATAAGTTTTTTTACCCTTCCGTTATAGTGTTCCGGAAACCGGCCGTCGTTTCAGCGATTAATTTACAATTCCATCTATGTGTCGTAAAAAAGAGGTAAATTTACGCAAATAGGTGTCAGTTTAATGTGGAGTAGGTGGGTAGTTCCTATAAATTTATATCATAAACAACTAACTATAGTATTTGACCTCATTTCCGAAAACGATCAAAAACGATCAAGAACGATCAAGTTCAATCACTGCTTGATTTCATTCCTACATAGTAATCATCCGCAACCCTAACTAAAATAGTTATGTCCTTTTCCCTACTTTCCACTCTTCTTCCGCTTCTGCTTGGGCCCGGGTTTTTCATGATGCCCAATGTCGGCGTCACTCTTCCCAATCAAGCTCCGCCGGACCCCGTCGCCGATGCCGCCCGCTTTGAAACCGTTGCCAAGCAGCTCGATTTAGGTGGCGTCCTCTACGGTTACGTCAGCGTAGACGGTGATCTCTCGGCCATCGGCACCTACGTCAAGTCCTTCATGGACGGAATGCGACCGCTTGCGCACGACGTTCCTCAAGTCGACGTTCCCGCCATATTAAAAGTGTCCGGCTTGGACGCCATTTCCGCCGTTGGCTTTAGCTCCAAGAGCGTCGAGGGCGGGTTTCGCAACAAGAGCTATCTGTACACGCCCAAAGGTCGCAGGGGGCTCCTTCGTATGCTGGGTGGCGAATCGAAACCGTTCGACGTCGTCAAATTGGCTCCTGCAGGCTCGGATTTCGTTTTCGAGCAGGACTTGAATCTCAAGGTGGTTTACGAATCGATTCAGGAAGCCCTTGTTGCAGGCATGGGAGAGCAGGGAGCCCTTTTCAAGGCAATGATGGATGGAGCAGTCAATCAACCGCTTCCTCCTCCCATTCCCTTCACCATGAAGAAAGTGTTGTCTGACTTGGATACGCAGATCTCAGTAATCATAGACGCCGATCTCGATAAGAAAATCAGTTTGACTCATCCCGATGCCGAGGGATTGCAACTCCCTCTCATGCGGGCTGCCGTACTGATCGACGAACTGGGATGGGTGGCGGGCGAACTGGCCAAAATTCTTGAACCCATGCTGGTCCACCCCACGGAGCGTCCTCCCGCCAAGATCGTACGAAACCCGAATTGGGTGGGTGTGCAGCTTGCGATAGAACCCGAGCAATACTCCGTAATGGATGCCGAAATCTTGGAACTTTTCGGAAGTACGAACCCGGTTTTGGTTCATCACCGTCCGAGCGGTAAGCTAGTCTTGGCATCTGGATTGGAGTTCGCGGAAAACCTCTTTATACCGAAACCCAACTTGGAGGACGATCCTGACTTTCGGAAAACCATGGTGGGTCTTCCAATGAAAGGAACTGCCATAACTTACGCATCACCCGCTCTCTTCTCCGCCCTTCGAGAGGTTTTGGAGTCGGCGATGGACGTCGAAGATCTAGGCGGATCCGAAAGCCTCATCCTCAATACCTTCCTCAAGTTGTTTCTCCCAAAAAACGTACGAGGGGAGGGGAGCGTGACCACTAATTCCAAGGATGGAATTCTCACCGTTTCCAATTCCGCTCACTCCCACAAGGCCAATATCGTTTCAAGCGCTGCCAGTCCATTGCTCATGGCGATTACGGCTGGCTTCGGTGCCCTTCAGCCAGTCCTGATGATGGATGACGTTGAGGCAGTTCATGATCACGAGGGGCATATTCACGACCAACTTCTGGAGCTCGGAAATGACGCTAGACCAGGTTTGAAGCAACCTATCCCTCAGCGCGGGGATTGAGACCGAATCATTGCTGGAATCAACCATTAAAATATTAAGCACGAAGATGAAAATCACCTTATTACTCTTAGCTGTTATTTTGCCCCTGTCCGGAACGATCGGAGCAGCTCCTGCTCTTCCCGATCAAGCCCCGTCCGATCCCGCGGAGGAAGCGGCTCGCTTCGCTTCCGTTACAGGGCAAGTCGACTTGGGTGGCGTGGTCTTCGGGTATCTCAGCGTGGACGGCGACCTGACCGCCATCGGTAAATACGCCAATTCGTTTCTGGATGAAATGAGAAAGATCCAGCCCGACGTCCCTCCTGTAAACGTTTCCGCCTTGCTTAAGATTACGGGACTGGACGCCATTTCGGCACTAGGCTTTAGTTCCGTTGCAACTGCCGACGGGTTCCGAAACAAGACTTATGTTCATACTCCGAAGGGTCGCAGAGGACTTCTACGCTTGATGGGTGGGGAATCGAAACCGTTTGAAGTCGTCGCATTGGCCCCCGCCGGTTCCGATCTCGTGATCGAACAGGACTTCAACTTGAAGACTCTGTACGAATCGGTATTGGAAGCAGCGGGCTTGGCGATGGGAGAACAGGGCAAGGCCATGGTCCAGATGGCGCTCAAGCAACCCATGCCACCGCCCATCACCTTCACCATGGAAAAAGTCATGGCCGACTTGGACACCAAGCTCACCGTCATCATTGACGCCGACCCGACCAAGACGATGCAGTTGCCTGATGCCCCCAAGGAATTGAAAATACCCCAGTTGAAAGGCGCGGTCCTGATCGATGGGTTGGGATGGATTGCCGACGAATTGACCAAAGTTCTCGAACCCATGTTGGCTCAAGGTGGAAAACGCAAACCGCCCTTTAAGATTTTGCGCAACGCAAATTGGGTCGGCATGCAGTTGGATTTAATTTCCGCCTCCGCTGCTTCCGAAAGAGAAAAGAAGGAAATCAGTGAGCTCGGTTTGGAGACCGCCCTGCTTGTCCACCATGTTCCGAGCGGAAAACTCGTCTGGGCTTCGGGCAAGGAATTCGCCGACAAACTCTTCGCTCCCAAGCCCGGCCTTGGACAAGACCCTGCTTTCCAAAAGACGATGAAGGGGTTGCCCATGGAAGGCACTTCCCTCACTTATGCGTCCCCTGCTTTTTTCTCCAGTCTCCGTCAATCCTTCGAAAAGCTAAACGAACTGGCCAACGACAAGGAACACGAACAGGACGACCGGTTTATCGCCACCACCTTCATTAACTTTCTCCTCCCCAAGAACGTTCGGGGCGAAGGGAGCGTCACTACCAATACCAAGGACGGCACTCTCACCATCTCCAACTCCGCGCATTCTCACAAAACTAGCTTGATCACAGGAGTTGCGAGCCCTGTCGTCATGATGATCGGAGCAGCGGCCTATCGAACCAATATAGTCTTGGAGGAAATGGACTTTCAAATGGACTTTCCCGAGGCAGAACAAATCATCGAGGAAGTCGAGCATGAGCACCGATCTCGGCCAAACCGCAACTTCGACAAGATCGGCGACTAATCAAAATAGAACCCATAAGAACGATCTAAAACTATTCAAATCAACCTAGAAAACAAAAAACATGAAACTCCATAGCGCAATCACACGCACATTAACGCTCGGCCTGATAATTGCCCTTTCCCTGCCTCTCGCAGCCAAACCCGGCAAGGTAAAGGTCTTCATCATTATGGGCCAGTCGAACACCCTCGAAATGGGGAGGGTCAAAGGCGATAAGGAAGGTACCCTCGAACATGCGGTCAAGAAGGAACAGCTTTATTCCTTCATGGTCGATGGGGCAGGGGAGTGGACTACCCGCAAGGATGTCCGCAACGTCCATGTCATGGGCAGCGGAGGTCCCGGTAAAACCCGCGAGATGCGCAACGACTGGCTGACCGTATCCGGTGGCAAGATCGGTATTGAGACCGGAATCGGACACCAAATCGGTGATGCTTTGGACGAACCCGTGCTTATCCTCAAGAGCTCGATCGGAAACCGTAGCCTAGGATGGGATCTACTGCCCCCCGGCAGTCCTCGCCACGAGGTCGAGACGACCAACAAGAAGACCGGTGAGAAAATCACTCTCGTTACGCCCGCTCACAACGACGAAGTACGTCACGCAAGTTGGACCAAGGGCGAAGTTCCCGCTCCACCCAAGCACACCTGGCATGCAGGGCTCCAGTACTTGGGAGACGTCGCCCGTGCTCAGGACGTGCTGAAGAACCTGGGCAAGTATTACCCGGACGCATCCGAGTACGAGGTGGCCGGCTTTCTTTGGTGGCAAGGTGACAAGGATCGCTACAACGCAGCGCATGCAAGCGTATACGGAAAGAACCTCAATCAACTTTTCAAGGCTCTTCGAGAGGAGTTTGACGCTCCAAAGGCCAAGATGGTGGTCGCCACCCTCGGCCAGACCAACAAGGACTCGGCTACCGGCAACGAGAAGCTCATCATCGACGGCATGTTTGCTTTTGGCGAGGCGCACAAGGGTGAAGCCGCCGTCGTCTATACCAATCCGATCAGCATGGGCTCCTCTTCCAATGCTCATTACGGCGGAAACGCCAAGACCTACATGAACGTCGGACTGGCCATGGGTAAGGCCATGGTCGATTTGTTGAAAAAGTAGTAGGTAAAACTTTGATTAAGAGGAGTCGATTTTACAAAAGAAGAGGGAATTTCGATTAAAGATTCGTCTTCATTACAAGCGATGCTCTTGAGGTGCTCGACCTTTCTGTTCACCTTCTCTTTTGCCTTGTTGCACACTGAGAAGTCGGCCGCTACGGACAAGCCAGTCAAGGTCTTCATTCTTTCCGGTCAGTCCAACATGGTGGGTGCCGGCAAGGTGGACGGGGGAAGCAGTCGCTGGGGAAAACAGTTCATCAACCCGGTGGTCTCGGTCTACAAGGGGGACTATGACCCCCAAGCAGACTACGATTCTATGGAATCGACCAAGACCTTGAAGCTTGAAGCCTTCGGCGGCGTCCGTCCTACCCCCTATCCCGGCGGTGGAGCCCAAGTGACCCGCGGATTCGTGCAGGTCAAAGAGTCCGGAATGTACGAGTTCAGACCCGGTTATGGGGGATCGACATACAACGTCATGGAAGTCGACGGAAAGGTCGTCCACCGGCAGGAAGTCGGACTGAAGTCGATTCGCACGGAAATCAAACTGGAAGGTGGCAAGAAGGTTCCTTTCAAGATCACTTACTTCACCAAGCAGGCCAATGGGTTGGGTTGGATTGTTCGGCTGGACGTGCCCGGAGCCCTCTCGACCATGGTCAAGTTCAAGGGAATGTACCCCTGCCTGATTGACGAGAACAGGCAATGGGCAGCTCGCGACGACGTCTGGTACAGAGGCGTGGTTACTGCGGTGGGAAATCGATGGTTGGGAGTTAGCGGAGGACGAATAGGTCCGGAACTGGGTTTCGGCCACGCCGTTGGCAACCACTGCGAGGAACCTGTCCTGCTTCTTAAGACCTCGCAGGGAAACCGCTCGCTTTCCTGGGACTTCCTTACTCCCGGTAGCAAGCGCTTCGAGTACGGCGGGAAGATCTACGCGGGTTACAAGGAGTCTCCCCTCTCCTGGGACAAAGGGACCACGCCCAAACCCATCAATTGGTATGCCGGCAAGCAGTACGACGACTGTTTCGGAGCCGCTCATCAAGTACTGGACAATTTCGACAAGGAGTTTCCTCATTGGAAGGGCAGTCGATACGAGATCGAGGGCTTTGCTTGGTGGCAGGGTGACAAGGACCGCTACGTCCAAGCTCATGCCGTACGGTACGAGAAAAACCTCGTCCGCCTGATCAAGACCTTGCGTCAGGAATTCAAGGCCCCAAAGGCCAAGTTCGTCGTGGCAACCCTTGGCCAAACTGCCAAGGATGCTCAGCCGAGCAACGACAAGCTGATCCTCGATGCCCAGCTCGCCGTGGACGGAGCCACCGGCAACTACCCCGAATTCAAAGGTAACGTGTCCACCGTTTACACACATCCGCTCAGTCAGGGCGGTGCCTCCAACAGCCATTATAATGGGAACGCCCAAACTTACATGGACGTCGGGGTCGCCATGGGTGAAGCCATGGTCAAACTGCTCAAATAAATTGGATGAAAAATATATTGAAGATCTTAGCCTTTGCTTGCCTTAGCTTCGCTGGCAATTGGGTTCACGCCCAGGACTCGACGATTTCCGTTCAGCTGGGGGTACCCGATGGGGGATGGGAAATTCGCATCGTTCAGGTATACCAAACTTCAACTCATCTGCTGGCTGTTTCGAAACTCGAGCGAAGCCCGGGTCCGGCCATCCAAGTCATCAGTCAAGTCAAGGACTCGGTAAAGGTTAAGGCTCCGAAACTGCCCGTCCGGCATTACGTGCTGGGAAAAACGTGGAATTGGACGAACAATTCGCCCTATGCTTTTCTTTCCGACCCAAAGGAACTTACCAAGAAGGTGGCAGGAGCAAAACTCGTTTTCCAAGCGACGGCCAAGCCCAAGGAAAATGCGACGGCCAAAGTCAGTTACATCGTGGTCTACAAGAAAGAGATTTTTACCGACGGGAAAACCAAACGGGGAGAGACCCTGCAAGAACTGGCCAAGCGCCATTGTGAAGAGCTTGGCGCTTCCCCCCCGAGCGTGCTTCGAATCATCAATGGCTTTGCCGCCAAATTCCCTTCGCGGAACGTTCCGAACCTCAAAGCTCTCCCGGAAGTAAAATACATCGAGATGGACCAAGGCTTCTAGAGCGAATGAAAAACAAAATCTATCGAACGCTTCTACTTTCCCTTGTTTCCCTCATGGGCAAGTCAATGTTTGCCGAGGCGAAACCTCTACCGGATTTCAAGGGCTTTGGAACTGTCAATTGGGGAACCAAAAGATATAAATTTACCCTGTTCAAGAACGAGGAAAAGATAGAAATGGGATCCGTCACCTTCCGCAACAAGCTCACAAAGGACCGAGTCATTTTGACGGATGAGTATCTGCTTAGATTCGAAGGCAAGCCGATGAGTTTGAATATGACGCAAGTCTGCCGTATGGATCAGTATCTTTCACCCGTAAAAATCGAGTTTAAAGGTAAAGGAAGCGATGAGTTTGAAACCTTTAAGGCCACCATCAAAGACGGGCAGGCGAAAATTGAAGGACAACGAAACGGAATGATGGAAATCCCCAAGGGAACTGTCACCTCTTCCGCATTCATGCGTATTGTCACTCAACTTCCACGCTTTAAAGGAGCCACCTATCGATATGATTTCGCATTGGAGGCAAGCGAAATGAACCTCAAGAAAGAGTATCTCGTCAAGGTGATCGGCAAGGAAACCATCGACTCGAACGGTCCCGTGAAATGCTGGAAAATCTCCCAGAATGGGGGCGGCATAGGCGAACAATTGTATTGGGTGACCGATGATGGTATCTTGCAACGCGTACTGCAAGACGGACGCAAACAGATCGATCTGCAAACGGGCGAACCGGGCGATTGAAAGACGCGAACCCAAATAACAATTCCTCAAACAAACCCATTTGGATAAACTCATTGGACCTATCAAAACATGAATATGAAAAAGACATTCAACGGCGGGTTGATTCTCCTTTCCCTCGGCACGGCAAGCCTCGGCTTGGCCAAGGAGGAGGAACTTGTCCCTCTTACGCAAGCCGGGCAGAAAATCGAAGCCCATTACGCCAAGCAATTGGATGACCTGCGAGCCCGCTTAACCAAGGAGATCCCCTTCGATCCCGCCCCCACCACCGAGGAGGCCCGGGATAAGAAATTTGATTTCCCCGAGGTTAAAATCGGAAAGGACGGGAAAGACGACGATCTTTCCCTCGAGGAATTGCTCACCGAGGAGGAAGAACCAGGTAAGGAGCCTCCCTCCCAGGAAGAGAAAATGGCCTCCTTTATGACCAGCGACAAACTGGACGATCTGTTGGTCAAGTTCGTCGTCCTGCTCGACGCAACGCCTCGCGGCCTTGCTGAATTCGGACAGCAGAGCAAAGAGCACTTCGCCCTTGTCGAACGTCTGCTCTCGAACCATGAACTGATGAAGCGAATGCTCATCGCCGACGGAGCCCAAGCCAAACGGATCCGACACGGCTACGGACCCGCCCGCTTCGGAGAGGCTATGGAGATTTACGAAGGAATCCTGAAGACGAATTCAAAATCCAAGAGCGGTGTCCTCAACCGGTTAGCTCTGGCCATTGCCCTCGAGCACGCCTTGCCGCTCAAGCAGACGAACCCACTGGCTCTGGAGGATGCGGCCGAAACCGTGGACCCTCTCAAGCGCTACCTCCACTACGAAAAGGCCTTTCTCGATGGCGAATTGGACCCCACCTTCAAAAACTTGACCGTCTGGAATCTCCGCATGGTCGTGAACGGAGACGAACCGGACGAGACCTTGGCTTGGGGACGCCGGATGCTGCGTAACTTCAGGCCCGACCATATCTACGAATCGAATTTCGGATGGCGCTACGTTGGAGTCGTCAGCTCGAACGTCCAATACGGCTCGGGTGACGTCAAGTACGACAGGCCCGAACTGCAAAAGTACCAGAACATTCTCATGAACGGAGGGATTTGCGGACGGCGGGCCTTCTTCGGCCGCTTCATCTTGCGCTCCTTCGGTGTTCCAACCACAGCCCGTCCCAGCCGAGGGCACGGTGCCCTCGCCCGATGGACGCCCGGTGGTTGGTGTGTAAACTTGGGGCCGGGTTGGGGTTCGGGCTGGACAGCCACGCGCTACCGGAAAGACCTCGACTTTCTCGCCAGCTCCAAGGCTCGCAAAAACAAGGGCGCGTTCCTCGAAGTCAAGAGAGCGCAATGGATCGGAGATGTTTTCGGAGAGAAAAGAATTCACGGTGATAATGATCAAAGCCTTACCTTCAACAGCCTCGTAACACTCAAACCCGATTTCTGGAATGGTTTGGCTCTGAACGCTCAAAGCAAGATCATCAAGGATTTGAAGGAAGTAACCTTGGAAGCTCTGGGCGAGGAGCTGGGGGAATCAAACAAGGCCACTATTGCCCAACAGGTAATCGCCTCCCCGGTCGATCCTAAGGAACATAAGATCGCCCGCGCCGAAAACGGCTCGATCTCAATCCCCTCAGTCGCCTACTCCAATCCGACGGGCAGCACACGAGAGGTTCTTTCCATGAAGAGCTTCGCGGGCGGCATGCAAATCTTTCTTCCCCGTTTTGCGCCGGAAGGCCTGACCGTTATGCGTGGAGGGACTTGGAAGGGAGAGGCAGGCGCCTGCGCCTCGGGCAGTCGAATGCTCAGCGGAGGCTAC
>Ga0233433_10004939_pt1 | contig 10034 bp, 8 predicted proteins | sample SI_122_August201_5_FD_179868 | JGI IMG/M metagenome (GOLD analysis project Ga0233433, IMG submission 179868) | Seawater microbial communities from Saanich Inlet, British Columbia, Canada - SI_122_August2016_100_MG | ecosystem: Environmental > Aquatic > Marine > Inlet | place: Canada: British... | reverse complement strand
TAATCAAATAATTGTTAAGATTGTAGATGGTAAGACCCAAAAGGTAGTGCGCCAAATTCCTAAGGAAGAAGAACTTCGCTTGAAGCAAGCTATTCAAGAAAACTTGGATAATTTGACCGATGCTTCTTGAGGCAACGAAGATATAGATGTGGATGTTTAACCAAAAAACTGTATTGGTTTTTTTGGTAGATTCCCCATTATTCCATCCAAGCGGTGTTGTTTGTTAGCAAACGCTACCTACTCAAGAAATAATACCTACACGATTAGTCTATAAGAATTTAGGCTATCTTGGCTTTTTGGTAAAAAGTATCGTTAATCTTTAGTTTTTGGGTGGGCTAAGACTTTTCATGAAGCGTGCGGTGATTTCTTCTGGAGTGTGGTGTACTCGCCCTGTCGATTTATCAAAAGAAGGTTCAACTTTGATTAAAAGAAAAGATGGTCCATCTTTTTCCATTAGTTCTTGAAACGCCTCCCTTATCTGATTTTTGTTTGTGACCTTTTTTGTTTGAAGGTATCCGGCGCTTTGGGCAACTTTTTCTAAAGATACCGAGTTTGATAGAGACCTCTGATTTCCTGTCGATTCGTAGGCCTCATTGTCAATAACAATATGAAGAAGATTTTTTGGGGCAGCAGCTGCAATCATTGCCAATGTTCCCATAGACATAAGTACGTTTCCGTCTCCATCAATAATGATCGTTTTTTGATCTGGACGATTTATGGCGACCCCAAGTCCGATTGAGGAAGCTAGCCCCATAGACCCGATCATATAGAAGTTTTTCTCTCGGTCTTTAATATTAAAAGATTCGCGACAAATGTAACCGTTAGCGTGGATTACTGGTTCACCTGTCAGGAGAGGAATAATTTCTTTAAAAGCCTCAGTGCCCTTCATTAAAATATCCTTTCCCAGCTAGTAAAGTATATGGAAGGCCATCCTCAATTTTTTGACAAGCAGTATTTAGGGATTCCTCATAATTTTCAGAAGACAGCACAGAATACTCCATGTTGGAAGTTTTCAACAGCTTCTGATTGATTTCTCCCATTATAATATGCTCCGGTGCGTCGCTCCCGTCTTCACCCCGCCAACTCATGATTACAAGTACTGGGATCTTATAAATTAGGTTCAAAGAAGTAAAAGCATTGAGACAGTATCCCAAACCAGAATTTTGCATCAGCAAAACGGGAAGCTTCCCAGCAAGGTAGGCACCGGCACAAAGTCCTACAGCAGCATCCTCTCTCACTGCCGGGAAATAAGGTGTCTCTGGGTCATCATCAATAATGCGAATCAATCCAGAAAGAAGGGAGCAAGGAACACCTGCGTAAAAATTAAATCCTTTTTTAGAAAGGAGTTCTGAAAAAACTTTAGAAGATAACATTTAGGGTTTTTAAGAAATTACCAGTTTTCAACATTGCGTTCCCCGCCGAATGTTTTTTGTAATTCATGAATACGTTTAACATATTCCTTAATACCTTCTAGACCTTTAAATTCAACTCCTAGATCTAGGGCTGCCTGATTTGACATAGGTTTACCCTCTTCACCCATAACACCTTCAACTTCTCCAAATGAATCGACTACTTCAGAAATCATCCTACCTAATTCAAGATTATGAATATGACCATCAATTAAATGATAAATTTTCCCCGCGGCGTCACTATTACCCAAAACTTTTGTGATTGCCTGACACACAGCGTCGATAGAGACATATTTAGTGCTACCTTTGACATCCACGTTATAGTTAGTAGATAGGAAGTCTACAGTTTCAAACCATTCAGACTTAGGAAGGTCTGGTCGTACGCCATAAATCGTCACGGGGCGGAGAATGGTGATATCAAAGGCACGGTTTCGTGCGTAAAAGAAACAAAAGGATTCAATTGATGATTTAATTGCCCCATAAAGTGAGCTGGGTTGAACCGGGTGGGACTCATCGAGTGGGTTGGATTCGTCAATCGAAGGTTGAATCGTTCCAAAAACTGCGCAGGCACTCATAAAAATAACTTGTTTCACTTTTGCGTTTTTTGCCGCTTGAAGAAGGTCGTACGAACCGTTTACATTGGCTGTGACATATTCATCTTCGGTCTTAGCAGGACCAGGAAAGTGAGCTAGGTGAATCAATACTTCTGACCCCTCTACCAATTGTTGGAGAGATTCTTTGTCTTCAAGACCTCCAATAACATAATCCACATCCTCATAAGTTTTTAAATGGTCGACGATACTATCTTCCCGAATAAGGGCTTTAATATCATTCTTACTTCCGTCTGCATTAGGAGCAGATAATAATTTAACTAAATGGGACCCGACTAAGCCAGTCACCCCGGTAATAGAGATTTTCATATGTAAACTCCAATATTGCTTTGCGTGGAATAAGGGAATACTTGATTCGACTTTTCCACATCATTTATTTTAATGGACTTTTAGAAAACAGAAATTTTAAAACCTAAAAAAATAGTGGGGTGCTTGAATTAAATCCTAGAGAAATAATCAAGCAAATGCAAGTTTCAATCGGTTGTCATAGTTTAAAACAGGAATTTAAAGATTATGGATAACTGTCGCGCCTTTAGTCAACCGATTTTTTAAAGTTTATTTGAGCACAATTTTAGAGAAGTCAGCAATGTTTGAAAATAGAAGAGAGATATGCTTTAACAAACGAAGTCGATTTTTTCTAAGCTTGTCTTCCTTGGTCATGACCATAATGTGTGCAAAAAATTCATCCACAGTTTCTTTGATCTGGACAATTTTTTCCAGAGCCTGGGGGAATTGTTTTTTGCTTAGATGGTTTTCTACAGGTTCTTTAACGCGCTTATACTCATCGTAAAGTTTTTTTTCTGCCGGTTCACTTAGTAGGGATGTTTGGATATCACCATCCGATTCATCATTTAATATGCTAACTACCCGGCGGAAAGTTGTAGCGAGAGGTTCAAAGTAAGGTTGTTTTTTTAAATCGGATAACGCGTCCACCTTCTGCCTAACGTCCACTAGTGAGTCTATATCCGCAGATAATACCGCATCAATAGCATCGTAAGGATACTCCTCACCGATTAAAATAGTTTTGTATCGTTGCGAAAATAAAACCTGGGTATGCATGTGAATTTCGTCAGAAGTTAGTTTAGTCTTACCCTTAAGCAGGTTTATGCCTTTCTGGATTAGCGCATCTAGTGAAACTTGCCAATTTTGGCTTGTTATGATTCGAATAATACCTAGGGAATGTCGCCTTAATCCATAAGGATCTTCTGAACCAGACGGAAGAAGCCCCACCCCTATACAACCAAGAATGGTGTCTAACTTATCCGCGATAGAAACAATGGACCCTACTGGGTTAGAAGGAGGGGAGTCTCCAGAAAAAGCGGGCCGGTAATGCTCCTTAATGGCTAGACAAACTTCAGAATCTTCTCCCGAGTGCTCAGCATAATAACCACCTATTACCCCTTGTAGTTCCGGAAATTCATAAACCATTTGAGTGACTAGGTCTGCCTTGCAAAGCCATGCGGCACGAGATGCTTGTTTGATTTTTTTTGGGCAAACTTCAGTTGCTAAAAACTCGGTAAGAGCAACAATACGGTTTACTTTCTCATATGAAGTTCCGAGAGATTTTTGAAAGGTTACGTCTTTTAATAACGCCACAAAGTCTTCTAATCTTTTTTTTCTGTCTTCATCAAAAAAAAACCGAGCATCTTGAAGCCTAGCTCGAAGAACTCGTTCATTCCCACGCGAAATTTCTCCGCCTGGTCCGGGTTGGACGTTGCTAATAGTAATAAAATATGGCAACAAGTCACCATGCTTATTTTCTAATGGAAAATATTTTTGATGATACTTCATTGTGGTAATAAGTAACTCGCGAGGTAATTCAAGAAAATGTTTTTCGAAATTTCCTCTGATCGCAAAAGGGTACTCGACTAGATAATTGACCTCTTCTAGTAACTCTGGGTCTAGTTTTACGGCACCTCCCACTTCATTAGCAAGCGACTTGATTTGGTCAACAATAGATTTTTTTCTAACTTCGGGGTCTATCATAAGAAAATGTTCTTCGCATGATTTAAGGTAATCGACCATTCCATTTACTTTAAAGAAATCAGAACGCATGAATCTGTGCCCACGTGAAACGTCAGCACAGGGTATCCCTTCATAGCTGAAACTTAGAGGTTTTGATCCAAAAAGTGCAACAATCCAGTGGAGGGGTCTAACGAACGGGGTTTCCCGACTGCCCCAGCGCATTTTTTTCGGAAAGGGTATCTTGCTTATGAGAATAGGAAAAAAATTATTTAGAATAGTTGAGGTGGGTTGCCCTGCTTTTTCTATTCGGGCGCACACTACCTCTCCCTTGGGTGTATTTTCAAGAGTGAGTTGAGACGGATCTATGCCTTTTCCGCGGGCAAACCCTAGAGCCGATTTGGTCGGATTTCCTTTTTCGTCATAAGCTAATTTGACATTGGGGCCGAAGTGAGTCTCAACAATATCCTCTTGTTGACTGCCAACCTCATCAAACGAAATTACTAGGCGTCGCGGCGACCCCATAACTCGAGGTTTGCTGGCCCGAATCCTGTTTTTTTTTAGAAAAGATGGTATTTCTTGTTCAAGGTAGCCTAAGGCTAGACTCATGAAACGAGACGGAATTTCTTCTGCACCAATTTCTAGAAATAGTTCTGGCATTAGTTAACGAAAATCTATTAATCGAAAAAAATAAATAACAACTATATTAAGGCCGAGTTTAGACAAGCTACATTCTAGGCATAAAGGCTTGATGATAGTTGAAGTAGCTTATTTATCAAGAAAAAAGCAGAATCCACTTTTCCTGATGTTGTAAATTGAAAACCTTTTTGGACAATGCACGCTAGGCGGGAGATTTTTTTAGTAAAGGATAATCCATTTTCTTGCGTTGGCAGACGTATTCTTGGGCACAGAGACGAGCAAGTTTTCTGACGCGCCCTATGTATCCTGTGCGTTCCGTGACGCTAATGGCACCTCTAGCATCGAGTTGGTTGAATGCGTGAGAACATTTCAATGTAAAATCATACGCAGGTAAAACGAGGTTTTTTTCTAAAAGTTCAAACGCTTCATCTTCGTACATTTCGAACCATTTAAGAAACCGCTCTTTGTTGGCGGCCTCAAAATTAAAACTGGAGAACTGTTTTTCTGTTTCTAAGTGAACATCGCCATATTTTATATCGTCGCTCCATTGAAGGTCATATACATTATCGACATTTTGCAGATACATGGCGATGCGTTCTAAGCCGTAAGTTAATTCCACGGTGACAGGTGAAAGGTCGATTCCCCCTACTTGCTGGAAATACGTAAATTGGGTGATTTCCATTCCGTCTAACCATACCTCCCAACCTAATCCCCAAGCACCCAGTGTGGGAGACTCCCAATCATCTTCTACAAATCGAATATCGTGTTTGTTAGGGTCAAGCCCTAATGAAACAAGACTATCTAGGTAGAGATTTTGAGCGTCATCAGGTGAGGGTTTCAGGATTACTTGATATTGATAATAATGTTGCAGACGGTTGGGATTTTTCCCATACCTTCCATCTGTAGGTCGGCGGGAAGACTCCACATAGGCTGCGTTGTAAGGTTCAGGGCCAAGGACACGAAAAAAAGTGGTTGGATTAAATGTCCCTGCTCCAACTTCAATGTCATAAGGTTGGTGAATAGCGCATCCACGTGACGACCAATAGTTTTGCAATGAGATAAAAACATCTTGAAATTTCATAACTGCCTGTTTATCAAACACTTTTAAAAAAGTCAACTCAACTACTGTCGCTTGGAATATTATACGATTGCGCTAGTAAAAATATATCTTTCCCGAAAAATATTCTATAAAGTTATAATCATAGGCGTGTGGCGCAATTCCTTGTTGATTTTAGCAAGTTAAAAAAGCACTAACCCCTTATGGAGTTGTACTATGCATAGTGTTTACCGGACTGCATCCCCAGAAGATGTGTTCCGTATAGTTGATTTTTGCAGTAGCAATAATGTGAAAAATGGTGGGTTATTTGAGGTTTACCCTGACCCTGAGGGAAGCTTATTTATGATCATTGTTAACGCATGCTCCGAATTAGATTCGAAGCATCGGCCCCATCCGTTGGGGGCATTTTATTGTAACTATGCTGGTCCAGGAGTAATAACAATTGAGGAAGAAGATCCTCACTTTGATGGGGTTGAATCCCGCAGGAGACATGTAACGGCAATTAAGCAGGTGATTGATGTTCTATTAACAGAAGGTTTTACAGGTGTTCAAATTAGTTTCAACGAATTGCCAGCTTTAAAATTCTAAATATACAGATTGTGGAAGTGCGAGAGTAGGATTAAAAAATCATGAGCAGTTGTAGCAGAATTAACTATCGACCAATACCCACTTTGATCAACTGATTTTGGTGAAAAAAGATTACATGGTTGGGATGAATAGATTTCAAAATTGCGCCTTGAACAGTCTCGCCTGCCCGTAGCTTCAAATTACTATTATTTTCTGTGGTCGCGATAATGTGGTTGGATGAACTGCCCTCATCAAAAAATATGACTCCCTTGATTTTAATACCTGGGATATACCCACTTTGAATAGTGGGTAGTATAGCGGGTTGTTCTTTTGCCAAAGCAACTGTGGATTGCGTAAAATTTGTAAACCTTTTAGTTTCTTCGATGTCGCTAGAGGTTGAGACGGGGATAGTTTTTTCAGGTAGTAGTTTAGTAAGTAGCTTAGATGATAGACTTTTATTAGGTTTTGTCTTCGAGACTAATTCGTTGCTTGAAATTGCCTCCATAGGAACCCCTTCAAAAGCGTGAGGCCTGAATGAATCTTTGGACAGGGTTGTTTGTTGTGTTGGTGTTTTATTAAGAACATGTTTGGGCGAACTTGGTGTTTCGTAGTTTGGTACCCAGGGATAAAAAGCTATTCCTGTAATCAATAAACCAGTAGCCATTGCCATCAGTAGAAAAAAATTACGCCGATCCGATTTTATTGATTTTTGGGAAGTGATATCCTCTTTAAGGAGCATTCCCTTCAGGTCGAGTTTCTGGTCAAGGGTGTTTTTATCCTCTTCAAGTTTCCTCAGAGTTTTTAGGATGGTGCTCATGGATTAAGGAGCCTTGGCGTTTGGTAAATACTTGACAGGCCGTACAACATAATTTTGCTTTCCGTGCCAAATTGGCCATCGTCTTTAATGTGATGTTTGCGCTGGAATTTGGCTACTGATAATTGGGTGTTGGGGCCATAAGAAGGTGCTTCCCTTCCTTTAAAGAATCCAAGCAACCGCAGGTTTTTTTGCAACCAGATAGCCTGCTTACCCTCAAAGCCTGTTCCAAAACGTTCTGGTAGACTTTCAAAGTCCTTCCATAGAATAATGGCTTTATGTGTCCACATAAGGTCAATTACTTTAAGGGGCATCTCTATCCGATCCACCGAACCAAATATTCCGTCCTCTCCATTTATAGAAACTAGCGAAAGATATTTTGTTCCTTGAGTGTTAGGAAGGGCAATTTCTAGAATTGCTGGATAATTAAAAACAGCAAGTTTGTCAAAGTTTGCGTTTAAATCATATGCTAAAAGTTTCTGTTCCTCGGCAATAGCCTTTAAGAGAGACCCGCCTTTATTTTGATAAGAGGCGATCTCTATATTCCATTTTTTAAGAATCCAGTTGGTTGCTTCTAATCGGCTTTCATTGAGAGACAAACTTGCAAGGTAGGTTACTAGTTTATCCTGTTGAGAAATAATGAGTGGTTTGGTACTGGGGATGCGACGAGCTTTTAACAGTTCAATTGCCGATGATGCGTTTTGAACATTAGCCTTGTTGTTATGTGTTACGGGTTCCAGTTCTTTTAGCGCTGAAGTCTCGGCCTGGGGTAACTCGATGATAGGGTTTTCTTTAATTAATAAATTAATATCTTTTTCTTCTCGATTTGCTTTAGTGAAATCTGGAAGTATCAAATAATTAGCACCAAATAAAAGGATACTCAGAGCCAGCAACCAAGGGAGAACACTTTTTCCAAAAGTACCAATCCAAGTTGGAAGTGGAGTGAGCCCTCCAACGTCTTTCACGGCTGGGCGCACAATTTTTGGGGTGATTTTTTTGGTATTCATTGTGTATGCAATAAGCAGGGAGCGGTCAGCTAGGACATTGATCATGCGTGGGATACCATGGGAATACTTATAAATTAGCTCGACTGCAGAACGCGCAAATTGGACCCTGCCTTTGCCTAAGGCTACATTAATCCGGTGTTGGATATACCCTCTGGTTTCATCACGGTTAAGTGGTAAAAGTTCCCAGCTTATGGTGATGCGTTGGCGTAGTTGACGTAGCCCGCTTTTTTTTAGTAGCTGATCAAGTTCCGGTTGACCGATCAATACAATCTGTATCAATTTTTCTGTGTCTGTTTCTAGGTTTGACAGCAGACGTAATTGATCCAATACTTTTACCTGTAAAGCCTGTGCTTCGTCGATTATCACAACTACTCGGTGCCCTTTTTTTCTCTCGCTTAACAGGAAGACATTGAGAGTATCCACGAGCTTTTTTTTGCTATCCATTTCATAAGGTAGGCCTAGTTCCGAGTTTATAGTTTGTAAAAGTTCTAGCTCATTAATTGCCGGATTAAATACGTAGGCGATACTAAAGTCGGTGCGGAGTTCCCGCAGAAAACTTCGGCAGATCATGGTTTTCCCCGTCCCTACTTCCCCTATAATCTTAAGAAACCCATTATTTTCTTGTAGCCCATATACAAGGTGAGCTAAGACTTCCTTATGCTTAGGGCTTAGGTATAAATATTTTGGATCTGGAGTCAGGTCGAATGGTTTTTCCGAAAACCCGTAATAGTCTTGGTAAACATTCAGTCGCGTGGATTTTTGATTATGCTGTTTGTTTCTATCTAGTGATAACTTCATTTGGTGTCCAGCTGCCTGAACTGAGTTGGGAGTTATCTTGGTCGCTTGAGTGTTAATTGATTGGTCGTAGGCTGAACGTTTTTTGTCGTTGGACAAAGTGTCGTATGCTTCTTGGACCAATGCGATGCGTTCCTCAAGAGAAGGTTGCATCTCATAAGAGAAGTTTACGGCTGAAGAATCAAAATGTTTGATCATCCGATCGTAAGCTTCATTAATTTCTTTTTGAGTGGCGTTATAGCTAACGCCAAGAAGACCGTATATGTTTTGCTGGTAAAGGTTGGTAGTCATGGAAGGAGAATCATAGTTTTTTAAATTGGTTATCCAAAGAGCCAAAAAAACTTGTCTTGGTATTTAGGTGGGGCAAGAAAACCAGCCAGTGAATCAGTTGTGTGGGGACTTGGGATGTCTGCCCCTAATGCATTAATATACAAAGACTTCCTGTAGATGTAAATAAAAAACGACTGTATGTATAGTCAAATAAAAAAAATCTTTGTTTATAGGCTAGAAAGTAGAGGGAAGCGTGCTGTACCTTGGTGCAAATTTTTATAAAAATAACTGATTCTATTTAGCCGCTACTTCTACTTGCTTACTTGATGAGGCCAGCCATGAATACTATTACAATTCGTTTCCGCGCGTTACTTCCGATGACAAATTCCAAACCCTTGGAAAATGGTCAACTAATTGTTGAGCGCGGACGCATCCGAGAAGTTTTTTCGGATACCAGAAGTCCTGTAGAGGGTGAATTGATTGACTTGTCAGACTGTCTTGTTATTCCCGGGTTTGTCAACGCTCATTGCCATCTCAGTCTTTCGGCTCTCAAATGGCAAGTACCTCGTCGAAGTGGTTTTACGGCGTGGGTCAAGTCAGTGGTTGAAAAAAATGAGCTGGTAAGTTGGGAAAACCGAGTTCATGCTTTGCACGCACAGGCGAAGGTAATGGCGCGCTCGGGAGTGACTGCTCTTGTTGATTATATTCCTCAAGCAAAATTTATTATGGAGTACTCTCGACTTCCTTTCAGGCAGACCTTGTTGCTTGAGGTGTTAGGTTTTCTTCCGTCGTTGATCGAGCCAATAGTAGAAAATTTAGAGTTAACTCTCAAGCAAAACGTAAACGGGAGTGGAATGACTAAACTCGGATTGGCTCCGCACGCCCCTTATTCGGTTGCGCCCA
>Ga0233433_10004937_pt1 | contig 10037 bp, 14 predicted proteins | sample SI_122_August201_5_FD_179868 | JGI IMG/M metagenome (GOLD analysis project Ga0233433, IMG submission 179868) | Seawater microbial communities from Saanich Inlet, British Columbia, Canada - SI_122_August2016_100_MG | ecosystem: Environmental > Aquatic > Marine > Inlet | place: Canada: British... | reverse complement strand
ATATTGAAGCTCTATAGAGAATTCGATAAATTGATTGTTATGAAACAGAAAATAATGGAGAAGCGATAATGAATAATGAAATGATACTAGGATTGGATAAATTAAGTGCTAAGATTAATGCAGACTTCGTTAAGTTTGTTAGTAGTGCTCTTTCTCAAATAGACCGTGATTATGATCGTCAAAAGGATCGTATTAGGAAGTTTAATAGTGAGCTTCAGTTTAAGGTAGGAAAGAAATATATCAAATTCACTAGTGGGCATTCAGTATGGGGATTTGTTATGATTGAAGACGATGATAAGTTCTTGAAAGGGGATATATTGAAACCTGCTAGTTTTAATGCTCCTGCTCGTAACTTTGCTCGTGGGAATATACTTAATGGTGATTTCGGTCGCACCCAATGGACGGGTGCTTAAGATAAAAAATTAACCCTGTCAGCTCCTTAATATACCTCTTTATGATGAGGGAAATATATGGTGATTATGACTTGCTGATCAACAGGGTATACTTCGTTTGGGTCATAATCACAATAATCATAGTGCCTATGAGATGGGTTCATGGTGATTCTGTTCAGTATCAAGAATTGCAAAATCTCACTTCCCCCCTAACATATCAGTCATATCCCCCATTATAGCCATTAAATTACGCATTCTGTCTGTCACTATCTTCAATATGGGGATTACGGCTTGTGGACGATATTTAATGAGTTCCTTATAGTTACTTCTTGTTACCATACCTAATGCTACCGCCGTCTTTGCAGTACAAGTAGCAGTCCTTGGACGTTGATCTACTAGTGCTATCTCACCAAATATAGAGTTTTCTTTTAATAGTGCTATTGACCTTCCTTTTTTAGTGACCTCTATCACACCTGATAGTATGATATATGCTTCGTCCGTTTCTTCACCTTCTCTTACTATCACATCTCCTGGCTTCTTGTGTATAGTCTTCATAGGTTAGCCCTCGACTCATTTTTTAGTTTTTCTCTTTGTTACTTTCTTCTTCTTGACTACCTTTTTTACCTTCTTAGGCAGTACCTTTGTTCGTTTTCGTGTTTTCTTCTTTACGACTTTGGGTGTATCACCCCTATATGTACCACCATCTATATCAGTGCCGTCCCATTGGTCGGACAATATTTCTTTCTTACTAGGAATAATAAAATATAACATAGATACCACTAAAATGATTATTAGATATTCCATTACAGCTCCTTATGTTTGTTAATTTTAGTTATTTCGTGCTTTGCTAATAATTCTCTTGCTTTAATTAATTGTTCAGGTGTCATAATAGACACCAAATGTATTAAGTTTATCTTTGCTCTTGGGTCATCAGATAGTGATAACCAGTAGTATGCCAGTATATGCATAGGCTTGCCCTCTTTGGAAAGACCTGACAAATACATAATTCCTAAGTTATACTTTTCTTTCTCACTAGGAGAATTTGAACCCTCAAACCAAAATTTACGATCTGTTATATTACTATACTTATAAGTTCTAGCTCGTCACTTCTTCTTTTCAAGATAATCAACTTTTGTTTCCAACTTCACTATATCTTGATGTATATTACTAATCTCTTTATTTAGTGAGGCTCGTGATGCTGCTGATGTTGGTGATTGTATGATTGCCCCATCAGGTGAAATTAGTCTGGATAGTAATAGTCTATGCTCCACTAGCTCACTATGCATTTCTTCCATATTGTCATATGCGAATGACATTAGTGTGCTTAGTCCTGATAAGGCAACACCTAGAATTATTGGCACTAAATTATCTAACTTTATCATCTTACCTAAATCATTTTTGTTCATCTTGTAGTCCTAGTTGATTTTTGAACCTAGACCAGCCATCAAAGTATTTCTTGAATTGGATTACTATCTTCTCTAGTCTAGCTACTTCTTTCTTCAATCCTGCTATTTCTGCTTTCAATTCTTCTTCCATTATACCCTCAATTATCCGTTAAATTAATATCACAATTATACACTACCTCTTCCTCAAATACATATGGTTCAGTATCACCAAAATGTATTTCTTGTCCATTTACCATTACCTTTGGACAATGGAAATCTTTTACCTTGCCAATAACCTTTGGATTGCTCAGTAATGCACCTAGAGCTCTATCCACAACTTCTGGACGAACTATAACCATCATACCTATACCCATGTTAAATGAGGTGTATAGCTCTTGATGATTGAATTTTGTTTCTAGTATTTCCCATGTCCTACTAGGAGACTCATGGTAAATATCATACATGAAATTGTTGGGGATTCTCTCAAGGTTTCTAAATCCACCACCTGTTATATTGACAATAGCACTAACATTCTCTAATTGAGTTGTTAGTAGATTTATGTCATTGTTGTATAGCTTGGTTGCTGTAAGAGTTTCGGGTAGAATTAATTCGGGTACTCTATCTTCTATTGCAGTCCAACCATTAGAGTGTATACCACTTGACTCCAATCCGATAATCACATCACCATGCTGTACTCTACTACCATCAATGAGATTATCTTTTTGTACAGTACCCATTAATGAGCCGGATACATGGAAATGTGTGTCTTTGAGTATTTCTGTCTCACCACCAGATAATAGTGTAAATGTCTCACCACAATACTCAACAATACCTTCGACTACTTGAGGAATTATGTGTGCATCACTATTCTTTGATGTTATGTGGTCTTGAAATGATACAGCATTTGCACCAACACACAATATATCATTGTAGTTCATAGCAAAGCAATCTTTACCAATAGTACTATACATCTCATGTTTGATAAGATGTTTTATTTTACTACCAACACCATCTGTACAATGAGCTATATAGTGACCAACATCTATAACACTAGCAAAGTAATTTGGTGTCCCCGCAGTTTTCACTAATGAGTTATCAACACTCAAATTAGAATTGTCTATCACATCTAAAACTGATTGTGTTGCATTATCAATCATTTCAAAACTCCCATTTAAAAAATAAAAATATCACTCCCCAAGGTAAATTAACATCTCTCTGTCTTACCTCTACTTCTACTTCTGGTATCATTTCCATTTCTACAAAATTGGGCAACTTCCACGAAGCCATAGGGTGCGTAACTACAATTGTGTTGGATACACAATCGGCTCATAGATTCAAGCCGTGGAAGTCGTTGGGCTAGGGGCCTTCACCAGGCCTGGGTTATCCCTTAAAACTTTCCGCTAAAGCTTGAAATCTTTTTTGTTGTATGTTCTTTACTGGTTCATCTAATTTGAAAAAATCACCACTAGGTTTATAAGTAATCACCCAATATAAAAATAAAATCCCTAATGTACCCCAAAACATCAATAATACAAAATCTTTAACTTGTTCCTTGCTCATAAGTACTCCCATGAATTTCGGTTAGGTCAAACAATGTATCATATATGTATAATTTTCAATTCATCTGACATGGCATATAAATCTTCTCTCCCTTTATCATATGTGTATGCGTCCCCCTACATCCGAGGAAATTAGCAGCCACTTGTGCTTCTGTCTCTGTCTTATATTGATGGTCAAGTATATCTCTGCTCTTGAATACACCATTAGGAAATTTCTCTAACTCACCAGTATGGGGATTTGTGTTTTTGTCCTTTGGACTATCCACACCCAAATCTGGTGTAAATGGTACAAATGGTGATTGTTGAGGTGCAACAGTTCGTGAGCCTTCTTCCCTCTGCAATGCAGCTTTAGGATTTAGTTCATGTCCTGCTTCATATGGTATCTTAGGATCATTCAATGTGTCTTGTAATTGTTTCTTATTGTTTGCAATGAATTTACCAATATCTTCATAGAACTTATCCTTACCCTGATATCCAATAAGACGAGCAACCTCTGTACCATTACTGAATATAACAAATGTAGGAGTACCTACAATACTATCAATCCGTTTCTTATTATAGGCGTCATCAAACCATTTAGGTGCAGTCTTTTGATCCATGCTAATAATACGGAGTGGTAATAGTTTTGCGTGTTCCGTATCAGCGTATGTTGGTGCAACCTCTTTGAGAAATGCTCTACAATATCCACATGACTTCATGGAGAACATAAGCATCTCAGCTGCGTATGCTGATGATGTTAAGCAAAATAATAGTATTAGGGTAAAAATAACCTTTTTCATCTCATCTCCTTTTATTTGAATCTATCTAATGTGTCGTTATTACTATTTATATTGTCTTTTGTAGTTAAAGTATCGACTAGCTTTTGTAATCGTTTTACCTCTATATTAAGTAAGAGGTTTTCATGTTTCAAGGATGCTACCTTAACATTTTTGATTTCTATCTGAGATTCTAAGATACACATTCTTGTAAATGATTGTGAATCATTTGACCAATTTCCACTTTCACTCATATTACACCTCCGTTAATAATGATGTTCTGGTTTCTGTTATTCTCTTAATGAAAAATTCCCGCGTTTCAACCATTTTCTCACCAGTAGCAAGAGTTCTTATTGAATCACCCATTCCAGATACAGCAGGCAATACGTTTGATTGTAGTGCTTTTGTGGCATTTTCTATACTACCAGTAACAATTGGAATATTACTCTCTATTGCTTGTGTAAAATTATTAGTGATTTCTTGTATTTTTATATTATTTACTGCAGCAACTGCACTTCCCAAATCAGGTGATATAGAAGGTAATTTCTGTAATGTACCATCAGCATTTTTTAGTATGTTGGGTATTGATGGATTACATGGGTCGAAATCACCAGTTAAAGAAAATACTGATTTAGATAAGTCATTTAGATTTATATTTGCAAATCCTCTTAAACCTATTGCATCTGCAAACTCATCTGCAATAGATAATATCTTCCCGGCAGCTGCAACACCTGCAAGTGGTAATACTGCAAGTGCAGCCAATTCTTCTCTAAGTGATAATGGTACAGTTGGTAGAGGTGGCAGTATACCAGCTATTGAACTACCAAGACTACTCAATGCTCCACTAAGTTGACCAGCAAGTGCATTCAAACCATCTGGTGTTCCGAGATTCAGATTGATAAATGTATTTAACTGATTTTGTGCTAGTCCTTTAAAATTATTTATATTTACAGTTACTCCACAAGTTAGTGGCATAGTGTCTCCTTATAGTCCAGTTGATTGTGCTTCGTTACAAGCAGTAACACCAGTACGAACGGTTGGACAACCAAAATCTGTAAATCCAGATACAGCTACTGATGATGTATTATTACCAGTATATATTTTATAATGGCCTTCATGTCTTTCATCAAAGGTACTAGTATATTGTTCAAATGCAGCTCCACCAATTTTCTTTCTAAATGTACCAAGTACGTTAATAGATGAACTACCAGAAATCTTTGCAGTTGAACTACCAGATATAGTTTGATTAAAATTAGCATTCGTAGACAAACCCATATCACCAATAGATGTAATGTCAATAGCTTCAGCACTTATAAATGATGCATTTTTTCCAACAATAGTACCCATAGTACCAAATGTTAACTCTTGTAAATTACCACTAATAGTTTCTGTAACATCACCAGTAACATTAATTGTTCTATCAACATCAATATTAATTATCTGATCTTTACCAACTTTTAAATCACAATTACCATTGACCACTACTTTTCTATCAGCCAATACTTCGGTTGCTTCATTACCAGATATTTTAGTTCTCTTATCACCATGTACATTTAAATGATAATCACCATACACTTCTTGTACCAAGTCTCCTTGATATAACATACGACAATCACCACCAATAGTAACATTACAAGTTCCTTGAATAACTACATCTTTATATCCAAGTATTATTTCGTAGTCATTACCAACTACTTTAACAACCTTAGTACCATCTGGCTGTATCTCTTCAAATGTTCCAGTTTTATGAAACTTATGTAATCGTTCAGCTGATGGTGTATCATCCCATTCTTCTACATGACCAGACTCGGACATCCTTACATGATTATGTGGATAGGTTGAACTTAATTCAACACTAGTTAAATATTCTGCTGAGTTATTACTAACTCCACCATATCTAGGATTCGGTTCATTCCAAGGTGTAAACACATACAAACTTGCATTATCAGTATTCTCAATAGTAGTAGTTATATCACCAGCTAATGCAGTAGGTGTTCCAATTGTTCTTGTTTTTCTTTTGTGGTTTAATGACGGTGCATCCTCGGATGTTTTACCTTCATCACTACTTACTGGAACTGGTAATGCTCCACTACCTCTTGCAAGTCTATTTGTATCAGGTTCATTTAAATATAATGATAAAGGATATACACCTTCTGGGTCATTAAATCCTTTATTTGCAGTTGGTGACTCTTCTGGTATTCCACCAAAAGTTCCTGTCATAACAGGTTCTTGTGCATCTTTACCATCACGGAAAAAACCAAATACCCATGTTCCTTCTACTGGGCCTAGTGGTGTAGTACCAATACCATTCATGGCTGCAGATGTAATTGGTTGACTTGGTGTTGCCCAAGGTAATTCATCAGTTGGTATACCAACACCATCAATTTTATTATCAGTATGATATCCAAGTATACGCACACGACATCTACCCAACTTCAATGGGTCTATTCTATCCTCAACGACACCTTGCCACCAAACAAAATCACCAAACATAATTAATCTTCCTTTCTTGATGTTCTATTGGTAACAACATCTTCTAATGCATCTTTAACTAATTCAACTTTCATAGTATATGATATTTTATTATCTTTCTTTTGATGTGCTGAAAATATATGTTGAATAGCTGTTATCATATAAGTCCCCGAAAGAAATCTATCACGGAGATTATCTGATTGTCCATCACCATCATTAGCTTCTGGTGATGGTAATTCTAACGTAACAGTTTGTCCAACTCGTAATGTAGAGTTACCACTTACCTCTATCATCATTGTTAAATTATCATACGCTGCTAACTGTGCGTTTCTTTGTAGTTTCCAATCTTCTACTTTATTATCATAAAGATCATTTGTATTTTTAGCATACAACTGATTATGTTTTGGATAAAAACATACTGCACTATCTGTCATACTGAATAAATCTCTTTCGTTAGTTCTAAAAAAAGAATTATCAGGAGGCCCATAATTTGTACGATTTACAGAAGAAGAAGTTGTTTCTACATCAGAGTTAGATATAACTGGATATAACCCAACATGATTTAAACCAACAAAACTATTAATACCTATATAATCGTATTGAGTAATCTTCTTTCTAACTATATCGTGTGTGATAAGTTTTGAAGCATAAAACCCATCTTCTATATTTTGAGTTTTATCAAACTGTTTAAGATAGTAATACTTATTAATCTTCTGTATACCTTTAGCTAAATTCTCTACACCAGCTGCATCATCTGATCTAGGTTTAAATATAAATTTCCAAAAAGGTTCAACACTAGCTAGTGTGTCTATACTCATAAAAGAAGAACCATCAATAGTTTCAAAGAATACATAATTGGTAGCGTAGTTACCACTATTACTAGGTTGAGCTCTTTGACTTAACCAAGCAATAGCATCTAATGGTGATAAGTTTGGTATAATTAATGACTCGGTTCTTTCTGATGATTCATAATTTAGTTGTTTCGATAAATCATTCCTATCATTTAAATATGTATAGTATATATCATATACCATATCACTTATTCTTTTATTACTATATGACCTTGATATCTTAGAGTGCGCACTACTCATAAATTGTTCTGATATCAAGTCTAAAGTAAAATTCTGTGCTTTAGGTTTAGTCATATATCTGGAATCTATAGAATTAACGTGCATAGGTGGAGGTTTTATATGAATACCAGCTTCACCCTCTCTACCATCAATACCAGATAATGCAATATCAATATCAACTGTTTCTTCCCCAACAATAGGTAGTTTCTCTGGAAGATTGAAAGAATCAGCTAGTATGAGGTTGCCTGTCAATGAAGAACGGAATAGACTTTCTTCTATTGTTAGTTCAACAAACGATGAAACTAAATCAAAATTACCAATAGCTGATCTAATTGATAAGTTATTTAAAGTTACATCTTGAACATTAACTATATTGGTTGCCATATTTTTACTCTATAATAAGTTTTTTAAACTCTCTAACGATTTGAGATACATACTCAATTCTAATAATATCTATTGTTCTCTTTTTATCATTCTCTTTTTCTTCATATAAAAAATTATTTATAGAAGTCGCAGAACCAGCAGTTACTCCGCCTGGTGCTATTATAGTTCCAGGCTCGTCTACTACTTTACCATCAGAGTTTTCCCAATGATGAATACCATTTCTATTATTAGGATACTTCTTATCAATAAACTTTTGTAAATCAAAATAAGTAAGTGGCCAATCGTAGTATGGATTAGTCATGTAGTTTGCATACATAATCAACCAATGTAATGTAGAGTCTTTATAAAATTGATAAGCAAGTGTATCTGCTCTATCTCCATCTTGGATAAAGTATTGCTCAAACAAAGCTGCATTGGAAATTTCTAATTTCTTTCTAGCTCTCACTAGAACATTAGTAACTCTATCTATTCTTACATTGTTCTTATCACCACGAACATCATATACAGTAGTTGGAAAATAAGTAAAGTATGCCATTAGAATCCTCCCTTCTCGCCGAACTCGCCTGCCCTGTCAATTTGTTCGGATGTAATAATATCTGTTTCCTCAAATCCTAACTGAAGAGTTATAGTAGTCGGAGCACCATCATTAAATGATTTCCAACCAGCTGTTGTAAAATTAGTATTTACTGATTTACACACACATCGTTTTAATCTTGGTAAATATGTATTTTGGTTAAAGTTATCATATTCATCCTTTGTTAAAAATTCAATTTCAAATTCAGCAGGATAACTAAAGATAGCACTATCTGGTTTATCCAAAGAAGGCTTTGAGTATTTTCTAAAACTATTAACGATTTTTCTTATCATATTTACCTCTGATTGACTTCTTGCATTAAATACGAATGAAAATTCAAATGGTCGAAAACCTACACCTTGAAATGTTTGTTCTTTAAAAGGATTTGATCTTATTCTAAGATTTGATTCAATCGCACCTTGTACTCCATCACCACCACCAAGGCTACCAAGAACTGCACCACCCAAAAGTCCACCACCTAACAATTTACTTACTATCGCACCAGCACCACCTGCTAACATATTTCCTGTCTGTGATAATGCAGCACCACCAAGAGCATTATCACTTCCACCCTTTCCTAAAAGAGCATCGGCTGCACCTTTCATCATACCCAAATCTGTTCCTTGCCAATCTATGGGTTCATTATACACAAGATTTTCTGGCATTGGTAAGTATATGGAGCTTATAGATGTAAATACATTTTTTGTCTGACCTGCTCTGAGTGCAGCTATAGCTTCTTTTCCTGTATCTATAACACCATCAAGCAATCCACCCAAGTCCTCAAAGTTTGTAGCACCTGTTGCAATGCGGTTTTGAAAGCTTTCAAATCCTTTTTTCAATGTATTCAACTTAGCGGTTAATGCTTCTTCTTTTTCTTTCGCAGGTTTTTTACCTAATGCTGCCTTATCAGCTTCTAACTCTGCTATTCCTTTTTGAAAAGATTTTCCAAGTGCTATCTTTGAATCTATAAGTTTTCCTTCTACAACTTTTTTTACTCCTTCTAAACTAACGCCTGGATTTGTACCAATAGTAAATTTCACACAATCAGGATGTGTAAATCCAACACCCAAATCATCAGGATACTGAAGACTATATAACTCTTTTTCGGTTGTATTATCAAATATCTTTGGCATTTACTGTCCCCCTCTTACATTTATATCCGTCTTTTTCCAGACATTTCTACTTCTAATTCTACGATTAGTATTAGAATAAAATCTTTCAGTCTCAACCATCATTGCTATTTCCCAATCTAAAGGATGAACTTCTATTATTCTTGAATCAATACTACTGTACTTATATTGTCTATAACAATGTTTAGCATACCGAAACTTTCTATTATTTCTTATTACCTTAATAAAAGAATTGAATAGAATTTTTTGATTTGCAGTATAATCTAATTTATTCAAATAAAGAAATATATTCTCAATTAACATAGCTCTTGCTTTT
>Ga0233433_10004935_pt1 | contig 10039 bp, 9 predicted proteins | sample SI_122_August201_5_FD_179868 | JGI IMG/M metagenome (GOLD analysis project Ga0233433, IMG submission 179868) | Seawater microbial communities from Saanich Inlet, British Columbia, Canada - SI_122_August2016_100_MG | ecosystem: Environmental > Aquatic > Marine > Inlet | place: Canada: British... | reverse complement strand
AGCCAGCATAGCGATTAGCAACATCAAAAAATCCAAGCTGGCTCATATTTTGCCCCCATAATCTCAACGCCGTGATATCGTGATTCTATCAGATCAATGAATGGGGTGGGTATTTTTAGAGATGCCCTAAGGTCATTCGGATGCGGCGGGAAATAACCTATAATTTTACATTGTTGAGTGTTTACCCGCAATTCAACATCAAGGTTTCCGGCGTTGAATTGGCATCTCGCGAATAGCGGCAATGACTGTCTTGGCGACCAATTCATTGCCGCGGCGATTGTAGTGTACATCGCCGAAGATGAAGTTGTCTCGATACCAACAACCTTTCGGAAATTGGGGGCAATTGGCTTTCTCGCGCATGAATGCGAGGTAAACGGACACGAAACGTACACATCTCCCCTCACACCACTGACGCCAGAGTTTTTCATGGCGCGACGGTTGCTGTCCCGAGAGAATTTGCGCCGGCCATGGATAGACGACGACGCTGAGCGCAATGCCCCGCTTGGTGAGCTCACCATACAGTTCCGACATTTTCGATCGAGCCCGATTGATGCCGCCTTCGACGCCCAACGGCGCATAGCCCGCCGGAAATGCCCGGCTGTCTGTATTAAGGCCCCTATCATCGGTCCAAGCTGAACGCGGCATTGAGAATACATCGCCATAATGGCTATTGGGCAAATGATATATGCCAAGGGACACAAGCCCACGTTCAATCCACTCGACCGCCACATTCGTGATTACGAAACCGCGCCGTATTTTTTCGCGGATCATCGCGTAAATGCCGCCGTCAATATCCCGCTGATCTCGGACCTCAACGCCGTGCCGGCCCGGCCGGTCCGCATAGACCGCCGCTTCGTCCTGAATATCAGAGATATCCGCGAATACGATCACTTCATCAAATTCATATCCTTTCGCTAAAAGCTCGCGGACAACATTCAAGTAATTCGCCGGTGAATAACTATCGACACCGCCGTTCAGCACTGCAATTTCGGGCATTTTGTTGGCAACCATCCCGACATAGGTTTCCGCCCATGGCCCCGGGCCTGCAGTGAACGAATCGCCCAGCATCAAAACCCTCGGCTTATCTGAAGAGGCCGCAACATCGCGGACCTGCGCGTCGCGAAACCCTAAACTGTTGGTATGAACTTCATACGCTGCCGTTCCCCAATAACGCTCAGCGCTACAATTGCGGGTGAACGCGTGATGGCGGATGGGGTGGGCACTTTGAAAAGCGGCTGTTTGTGCCCGCGTAACGTTGTCGAGAATCCCGACGGAATAGATCATGTCGAGAACTAGAAATACCAAGAACCCGATAACCATGGCGCTCGCCGATAACCCGGCCGTAAACAGAGATTTATGGCGCTCGGAAATATTCTGTTCCTCAGATGCCATGTCTACTCCGCAGCTTCATGGAAAGCCTTGATCACACCATCGGCGATCAAACTCGCGCCCATGTCATTGTAATGGGTGTCGCCGAAAATGAAGAGCCGACGATACCAGCAACCAGGCAACCATTCGGAGCAGCGGTCCTTTTCAGCGAACATGGCACCATAGGCGGAGATGAAGCGGACACAATGGGTATTGCACCATTCGCGCCATATCTTGAGGTGCCGCGACGCCCGGTCGTCGTAGGCCAATTGCGCCGGCCAGGGATAAACGGCAAGGCTGAGGCTGATGTGGCGGCTGCGCAGTTGCGCCGACAGCCGGTCCATTTTCCGAACTGCCTTCGCCAATCCCGCCTCTTCACCCAATGGTGCGTAGCCCGCGGGAAATTTCAATCCGGTCTCGTGAATTTTGCGGTACGGCCATGCCGAACGTGCGCCATCAAAAATCGCCCCACACCCGACGGTTTGCAGATGAAAGCCCCCCGCCGACACCAGAGCCATTTCCAGGCGCTCAACCAGATAATTTGTTCCCCGCAAGTGCCGACGAACGACGTCGCGCAAACGGACGTACCACTGCGCGTCGTCGGCCCAGCGTGCCGGGCCGGTTACCCCGCCAGCCGGCCGGTCGTGGTAAAATGCGGCTTCGTCCTGCACATCCGAAACGTCCATGAAAACCAGCACCTCATCAAATTCATAACCCGCACTGGTGAGGTCGTTGACGATTTGCAAATAAACCGAAGGGGCATAGCTGGCAGCACCACCATTCAAAACTTCATAGAACGGCAACCCGTGGGCAATTCGTCCAACGACCGATTGATCCCAAGGCGACGGCCCCTGTGTTTGCCCATCCCCTAGAATGAGGAGCCGAGGGCGGTCCGGAATGGCTGCAACACTTCGTACCGCCTGGTCACGAAGGCCCAAATTATTGGTCGTGAAAGGAACCCCGCGGCCGAAATGTCGGTCCATGGACGTACAATTGGGTTTAAATCCGTGATGGCGGGTCGGGTGAAATGCGCGGCAATGTTCGAGATCGCCAGCGTGGTTCAGACCGTAATGATAGGCGCCCCATGCCATATCGACCACCAAAGCGGCCAACAACCCAATTAATAGTCGCGTGACGGTCAACCAACGCGGCATGGCGTCTCCGTCTCCGTCTCCGTCTCCTCATCCCGACAATTCACAACCAATCCGCACACTGTAGTTGAAGCCGGTTGGCCTGAAAATCGTTGGGTCGAGTTAGGCGTGGGTGTTGCCGGCCTCTAAAAACGAAATATCCAAGTCCAGCTTCGCCCCCAGCCACAACGCATGGTCACGGTGGTCTGGCACGTCGTCACCGGTTTCGGGATGGACAAGGATTGTCAGGCCGTCGCGATTCAACATCAGCCACGGCACGATGGCAGGAAATTGATCGGGTGCGAAAGCGGCTTGAAACATCGGCAAGGGATGCGGCCCGACAGGCTCATCGCACCAACGCCCCATGCGGACGTCGAAATTCTGCTCCAGCGCCTCGCGCAGCTGGGCAGCGACAACCTTCTCACCGCTATCGCGGTAATAAATATGGGCGTGATAGCCGACAATTTGCGTGACTCCGGGCATTGTCATTCTCCCAGCAGGATATCTTTAGCTTGGTTGATCTTTGCCGCCAGGTAATCTGAGCCCCCGTGGTCGGGGTGAAGGCCGGATATCAGGCGGCGATGCGCGTCCTTGATATCATCCGGTCCAGCACTTTCATCAAGCCCCAATACCTGGAAGGCTTCGGCCCGGCCCATTGTGCCGCTGGGGGCGGCGTTAGCATTATCTTGTGTCCCCTGCCCCGCCGTTTCGCGCCAGTTTGTGTGGTGTCGATCCAAATAAGCTTCAACCAGACGCGCTGATTCCTCATCTTCCGACCAACAAATCTGCAATAATTCGACCAACTCCGATGCGCGCATGGTCTCAACCCGCCGCCCGGCGAACGTCCCTTCAACGACCTCTCCCGTCATATCCCCCGAATCGTGATCAAGGCACATGTGCACAAAGCGGGTTTCAACCACCGATGTCTCGCCACCGCCAGCACCTGAATTGGCCTGTGACATGCGGGCGAAGGTTTTCGCCGCGCGGGCAACGGCGCGGATGCGAAAAAACCACGGTAACAACGCCGGCAACGTCGCCAGCGCCCAACCCAGGCGACCGGTAACAACGAAAAACAGCGCCGTTGCCACGACGATGCCCAGCAACGTCCATTTCAACGCCTTCAGCAGTGTTTTTGTATCGGCGGTCGCGTACCAGCGGCCTGCAAGCAACACCCCGGCCAGCAACGCGAAGCCTAAAATGATATAAGAAAACATATCCCGTCCGACCCTAGGTCTTCATCTGATCGGCAAGCAACTTAACCTCGCCGCCGGCGTTCGTCGCCAAATTTTCAAGCGCGCGGCGCCCGCCGGCGGCAAAAACGGCGACCGCACGAAGAAGCTCCCGCAAGGCATCTGCCGAGGCTGCATCGAACCGGCAATAGCCACCACCCGACAGTTTTGCGAACTGTTGAAAAGCAAAACCCGCCAACGGGTCTTCGCCTTCATGAAACATAAACGCCGGCAAGCCCAGCAGGCCTAATTCACCGGCGATCTTACCAACCTCGTCGACATCTTCTTCAAAACTGTCGCCGACGTAGACCAGAGCGTCGATCTTTCGCTTCGACGTCTCATTTCGGGCGTGTTTAAAGATTTTGGAAATCTGTGTTTCGCCAGCTAGGCAATTTACCGAGGTCATGAGTTTTAACAGCGCACCGGCGTCGGCTGTCCATGGACTGACTTTAAACTCGCCGAAACCCCGGAAAAAACCCAGTTGAATATCAAGGCCACCCAATTCCCTAGCGACCTCAAACATTTCACCTTGCAGGCGTGCCGCGCGGTCCCAGGTCGGCTGACGGCTGGCCGTTGCGTCCATGGCGAATAGTAACCTACCACCCTCATTGCTCGGAGTGCGCCGCGGCGCGGCGGCGACTTGACGCAGAAATGCATCGACGCCGCTTCCGGTCTTCTTATTGCTGGGAAGGCCATCTTTGCCGGTCATGGCTTGGTTTCCGCCCGATCTGTCATCCTTGAAAGATAGTCTTTCCGGGGCACGCCCGCCACCCGGCTATGCCGGTGCCGACATCTCGGGCGGCGGCGGCAAACTCAAAGCATCGACGATGGCATGGACTTCTTGACGAGCAGCATGATGCGAATGGCTCAATGCCTGTGGCCCGCCGGCATCTTTCAAGTCCATGATGGTCAAGCCAACCAGGAACAATTCACGGAAAATCACCCGCTCGCCGAATCCCGGAATGACCCGAAATCGAATGCGTTGAGAGAGTTCGCGTATCAACCGCTCGACCTCACGCTTGTTTAAGGCATCCAGACTGCTCAACCGATTGCGCATCACAATCCAATCAATGGACCCACCGTCGCGATCAGCCCGAACCTTTTTCTGCTCCCAAACCATTTCGGCATAGTGGCTCGGGCCCTTGATGGTCATCGCGGTTCCATCAACGTGGGCGAGGACATCAAAATCAACGAAGCTGTCATTGATCGGCGTGACCAGCGTATCGGCGTAGGAATGCGCCAACTGCGACACCATGCTGGCACTTCCCGGCGTATCGATAACAATGGCATCGTGGTTGATCATCGCGCCTTCGATCAACAGCCGTAAGCGTTCAAGCTCGGCGTCGCGCTCCGTCGCATTGGCTGTTTCCAGCGGAATTTCGACAATATAATGCTGAGATTCGCCGAGATCCTTCCCCGACGCCTGAACGAACTTGGCCCGGTTCGCGATATAGCGGCTAAGCGTGCCCTGGCGGGCATCGACATCGATGCTGGCGACCGAGCGGCCTTGCTGCAACAGGGCGACGATCAGATGCATGGCGGTGGTGGATTTACCACTGCCACCTTTTTCATTGCCGACCACAATAACGTGGGCGCGTTTTGAATCCGCCGGTCCGTCATCACCGCGCTTCTTCCCGAAACCCAGCATGCTTTATGCAGCCCTTACCCATATGGATGTATCGTGGAATGCGCCGCCACCGGCGGGCGGCGGGCGGTCGGCGCTGATCAAGGCGTTGATCCCGAGCCCTTCTTGAAAATATTCAGACGGCCAGATGCCTTCAACGACGACGACATCCTCGCGCAGCCCATCGAACGGACGCACCGGCACCACGACATTCCCCAATTCATTGCCCAGCCGCACACTGTCACCAGCGGCTACGCCCAATCTTTCGCAGGCGGCCGGGTGGATCAGTGCTTCAGGGCCGACCTCTTTGGCCCGCGAAGACGGCATTTCGGTGAACGAGGTATTCAAAAACCGCCGGGCCGGCGGCGCAATCAGCCGGAACGGTTTTTCCGCACTGACCTCATCGATATTGTTCAGATGATCTGGCATCACCGGCATCGCGGCGTAATCAGCACCTATTTCCGACCAGTCAGCGGAAAAATGGAATTTGCCATCGGCGTGGCCGAACCCATCAAGGAAGTGGGCGGTATCGAAATCCTTTGCAAGTTCGATCCAGCGTTGATCGGCGGCGGTTTCGAAATCAGGCAACCCCGAAACCTTCAGGCTGGCATCAATCAATTCCTTTCCGGACATATAGAACCCCGGGTAATTCGACCCCAACCGCTGTCCCAATTCGTTAATGACCTCAGTATTTGGTCGGCATTCCTCGAACGGATCGATAATCGCACGGTGCACTTGAAGATACACATGGCCGCCGCCGCGGTAGAAATCCTCATGCTCGACGAACATCGTCGCCGGCAACACGATATCGGCATAGCGCGCCGTATGGGTCATGAACTGTTCGTGGACGCAAAGGAACATGTCTTCGCGCGCCAACCCCGCCAAGACGGCGTTGGTGTCGGGTGCCACGTCGGCTGGATTAACGTTCTGCACCAGCATGGCGCTGACAGGTGGCCCACCCAACAAGCTTTCCTCTTCGCCGCCGAGAATGGCGCCAATGCGGCACATATCAAGCGCACGACTTGATGGGTCCATGACATCAAGACCCATGATCATCGTCTGATCGACGCCTTTGTAGAGGTCCGCGTTGGTATGCAGACCGCCCCCGCCTCGGTGGCGCCAAGCGCCGGTGATCGCCGGCAAACAACTCACCGCGTGCATATTGGCGGAGCCGTTGCGACTTCGTGAAAACCCATATCCGGCGCGGATGAAGCTGCGCTCCGTGCCGCCGTAAAGTCGAGCGAACGAGACGATATCGTCAATTGGTACGCCAGTAATCGGCGATGCCCATTCGGGGCTGCGGGATTTCAGATGTTCTTCAAGCGCTTCGGGATTGTCCGTGTATCGGCGCATGTAATCCCAATCGGCAAAACCTTCCTTGAACAAGACATGCATGACGGCGCAGGCCAGGGCACCGTCGGTACCGGGACGCACGGCAATAAAAACGTCAGCCGCCTCGGCGGTCGGCGTTCGGTAAGCGTCAACCACCACCAGCTTAGCACCGCGTTGCTTGCGGGCCTTGGCGATGTGGGTCATCACGTTGACCTGCGTCGAAACCGGATTGCCGCCCCAGACCACGATCAGATCCGATTCGGGGATTTCACGTGGGTCCGTGCCCCAGACATCACCGCATCCCACCCGCCAGCCGTTCCGTGCAAGGGGCACGCAAATGGTCGAGTCCTGATTGGAATAATTCATCGCATGGCGAAGCCGATAGATGCTGGAGCGCTGCAGCAATCCCATGGTGCCGGCGAAATCATAAGGCCAGACGGTTTGCGATCCGTATTTTTCGGTGACGCGTTTGAAGTTGTGGACGACCTCGTCCAAGGCTTCGTCCCAGGAAATGCGGGCAAATTTGCCCTCGCCCTTCGCGCCGACGCGTTTCAACGGATGGCCGAGGCGGTCCGGGTGATGAACGCGTTCACGGTAATTCGACACTTTGGCGCAGATCACACCCGCCGTGTAGTCGTTTTCCCGCGCCCCGCGAACCTTGCCAATCGTGCCGTCATCAAGCCGCTCTACCTCCAGCGCACAGGTGCTGGGGCAATCATGCGGACAAGCGGTTGAGATAAAGGGCGCATTCATGGTCAAGTTTCCTCAGGAGTTGAGTGGAATCTACCCCCCCGGGCTGGCCCGGACAAGAACATGGGCTGGCCCGGACAAGAACATGGGCTGGCCCACACAGGAACATGAGCCGGCCATGACGCCGTTATGGTTGCTGGCGGCGGAGGGTTCTGAAATCATGGCCGCATGGATTTTCAACGCATCGCAATATCATGGCAACTGACTGATACGCACGGCTGGGGTATTTTCGGGTTGAATTTAGCACTACGCCTGCTTCGCCACGGCCCCATACCTCCGCTGCTTTTGACCGAACCCTACATCATCGACATGCCCGACGGTGTCATTGATGAACTACGCCCGAGTATCGCCGAAATGCGCCAACTCGTTGGCCAGATCGAGGCCCGTGGTGAGGCGGTTTACAGCGAACAGATTGTCGTCCTTAATGCGCTAGGTGCGAACTTTCAACACACCGAAATTTCCGATCAAGTTCGTGGCGGGCGGAACATCGGGTTTACGTTCTTTGAAGAAGGCGGCTTCGATGCCGAAGCCATTGCCCGCGCCAACGCTTATGACCGGGTCCTGGCGGGCTCGTCATGGAACCGCGATTACGCCCGCGATGCCGGGGTTCGCGATATCGAATTCGTTTGTCAGGGCATAGATGCCGACTTGTTTCAGCCCGGCACCGCGTCGGGCGCCTATGAAGGCCGGTTTGCAATATTTTCCGGTGGCAAGTTGGAATTGCGCAAAGGTCAGGATCTGGTGCTCGCAGCGTTCAGGATATTCCATCAACGCCACCCCGACGCCGTGCTGATCACATCGTGGCGAAACGCCTGGCCAGAATCGGCGGCGGGAATCGCCGCGTCCATCCACGTCTCCGGCCCGCCTGACACAGATGCGGAAAACGAACTCGATATTACCAAATGGGCCGTCGCCAACGGCGTTCCCGATGACGCGTTTGTGGATCTTGGGTGGCTGTCGAACCGGATCATGCCCAGCGTGCTGCGCGATATGGACGCTGCCATTTTTCCCAACCGGTGTGAAGGCGGCACCAACTTGGTCGCCATGGAAGCCATGGCTGTCGGCGTGCCTTGCGTGCTTTCGGCGAACACTGGGCATTTGGATATCATCAAAGATGACAATTGTTACGCCTTGAACGATCAACGTCTGGTCACCGGATCGGACGAACGAACGGCCATGTGGCGCGAAAGCCAGGTCGAAGAAATCGTTGAAAAACTGGAAGAGATTTACACGGACCGCGCCCAGGCCCGCGCCCGCGCCGAAATCGGGGCAACATTCATGTCCGGTTTCTCATGGGAAAATCAAACAGGACAGTTGGTGTCAGCAATCGACGATCTGCATTGAACGGCTCCGGCAATTCCGGCTAGTTAATCACAATCTTTTTGCCGCCGTGGAACGCGTGATAGACGAAGGCAAAGGTGACGTCGTAGACCACGTCTTCCATCTCGCCGCCGGCGCCCTTGCGCTGAACGATAACATTGCCGACATCGCGGCCCTTGCGGATACGGCTTGAATCGAGCGCCGAGTTTTGACCCGCCGTCCACGACAGCACGAAATTACCGTCTTCGACCTTGCCGCGTTTGCGGATCAACGGCATCGACCACGCCTTACCGTCTGCGACCACAACTCGGATCATGGGTTCAATGTAATCGGGCAAATCCCCACCATATAAGAATGGGGCGGAAGCCGAGTCGTAGCTTTCATAGGGATTGCGGCCATATGAGCGCATATTCGGGTCAGTCGGGATCAAGACCCGACCCTTGGGTGCGCGGGCCAGGAATTTCTCAAATGACTCGAGTCGTGCCGGGATAGTTTTCAAGCGTTTGCCCATCAATTCCCCGACAATCCCTTCGCCCAGGAACTGCTGCCACCAGCTTTCCGTCTGACGGTCATACATGACCATGTCGGAGTTCCTGAGTTTCCCGGTGGTGCCAAAATCAAGGATATGATCATCAAGGCGCCGATCGAAAACGATGGTTGAATTGCAAAGCGGACAGTATGTGACCGTAATCGGCACACCAGCCAATTCATCATTGACGATTTCGTGCCAGGTGAGAATTCGCAACGGATAGGCTTTCGCCTTGCCGTTGATGATGACGCCGATCACCGGTTCGGTTGGCGCCAGATCCTGCTGATTGACTTTGTTCGCCGCCATGAACCGGGGCTTATCAATAGACGGGATGCCGTCCTTCGGCGGGCCGCCGGAAATAATGTCGCGAAGGTCTATTGAGGTCTTTTTGAAATCCGTCTTCGGCCACTCGTAGGCCCAACGCAGCGCGGATTGCGCATTGGCATCCGGCACGTCGATTACGAACCCGCTCAACAACAGGAAAACCGAGAGCCCGGCGAGGCCGGCTCTTAGGCGGTGAAATTTTGATCTCATCATGGCATTTCTCCTACCAATAAGGTCGCTCCGAGAGCATATCGACCGCAACACAAACGCGATCACAGATTGGTGATCCGTGTATTACCTATCGCCGTAAAAATGCCCGAATTCGCAGCCACGCTTAAGGGCATCTCTAAAAATACCCACCCCATTCATTGATCTGATAGAATCACGATATCACGGCGTTGAGATTATGGGGGCAAAATATGAGCCAGCTTGG
>Ga0233433_10004930_pt1 | contig 10042 bp, 11 predicted proteins | sample SI_122_August201_5_FD_179868 | JGI IMG/M metagenome (GOLD analysis project Ga0233433, IMG submission 179868) | Seawater microbial communities from Saanich Inlet, British Columbia, Canada - SI_122_August2016_100_MG | ecosystem: Environmental > Aquatic > Marine > Inlet | place: Canada: British... | reverse complement strand
GCCAGCGCGCAGACGCCCCACATCCATCAGGCCAAAATAGGCGGTCGCACCAGCGCTTCCCAGAATGCCAAGTGTCATGGTTAATGGATCAATAGGCTTAACAACTTTCTGTATACTCAAGACGTTTGGATTTTGTTGAGCCGGTGACTGAATCGAAAAGTCCTGCCATCCGGTTGATGCGATAACAATTTCTCCAACGCTGTAGTTCGGATTGCGAGACTCCGTAACAGCAGCAACGCCACGCCCCCGCATAACATCGCCGACGGCAATTTTGTCATGCATGCTAAGGCTCTTCGAGATGTAAGACCGCTGAGCCGGTGAAGTACCCAAAGCGATCGTCTGCACGACGAATTCACCAGCATCAGGCGCGGGCATGGGAGATTCGGTGAGCTCGAAATGTTCGAAACCAATATCTTCATTTAGTTCGGGATGACGAGCTAGGCGCCACTGACGATTCACACCCATAACTAACCCCTGCACTTGTTAGGCGGTTTTCCAGAGCCCGATAATGAGATGCTGCCGCAAACCATCATGTTTTCAATCATATTCACCACGACCGACAAATGCGAGCGGCACTAACCCCACGCAACAAACAGCTCGATTCATTAGTTGAAAAATGGTGGACACGACTGGGATTGAACCAGTGACCCCCTCGATGTCAACGAGGTGCTCTCCCGCTGAGCTACGCGTCCATACCAGCGTACTGCCCTTGGCATATCCCCAGGGTAGACGGGCACTTCTTTTAGGTGGACCGCCGTACTATTGCAAGTGTTTCGGAACGCTGTAATTGGGGTATGCTTCATGACTTGAAATGTGAGCTGGCCTGACACCAGCCGAAGCCGCCAAGCCCGGTCAAGCAGGATAGAATGAGTAATCTGGCAGACTTATCGGACCCTTTTGAGGTCATCGCGCCGGTCGGCCCTGCCACGCCTCTGGTTCTCTCTTCGCCCCACTCCGGCAGCTATTATCCAGTAGATCTCATCGAAGCCAGTAGCCTCAGCAAAACCGCTCTACGTCGTTCGGAAGACTGCTACGTCGACGAACTTTTTTCTGCGGCGAAATTTACAGGCGTACCAATGATTCGAGCGCTCTATCCACGAGCCTATTTGGATCTAAATAGAGAGCCATACGAGCTCGATCCTGAGATGTTTACTGGCCCTCTACCAGATTTTGTCAACTCGGCGTCTCCCCGTGTTGCCGCCGGCCTGGGCACGATTGCTCGGATTGTCGCGAACCAAAAAGAAATCTACGCTCGGAAATTAACGTGGGCCGAGGTGGAGACCAGGGTAAACCGCCTTTACAAACCCTATCACCAAACACTGAGGCGGCTTGTAAATGCAGCTCGGGATCAGTTTGGCTACTGTGTATTGATTGATTGCCACTCGATGCCATCCGCTGGACTTCCCACAGGGAAAGGAATTAAAGATAGCGTCGATGTTGTCTTAGGTGATCGCAACGGCCTTTCTTGCTCTTCAATCGTCACCGAGGAAGCAGAGCGTATCTTGGGAGGCCTAGGATACTCGACCATCCGTAATAATCCTTATGCGGGTGGCTTCACGACCCAGAGCTATGGCGAACCTGAAACCGGAATCCATGCTCTGCAAATAGAGATAAACCGCTCGCTCTATATTGATGAAACGTCCCTCAATCGTCGGCCAGGTTTTGCGAAGTTAAAAGACGATCTGAGGGTATTCCTAGAGACCCTTTCAGCATATGCAGGAGATGCACGTAAGGCGTTAGCTTACCAGAGACTTAGTGCGGAATAGACGAAATTAAATATCGATGATATCCACATATCCCATTGTAATGATTAACTATATTTGTAATTTTTCAATATCGAGGCGGCCATAGCGACCCTATACAATCCTTGTTGTTTTTGGCGGACCGAATTAAAGTAAGAAATGGTCGCCCAGACCGTAAAATTGTCAGCAACTTCCTGAGGCGGCCGGCCGCATTATACCATGGCAGAATTCGACAACCTCACACTGTACCGGGAGAAATCTACGGTTCACCGCTTCGCCGAACTCGGTGACAGCGACGGTGAAGAACAGGTACTCGAAATCCGTTCAAATCGACTGACGATTCCGCTCAAGCTGGCCGATCGCACTTTTAATTGTGTTATTCGCGGTCAAAATATGGCGGCTACACTTCGTTTAACAGGATTTGTCGTTGACCAGTTTCGCCGCGATCCAGGAATGGTCCATGACGCCAAAGACATAGATTGGGAAAGCCTTTGGTCGCGCCGACTGTCCACCTACGAATCTACCTATAATCCAGCAACCTGGGTGTCCATCCATCTCGACGGAGAAGAGGTTTATTCTAGCGGCGAAGATGGAATGGAGGTTATTCACGAAATCGAGAACCTGGCTGGTGGGGGCGATGTCAGCGATACAATAATTATGGAAGCGTCGAGTAACGTTGTTGGCGCGCTTGATGACCTTGTCGTCGAGCATGATAGCCAGACCGCATTTGTATTTACTGCCTTTGCCGCGTATCACCGCGCCGCTGTACTAGAGAGAAAAGGCGGTAAAACAGGCTCGTTTGCGATTTCGGTTTATCATCCCACCCCAAAGAAGCCTATTCGACTGAGCTACTTCCTCGGTCTATCCGCCGACATTCTAGAAGCATTAACGATGACCGAATTTTTACAGCGCGTGCAAAGCATGATCGACGACGATTCGATTAGCTCCACACCAATTACGCCGCCACAGATAGCCGCCGCTCGAAATCGAAAAAAGGATTTGATGGAGCAAATCACATCCTTTGAGGCAGCCCAAAAAGTGACCTACAGGCCTGAACGGCCAACTTTTACTTAGATTGAGGGCCATACACTTTGGCCGACCTCATTCTATCTGAATTCCCACTGATCATTGGTCTATTGACGACCGGAGCCGTTGCCGGATTTCTCGCCGGTTTACTGGGCGTTGGCGGCGGTATCGTTATTGTTCCTGTCCTTTTTACGGTTCTAGGAGCCGTCGGCGTGGACTTGGACGTTCGTCTGCATATGGCGGTCGGCACGTCATTGGCTACGATTATTCCAACTTCAATCGCGTCCGTTATCGCCCACCATAAGAGAGACGCTGTAGACTGGCTGCTATTCAGAATCTGGTGGCCCGGAATAATCGTAGGCGTCGTTCTCGGGACTTGGCTTGCAACCACCAAGATTAGCGGGCCAGGCCTTGCGCTTGTTTTCGCCCTTATTGCACTCATCGTGGCTGTTGATCTGATTGTACGAGACAGATCAAAGGTCGACGAACAAGTCGTAGCTGACCAAACTCACTTGTGGTTTTACAACGCTAAGGCATCATGGGTACCGGCAATCATTGGTGCACTTTCCTCAATGATGGGTATCGGCGGCGGAACACTCTCTGTCCCGTTCCTTAATGCAGTCGGCTACCCAATGCATCGAGCGGTAGCAACATCTGCAGGATTTGGGTTGATCATCGCCATTCCGGCGACCTTGGGATATGTCATTGGTGGTTGGGATGTCGTCGGTCGACCATACGCTTCATTCGGATACGTCAACGCCTTAGGCTTTATTATAGTTGCGGTTACGACCGTGCTCACCGCACCGCTGGGCATTCGCGTCGCGCATGCGCTTAAGCCGCAAACTTTAAGACTGCTATTTTCTGGGTTTCTTTTTGTAACCGCGGCAAGAATGCTAACTGCATTTTTGTAACCAGTCAGCGGCCTCTGACGTCTTTAATCTCCGGCCGCCCTGGTCACAACTAAGAGTAAGACAAGAACAACGGCAACGGCCTGGGCCTTGACGCGCCACTGCATCAACTTATTGCCATACTTCAGGTGAAAGTCACCGCCCTTAACGAAGGCAAACAAGCCGGTTACGAGCACACCGAGTACCGCCAATAGTGACAACGCCAAAAGAATAATCAGGACGGTTTCCATAAGGATTTATACCTGATCGCTTACGCCATGGATTACAATGTTTATCTTAGTTTCTAGACTTTATTAACCCGCGCCCTTGATGCACGTCACCGTATAAAATGCCCATTAATCTCCAGTTTCTGGGCAGATGCTGTATCATAAAAATTGTAGTGGTTATGGGTGATATTGTGGAGGCCCCTATGCTTGGCACTGTTCTTATCGCTGACGATAATGCCATGGTCCGCGACTCGCTGGGCTATGTTTTGAGAGAACGCGGCTACACCGTTCTCGAAGCCGAAGACGGTGAAAAAGCTTTAGACATAATTGCTGAAACTGACATTAATTTAGCCGTAATCGATATCATGATGCCCTCGATCGGTGGGCTTGAATTACGTCAAGTCCTAAGCGAACAGAAAAGGCAATTGCCAGTCATACTCGTAACTGGTCAGCCTGAAATCGTCGGAGGCCTCATTGAAGATGACCCCGATTACCTGTCCGGACGCATGAGCCTTCTTCAGAAACCCGTGCATCCGGTTACGTTGCTAGATGAAGTAGAGAAACGGATATCCGCCGAACTGGCTTAGCGGTCCCGACTGAGGGTCTTATCCGTCGGCTTCGGCAGCCGGCGTCGGTGCCGCAGAAAAACTCTCGCCGCAACCACAGCGGCCAGTTTCGTTTGGATTTGTAAAAACGAAACCGCTTTCCATTTTAGTCTCCTGATAATCCAGCTCCGATCCGAGCAAATACATAACTGCCATAGGATCGATAAAAAATTTCACACCACTCTGCTCAACGACATCTTCGAACTTGCCTTGCTCATCTGCGTACTCAACTTTGTACGCGAACCCAGAGCAACCCTTTGTTTCGATCCCGACACGAATGCCAGCGACAGGATGATCTGCTGCGTCGATGAGGTGTACCGCTCGCGCGACTGCCGCATCTGTAACCGTAATCGGGGCCGCTCGTTCTAAAGAAGTCATTTCATATCTCCCAAGGGTCTGGGGCTAGAAGCATTAAAACATATCCAGAGCAACACGCGCGACCTCTGACATATTCTCAGGTGTCCATGGTGGGTCCCACGTAATCGTTACTGCAACGACACCGGTTCCTTTGGTGGCAGCAACAGCATCAGCGACTTCACCGGGAAGTGTTCCGGCCACCGGGCATGCCGGTGCAGTAAGGGTCATAGAGACATCAACATTGCCCCGCTCACCGATGTCCAATTCATAGATCAGGCCCAGATCATAAATATTCACTGGAATTTCTGGATCAAAAACACTGCGAAGCGCCTCTACGACCGCAGATTCCGTCGCAACGTAATCCGCATCATCAGGCAAAGCAGACCCGCGTGACACGACATCGCCTTCCTCAGGCGGTTCGCCGTCCATCGCCGGCATAGAATAGGGCGGCATCATTAAGTCAGACTCCTTATCATTGCTATGCGACTCACCTAGCCTTCAGTTGACACGTTACCCGCACCGTCAAGGCACGATATGAGAGTATGCCATGGTAGGTTTGCGCACTTAACTCTCGCGGGAAACTGGCGAACGCCGCTTAACGCGCTTAATCGCTTTAACCTGGGACCAAGTTCATCGCCAAGTTCTTCCATTATTGCGTCAGGAGACGTCACTTCCCTACATAAGGTATTGACCGCTCCAGTCATCACTTTCGCTTCTTCGGCAGTCAAGCCCTTCACGGCTTCGGTCATCATCGATGCCGAGGCGATAGAAATTGCACACCCTTTACCGTCAAACTTCAGATCAGCAACGCGGCCGTCATCGTCTAGAGCCGCTGTAACCGTGACTCTGTCGCCGCACAGGGGATTTTTGCCTTCACTACGACAATCATGCCGTTCCACGGTACCCGCATTGCGCGGCGATTTGCCGTGATCCAATATAATTTCCTGATACAGGGATAGAATATCCCGATCTTTCTCAGCGGTCTGCATTAGCACAGAATCTCCCGCGCCCGCCCTAATGCATTGATCAGGACATCGACTTCTTCCCTCGTGTTGTACATTCCAAAGGAAGCACGAACAGTCGCGGTAACTCCAAAGCTATCCATCAATGGCTGCGCACAATGATGCCCTGCCCGCACACAAACGCCGGAACGATCAAGAATGGTTGCAAGGTCGTGAGGGTGTGCACCCTCCAAAACAAATGACGCTACGGCCGTCTTGTTCTGCGCCGTACCGATAAGCCTAATACTGTTTAGGGCCTGCAATTGCTCAGTTGCATACTTAAGCAAATCGTCTTCATGGGCGGCAATAGCCCTTTGATCAAACCCGGCAACGTAGTCAATGGCTGCACCGAGACCGACAGCTGGAACGATGGGTGGCGTACCCGCCTCAAATTTAGCCGGAAGCTCCGCCCATTCGCTCCGCTCGAAGGTCACATTACTGATCATTTCACCACCACCTTGGTACGGCGGCATCGCATCGAGTAAATCTTCCTTACCGTAGAGCACACCAATTCCATTAGGGCCGTACAATTTATGACCTGAGAACGCGTAAAAGTCACAATCCAGATCTTGAACATCGACGTGCTCATGGACGATGCCTTGGCAGCCATCTATGAGAACAACAGCGCCGACGGCATGAGCAGCACTGATAATTTCCTTAATCGGTAGGATTGTCCCCAACGCGTTGGAAACATGAGCCACAGCCACGAGTTTCGTTTTCTTGGACAAAACCGACTCCACGGCACTCAATGAAACCTCGCCCTCCGGCGTAATCGGAACAACCTTGAGAACGATGCCGCATTGATCGCGCAGTAACTGCCAAGGAACGATGTTTGAGTGATGCTCCAGGCCGGTGATGACAACCTCATCCCCCGAACTTAGAGATCTACCAAATGTTGCGGCGACCAGATTAATTGCCTCTGTCGCCCCTTTCGTGAAGACAATCTCGCGATCAGATTCGGCATTGACGAATTGACGAACGGTCTCTCGCGCAGCTTCGTATTTACTAGTGAGTGTCTCGCTCAAAAAATATGCGCCACGGTGAACGTTGGCATACTCATGCTCGTATTGGTATCGAATGGCGTCGATGACGGACTGAGGTTTTTGCGCAGACGCAGCGCTATCTAAGTAGGTCAGAGGCTTGTCGTGGACTGTCCGACTAAGAATGGGGAAATCCCCCCTCACCGATTCTACGTCAAAAACGCGCAAGTCAGTCTTCGCAGTTTTATGAGCTAGAGCACTCATAATTCACCAATTGACAGAATTCTCTGTCGCGCTAGCCATGTCTTGACCAGATCGAGAATCAAATTACGGACCGGCTCATCGGCAACATTTAGGATAACATCGTCGAGAAACCCTTCGACCAGCAACGCGCGCGCTGTCTTTTCGTCGATGCCTCTACTGAGAAGATAGAAAATGTGTTCAGGGTTCATTTCCCCCGTTGTCGCGCCATGCGCACACTGCACATCATCTGCGTAAATCTCTAATTCTGGCTTGCAATCAACTTCCGGGCCTCGATTCAATAACAAGGCTTTGTGAAGCTGTCTGCCGTCGGTTCTTTGCGCAGTCCGGGCAACATGAATACGGCCCTGGAACACCCCACGGGAGTCTCCACCTAGCACACCTTTGACCGTCTGTTTCGACTCTGTATCGGGCGCGAGATGCAGTATCTCTGAAAAAACATCACTGTGCTGATTACCGGACAGGCCATATGCGCCGTCTACGGTGGTAGCAGCGCCGTCTCCTTCGAGCCGAACCTGAACCTCTCGACGCACCAGATGCCCCCCCAAAGACAAAACAAAAGACTCATATTGCGCATTTTGTTCAACAGAGACCGCCGTCCGGCCCAGATGAAACGCGTCACTATCCTCACTCACGATTGTGTAATGACGAAGAGCGGCGCGCTCGCCCAAAATAATTTCTGTTGCCGCATTACTGAGATAGGCCTGTCCTGGCAGCCCGACGTGACACTCAACAACGGTCGCCTGTGCCCCTTCCTCAAGAACGATTTCAAATCGTGGATGAAAGGCGCCGGGCGATGACCCTGAAGCGCCGATAGACAGAATCTGAATTGGTTGTTCCAATTTGGCGCCGTTAGAAAGATGCAGAACGGTGCCTTGCTCCATAAAACCTGTGTTCATGGCTGCCGTAAATGATTGAGCCGGTTCCATCACAGCGCCCAGAACATCTTTCAAAGAACCCGGTGACGATTTCAGAACATCAGCGAAGGGACTAAGGGTGATTCCAGCCCCAAGATCTTCAAGCTTGTCTGACAAGTCACTCCGATAAACACCGTTAACGAACACAATTTTGAGTGCCCCATCCAACAAGGGCACAGTGACCGGAAGCAACGGAACGTCGACATCATCAGCCGTGCTTGCAGGGATGAATGGCGTCTTAGCGATTTGGTTAAGAGAGGTGTATTTCCAGGCTTCTGTTTTCGGTCCAGGCACGCCCTGTGTACCAAGCAGTGCCCGAGACGTTTTCCTAAGCCCATCGATCCACGACTCATTTGCACCAGGCAATGCGCCAACAGCGTTCGCGTAGGTGTCGCCAAAGGCTGTAGCGGTGATGGTTTTAACGGCGGTCATCGGTTGTACCCGCCTTACGCCGCTTCACTCTCTTCGAAGCGAGCATAACCTTCAGCTTCCAAGAGTTCAGCAAGAGTCTTATCGCCACTCTCAACGATTCGTCCACCGACTAGAACGTGAACATGGTCTGGCACAATGTATGACAGTAGCCGTTGATAATGGGTGATGATCAAAAAGGCGCGGTCTGGACTGCGCAGCGCATTAACACCGTCGGACACCACCTTGAGTGCGTCAATGTCGAGACCGGAGTCTGTTTCGTCGAGGATGGCGAACCGCGGCTCGAGCAGACTCATCTGCAGCACTTCCGCTCTTTTCTTTTCGCCACCAGAGAAGCCTACGTTGAGCGGGCGCTTGATCATCTCATAGGGAATCTCGAGCTCTTTGGTCTTGCTCTTGATCAGATTCAAAAAATCCATGGCATCGATTTCATCAAGGCCTTGCTCGCGCCGCTTAGCATTGAGCGCCGTCTTCAGAAACGTCGCCGTCGCAACGCCTGGAATTTCCATCGGATACTGAAAAGCCAGAAAAACACCAGCGCGAGCTCGTTCGTCAGCCTCCATGTCTAGCAAATTTTTGCCATCAAAAAGGACGCTGCCTTGCGTAATCTCATAACCGTCTTTACCTGCGAGCACATATGACAGTGTACTTTTTCCGGTTCCGTTCGGGCCCATGATTGCGTGTATCTCGCCACCATCCATGTTCAGATCGATTCCCTTGAGAATCTCCTTACCATCGACGGATACATGCAAGTCTTTGATTTCGATAAGCGACATCTTGATACTTCTTCTTCAACGGTCGGTGATTTAACCGACGCTACCTTCCAGACTAATCCCAACGAGCTTTTGTGCCTCTACAGCAAATTCCATCGGCAGTGTCTGCAGAACTTCTTTGCAAAAGCCGTTCACGATAAGAGAAATGGCTTCTTCTGGGTTCATTCCGCGTTGCTGACAGTAGAACATTTGCTCGTCGCTAATCTTCGACGTCGTGGCTTCATGTTCAGTTTGAGCCGTTGGATTACGGCTTTCTATATAGGGCACCGTATGTGCACCACATTGATTACCGATCAGCAAACTATCGCATTGGGTAAAGTTACGTGCGCCTTCCGCCTTAGGCTGGATGCGGACCAAACCTCGATAAGTGCTGTTCGACCGACCAGCTGATATTCCTTTGGCAATAATCTTAGATCGCGTGTTTTTGCCCAAGTGGATCATCTTGGTTCCGGTATCCGCTTGTTGGCGATTATTGGTAATAGCGACGGAGTAAAATTCTCCGCTCGAATTATCGCCTTGCAAAATACAGCTTGGATACTTCCAGGTAATCGCCGATCCGGTCTCGACCTGAGTCCACATCACCTTCGAATTCTTTCCGCGGCACGCCGCACGCTTAGTCACAAAATTATAAATGCCGCCCTTGCCGTCTTCATCCCCTGGGTACCAATTCTGGACCGTGGAGTATTTAATCTCCGCATCGTCCAACACAACCAACTCGACAACAGCTGCGTGGAGCTGATTCTCATCGCGTTGAGGCGCGGTGCAGCCCTCCAGATAGCTCACGTAAGAGCCTTCGTCGGCGATAATTAAGGTTCGCTCGAACTGCCCTGTGTTTTT
>Ga0233433_10004926_pt1 | contig 10044 bp, 10 predicted proteins | sample SI_122_August201_5_FD_179868 | JGI IMG/M metagenome (GOLD analysis project Ga0233433, IMG submission 179868) | Seawater microbial communities from Saanich Inlet, British Columbia, Canada - SI_122_August2016_100_MG | ecosystem: Environmental > Aquatic > Marine > Inlet | place: Canada: British... | reverse complement strand
ACCTAATTTATTAAAAATATTTACTAATAAATTAGATGGACTTAATCAAATTGGTGATGGCAAAGCGATGATAAAGGAGGAGGCAATTGCTAAAGATATATACCTAAAGCTTGCTAAAAAATTGAGTGCAGTGAGAGACGGCGCGGCCCAAAAGCTTACTCAGCAGGTGACTGTTGCTATGCAGACTTTAGCGATGGAAGGTGGGAGATTTTCAGTCAAGCAGGTGCCTTTGGATCAAGGAAATGTTCACGGTATGGAGAAAATTGAGTTCGAAGTGTCTCCTCATCAGGGTATGAGTCTGGGTCCTTTAGCAAAAATTGTATCTGGTGGAGAATTGTCCCGTATAAGTCTCGCGATACAGGTTATTACTAGTGAGGTTAGTGCAGTGCCAACGTTGATATTTGATGAGGTTGATGCAGGTATAGGTGGGCGAGTCGCAGAGATTGTCGGAGGGCTTTTAAAAAAATTAGGGATAGAGCGTCAGGTGATGTGTGTTACACATTTGGCGCAAGTTGCCTCTGCAGGTAATCAGCAGTGGCAGGTGGCTAAATTTGGTGATTCGGATAATGGTGAAAATGTTCTGAGCCATGTTACTGTACTTAAAGATAGGGAAAGAATAGAAGAAATTGCACGCATGTTGGGTGGTGTGAAAATTACAGAGACTACCCGTAAACATGCAGCTGAGATGTTACGAGAGAGTAAGAATTAAGGGCCATGCCTGCATGAGCCTTATGTGGGTTCCGTTATGATAATTAGTACTTATCATTACTGTATCCTTAAGGATTATTAATTTCTGGGTAACGAATGGGTGTCTACGCATTAATTGCAGTAGGAGTGGGTGCAGCATTGGGAGCATGGCTTCGCTGGGGATTTGGTTTGATGTTAAATGCTATCTTCCCGACTCTTCCTTTGGGTACTCTGGCAGCAAATCTGATTGGCTGCTATTTCATTGGTATAGCAGCCGAATATTTTTTTCAAAACACCACAGTGCCTACAGAGGCTCGGTTGTTTATTATTACTGGATTTTTAGGTGGACTGACTACCTTTTCTACGTTCTCTGTTGAAGCTGTAACGTTGTTATTGCGCGAGCAGTATAGCTGGGCTTTCGCCATAATTTCTTCTCATCTTTTTGGTTCACTGGTAATGACAGTACTGGGAATGCTTACTATTAAATTCTTTATGCAGAATTAATCTGATACCAACTATAAGAAAATAGAGATTTATTATTTTTTTTAACAGAAAATTATAAATAAACATAAATTGTATTTGTAGATATTAATAAGAATCAGAGATATTCTAGTATTTAATATTAGTCATTTTTCTTCTCATTTTTCCTCTCATCTTTTTTTCGAGGGACAGTCCACCATATGATAATGAATGCTAATGTTACTGCTACAAATATTTCCAATAGTATTACCCACATTTTTTCATGATTCCTGTATATTTATAAAGTACAACTTTAACTAATATCCAATGAAAAACCAATTAAGATTTATTAGTGCCACACTCATACTGTTTCTTAATGCGTGTTCAACTGGGCCAATAATTCCTTTTTCTGATCCAGAAGGATCGTTAACATCAGTAGTTCCGCCTCATGTTGTTTCGCGAGTTACTCCACCTCATGTTATCTCACCAGATGTGGCAACATTAAAAGTAACTAATTGGAATACATTGCCCGGGTGGGGGGGTGACGACATTCGTCCGGCTTTAGATGCTTTTTTGCAGAGCTGTAGAGTTTTAAGGAATCAGAAGCTATGGGTGAAACCTTGTGAACTTGCGGCCTCAATACAGAGAAATGATAACGCTATATTACATAAATTCTTTGAACATAATTTTAAGCCGTATCAGGTATTAAATTCTAATGGCAGCACCGATGGTCTTATTACTGGTTATTATGAACCTTTATTAAAAGGTAGTCGTAAATTATCAGATCGATATCGCTTTCCTCTCTATAAGGCGCCCAAAGAATTACTTGCTGTGGACTTGGGAAATGTACACCCAAAGCTTAAACATTTGCGGTTAAGGGGGAGGCTAGAAGGCCAAAAAATAGTTCCCTATTACAGTCGCGCAGAGATCGAGAGTGATCCATCTCCTTTACAAGGCCATGAACTTTTATGGGTTGAGGATGCTGTTGAATTGTTTTTCTTACAAATTCAAGGATCAGGACGGATAGAAATGGATAGCGGTGAGATTGTGCGGGTAGGCTACCATAACCAAAATGGTCATCGCTATCAATCTATTGGAAAATTATTGGTTAAACGCGGAGAGCTACCTTTGGCTAAGGCCTCTATGCAAGGAATTAAAGCCTGGGGTATAAGGAACCCTAAAAAATTGAATGAACTGCTACATCAGAATCCAAGCTATGTATTTTTTCGTGAACTACCTTCAGGTATATCGGGACCAATTGGGGCACTTGGAGTACCCTTAACCGGAGAAAGAAGCCTTGCAATTGATCCTCGTGCTATTCCACAGGGAGCGCCAGTATTTCTTTCAACTACGTGGCCTAATAGTAGTAAGAAACTTGATCGATTAATGGTAGCTCAAGATACCGGTGGCGTCATAAAAGGTGGTGTTCGTGGAGATTTTTTTTGGGGCTTTGGGAAAGAAGCTGCAGACCAGGCCGGTAAAATGAAACAAACCGGAAAAATGTGGGTACTCATGCCAAGCGATTATATGCAGAAAAATCTGATTCCATAGGGAATCTTCCCTGCCTAATTAGTTTGTAGGTTCATTTAATTTCTTCTCAATCATTTCTGCAGATATCATTCCCGGTACAATCTTTCCATTAGCGAAAACTATTGTCGGGGTGCTATTGAATCCATGTTTCTTACCAATTTTAAGGAGTGTATTAATTGGCGTTTCACAATTTTTTTCAGTAGGAGTTGTACCATTTAGCATGAAATTGTTCCAGGATTCTAGTTTATCATCCGAGCACCATATTGCCTTAGAAATTTCTTTCGATCCTTTGAGTATTGGGTAGAGGAATGTGTAAATAGTGACATTGTTAATGTGAACCAATTCTTTTTCTAGCCGCTTGCAATAGCCACAATTAGGATCAGAAAAAATAACAAGCTTACGTTTGCCATTTCCTTTAATTTCTTGGATTGAATATTCAAAGGGTAGAGAATTAATGTCTATCTTGCGTGCGCTTCTTATTTCTTGTAAACGTTCTTCAGTTAGATTTTTTTCATTTTTTAAATCAAACAGATGGCCGGAAAAAAAATATTTTGCCTTTTCATCAACATAAAAAAGCTGATCTCCAACCGTGATTTCATATAGCTGTAGAAAAGGAATTCTCTTTAGTATTTCAATTTTTTCATTGGGAAAATAAGGGACGAGTGATTTCTTTAATGATGCTTCATCCGCGCTCGCTATACTAGAAAATATAAATATTAGTAGAGAGGAAAATAGTATTTTGATTTGCATGTCGCGTACTCAAATTTATGAATAATTTTTTAATTTAGTGAATGTTGTATGAGGCGTCTTTTTAATAATGGGAATTCGTTAGTGAGTATTAGTCCTAAATTACGCAGACGAGTAAGTGTTGGATTTTTATTGCTGAACAATTTTTGTAAACTGTCTGTAGTAAACTCCATTGCCAGAATATTTTCTTTTCGTGCCCGCTCGTACTGGCGAAGCAGCATATAATCACCACAATCAGATCTGGCTCCCCGTTCAATAATAGTTGATACTAATTTACGTGCGTCACGTAGGCCAAGATTTACACCCTGCCCAGCAAGAGGGTGAATGCCGTGAGCAGCATCTCCTATAAGTGCGAGACGAGGGCCTATCAAATTCTTTACATGTACAGAGTTTAGTGGGAAAGAAACAGGCTTGGTCATGAGTTGTAGCTTACCTAGGGCATGATTAGAGGCCTCTTCAACCTGTTGGCAGACTTCTGCCTCGGATAAGCTGTTTAGGCGAGTAGACTGCTCTTCATCAGCCGACCACACCATAGATACCAGTTTTCCAGATAAAGGTAATAAGGCAAGTATCCCATCACGATGGAACCATTGACGGGCAATATTCTGATGAGATAATTCTGTGCTGAAATTTGCCACAATTCCATTTTGTTGATATGAGTGTTGTGAGACTTTAATTTTTGCTTGACTTCGTACCCACGAATTTACACCATCTGCACCAATAACCAGTGCGGTTTGTAATAACCTTCCATCTGACAGCTGAACACTAGCGTGAGTTTCATCCCATCCTATGGAAGTGCACTGCATAGGACAGAAAGTTTTTATTTTTGCACTCTGTTTTTCCAGTTCATTCCATGCTGCTTTTTGTAGTTGTCGGTTCTCAACTATAAATGCTAGTTCTGTTATTCCTGTATCGTAAGCACTGAAATTTAGACGTGCAGAAGCATCATCACCAAATATCTCCATGTTATGGACTGGAGTAATCCGATTTTTGTTAATTGCTGTCCAAACTTCTAGATCTTCTAGAAATGAGACACTGCCAGGGCTAATTGCATAGATTCTATTGTCCCAGCTTTTATCATCAGGGAAGGTGGAGGGGGGATGTGATTCGATCAATGCTATATTTAGGCCACTATCTTTAAGTGCTAGAGCCAAGCCTGATCCAACAATTCCACCCCCAATGATTACAACATCAAATTTCATAAATAGATTATACAGGTGCTTAGCATATGTCGCGATAAAGCAAGGCCGATTTAATGCCAAGATGGAATGCAAAAATTCTGTAGGAGTATTGTAAAATAATTGTATTAAATTTTATATAGCCCAAAGGTGCGCACAGTAACAGTGCCAAACAAGTTTATTTCGGGTTACAATTAGCGCCCTGATGATGTTCTCTATAATCATAAGGCGTTTTTAATAAAGGTGGTTTCAAGTGGCGAATTAGCTCAGTGGTTAGAGCAGCGGAATCATAATCCGTTGGTCCGGGGTTCAAATCCCTGATTCGCCACCATTATTTTCAAGTAAAAACAATACTTTAGAAGTATCAGTCAAAATATCCCAACCCTCTGTTTGACTTAGGCACAATAATATTATCAATCAGTATTTGCTTAAACAGCCTTTTAGGGTTTCTAGATCAGATTCTGTAAGTTCGGGATAATTGCCGCAATAAAAGCCACAGTCATGAATAAAATCAGTATTAGGAAGGGGGTACTCCTTCTCCACATATTTTTTGTAAAAAGGTTGATTTTGTACATTGCCCGCAATCATAGGACGAATTTCAACACCCGCACCAGAGAATTGAGAAAGATATTTTTCTCTTAATGATGGGGTTTTACAAATGACAGGTATTGCAAAGTTTGACAATAAAGATAAATGAGTTCTGTCTAAAGTAAATAACTCATCATTGTTTTTTATAACTGCTTCCAAGTGTATATAATTTTCTTCTCTTTTTTTGATAGTGCTATCCAAGTACTTCAATTGATTCAGGCCAAGAAAACCTGTAATTTCTGTTGGCCGCAAGTTGAATCCCAGATCATAAAAAGTATATTTTGCTTGAAATTCATCACGAATATCAAATTTATCTCGCCATTTTTTTTGCTGTGCGGTAGTTAGATTTCTATCCCATCCGTTGGCACGTACAATTTGAAGCATTTCAGCAAGATTGTTATCATCCGTACAGATGGCACCGCCTTCAATAGTTGACATATGGTGAGCAACAAAAAAAGAAAATGTTGAGCCAAGGCTAAAGTTGCCTGCTTTTCCTTCTTTCAATTCACTGCCAATTGACTCACAGTTGTCTTCAAAAAGAAGTATTCCTCGCTCATCGCATATTTTTCTGATTTTTCCTAAGTCACCAGTAAAGCCTAATACATTTGTAATAAAAAGAGCCTTTAAATTTACTGTTTGAAGCTTTTCCTCCAGGTTGTGCGACATAACATTCAAGGTTTCAACTTTACAATCTATTGGTACGGGCACAAGCCCCATTTGAATGATAGGCATTGTATTGGTCGACCATGTCAGAGCAGAAAACCCAACCAGGTCGCCACTCTTTAAAATCCCTAAATTTTTACTTGCTTGAAGTAATGCTAAATTGGCGCTCCCGCCACTATTAAACAATATGGAATGTTTTCGACCTTGGTAATTGGCAAAATTGCTTTCAAATTCAAGGCATTTTTGATCCATGCTTAAACGTTCGGTTTGCAAAATAAATTCTGCGAGCTGTTTTTTTGTCTCATATTCATTTAGAAATGCATTTTTCATTAAAGGTATCATTCAAACTTCCTTTCATATTTTAATTCTATATATTCTTGGATGGTTTTTTCAATACCCTTCTGTAAAGGGATTGAAGGGGAATAACCAAGGTTGCGCATTTTACTTACGTCCATACATCTTCGTAGCATGCCATCAGGCTTTGTTGAGTCCCAAGAAATTTTTCCTGTAAAACCTACTTTCATCTTGATTAGATCGGCAAGCTCGCGAATCGAAATATCGGAGCCATACCCGATATTCACAATGTCTGGTTGATCATAATTACTATTCATTAAAAAAATTAATGCTTCTGCCGCATCTTCAACATGAATAAACTCCCTACGCGCAATACCAGTACCCCACAAAACAACCTCTTCCAGACAGTCATCCTTGGCATTAACAAATTTACTAATTAATGCAGGCAGTACATGAGATTTAGATGATTCGAAATGGTCATTTGTTCCGTAGATGTTACATGGCATGGGGCAAACTGTATTCATGCTATATTGAGCGTAATAGTATTTTGCGAGGTTCAGTCCAACGATTTTGGATAGGGCATAACCTTCATTAGTTGGCTCCAAAGGGCCGCCGGTCATTAAGCATTCTTCTCTTATTGGTTGAGGGGCATTACCAGGGTAAATACAGGAGCTCCCTAAAAATAAATTCTTTTTTGTTTTATGCTTATAACATGCTTTAAATAGATTTAGTTCCAAGTCCAAATTTTCTTGTAGAAACCCTACAGGGTCGGATATGTTGGCCGAAATACCACCAACCTTTGCGGCGACCATAAAGACATACTCAGGTTTATTTATACTAAAATAGTCATCTACGCTTGAATGATTCTGTAAATCCAAATCTATTCTTTCTGGGGTTAGCAAATTTGTGAAGCCATTCTTAGATAAACATCTTGATAATGCAGAACCTACCATTCCAGAGGAACCTGTAATTAATATTTTATTTTCTTGTTTCATTTTTTGTCCTTGGCATCAACAAATTAATATTTTTTCTGAAGTAGAAAATGTATTTCCGTACTATCTACATCTGAGTATTTAAATGCAGCATGCTGATTATCAAGTTTGATGATGTCATTTTCTTTCAGAATATAGCCAAAAATATTAACATTATGTGTCCCCTGCATTCAAGCAGAGGTCGTTATCAAGGTCCAAAACAATCCCTTTCTGATTTACTCACGCTACGGATTAAGGAATCCAACAGCTCTTTTCTACCATATTTCGATATTCACACAGTGGCCGTATAAAGCTAAAAAATTTATCCTAATAAGACGTGCTATAGGGGCCAAGACTTTCGGAATCCCATAGATTTTCACCCTCGATAAGAAGACTCACCAGTACTCTCGGTCCCAGAATCCGTTGGTTCTGGGTTCAAATCTATAATTTTCGATTATTGATTCTGAAATTTACGACTATAATTCTTTTCATTATTCTTTCTTCAGTAGATTATTAGAATAAATTGAATTTTTCTAAATATCTTCTTTATATTGAAAATTGGCTCTTAATAATATATGACTGGCTGCGGAAATTAACTGAGACTAATAGGGTTACAATTAATAACGATGAAAATAATAATATTTGCATTTATATTATCTGGCTGTGCAACGTTCACAGCCTATAGCAACATAGTCGAGTCTTATCATGGAATACCTGAAGCTGAATTAATTAGGACGTGGGGTATCCCATCTAAGATTCATGAGTCTGGAGACAGTAGATTTCTAATGTACTCCAAATCAGATGCAGCTATGTTTGGATTAATAGAAAAAAGAGTTACTTGCAAAACTACATTTGAGATTCAGGATAGAAGTGTAATATCTTCTACTTTTGAAGGTGGTCAGTGTTGGGGTAAGAGTAAATATAATTTAAATGATAGGCAGTTTAGTCCCCCAGACTAAAACTCCTAATTATTCTGAGTTAATCTATTTTCCACATGCTATTTTCCAGTTAGACTCTCTAATACCTGGTGTTACTTCTTTCCACTTTGCATCAGGATTTTCAGACGAACGCTCAATTCCACCAGTTCCCATATAATCGTTATACCAAGCAACAAAAAGCGCCCTACTTTTATGTTTTTTGCAGTCATATTCCCGCACTGTTTTAACGGCAAAAGCTTTTTCTCCCGGTTTTATATTTTTTATATTCTTTGAAATATTTGTTAGGCTCCACATCTTGGCTTGATTACCTGATATGTGGATAGTTGCTGTGTCGACATATTCATCGGACTCTTTCCCGGTTCGTACAAGTGTCCAATCTGCTAATATGTTACTGCTGATGATTGTCAGAATTAGAGCTAATAATAGTTTATTCATATTAATTTATTTGATTTGCCTTTTCTAAAGGACAATTGGCAACCTTAAGGTTGCCAATTGTATTTAGAGGAGACCTATTCTAATACATTAATCAAATGGTACAGGTTTCGGAGTTTCATTTACGGAAGGTGGAAGGGCTGGCAATTTAAAATCAGGCTGTTTCCCAGTTAATGTTTTTAAAAATGCCACGATCTTGGTATTTTCTTCAGTACTAAAATCAACCCCTAATTGTAACTTGCCCATTTTATTCACTGCCTCTTCTAAGGTTGCTACTGCACCATCATGAAAATAGGGATAAGTTAGTTCTATATTACGAAGAGTTGGTACTTTAAATACAAAGCGATCTGTATCTTTCCCGGTTACTTCTTTGCGTCCCTCTGCCTTGCTTGCAGTTTTGTAGGGAGAGAGAACCCCAAATTTTTGGAAAGAGGCTCCGCCAACAGCTGTACCATGGTGGCAAGAAGCGCAGCCACTTTCTTTAAATAATTTATAGCCTTCTAGCTCAGCTTGATTAATTGCTTCTTTGTCGCCTTTAAGCCATTTATCAAATCTTGAATCAGGTGTAACTAGAGTTTCTTCAAATGCCGCAATAGCATCCGTTACCATATCTATAGAGATCTTTTCTGCTCCAAATACTTGCTTAAAACGACCACGGTATTGTGGAATGGAGTGTAAAACATCTACAGCTAGCTTATGAGTAAATGCCATTTCACCGGGATTGGCAATTGGTCCTCCTGCCTGCTCCTTTAAGCCTTTGGCACGACCATCCCAGAATTGAGCTAAGTTCATACTAGAATTTAGTACTGTTGGAGCATTAATAGGGCCTTGTTGCCATTTGTGTCCTATAGAGGTTTTTATATTGTCTGTCCCGCCCATACTTAGATTATGACAAGAATTACAGGAAATAAATCCAGATTTAGATAGGCGCGGATCAAAAAATAGCATTTTTCCTAGCTCAACCATCCCCTTATTTTTTGGTGCGGCTGCTTTAATCGGTTTAATAGGCTCTTCTGCGAATAAAACAGAAGAGAAGAAAAAAAGGTTACAGGATAGTAACGTCGTAAATAGTGTTTTTAACATTAAGTGTACGCTCCTTAAAGCTTAGTTAAAATCAAGTTAATCAAGTTAGGCAAACCAACTCAATAAACGTCTAGCTTATCAAATTGGCTGGAGATTCTAGCATAAATTCTTATAAGTTTTGAGTGTGACAGATTGTCGCAAAATAGTTTTATTAGTGTTTAGTACATGGTCAAGATATTGCGGCATTAGATTGAGTCTTTATTAGGTTCTAATTTTGCTGGTTCAGCTTCAATAAATACTTTCTTTGCTATAGGGAATCCTTCTTTAATTTTTATTATTAAAATTTAGGGGCAGTCTAACACTTGGGTAAAGTATGATGGATATAATTTTCATGCGCGCGGGCTATTCTGTAGCAGTTTGTTTTAATGAGATTACTTATTAGCAATCATCTCTTTATCGTTTCATCTATTAAGCACGCTTAGAGTATTTGCCCAGCCCAGCCCAGCCCAGCCCCGCCCAGCCCCGCCCACCCCC
>Ga0233433_10004925_pt1 | contig 10045 bp, 9 predicted proteins | sample SI_122_August201_5_FD_179868 | JGI IMG/M metagenome (GOLD analysis project Ga0233433, IMG submission 179868) | Seawater microbial communities from Saanich Inlet, British Columbia, Canada - SI_122_August2016_100_MG | ecosystem: Environmental > Aquatic > Marine > Inlet | place: Canada: British... | reverse complement strand
GTACAATAGCGCCCCTGCGATTCGGGGCGTAGCGCAGTCTGGTAGCGCACCACACTGGGGGTGTGGTGGTCACAGGTTCAAATCCTGTCGTCCCGACCAATCAAATTAAACGCTTACGGTATAGCGTAGGCTTTGCAGAACAGCTGATCTGTAAGTTGGCAGCCTATTATCAGCAACCATTTCAATACTGGATCAGCATGTTGACGGCTTGTTGCTGTTCTTGTGCATCGAACTCTTCTTGAAATGTCATCTGCTGTAACAATCCCACACATCTTTAATCCTTCTCCAAACGAGGGATTGATAGGGCGGACCTTGGACTAGGTGAGTTTTATGGTGTCCTGTGTTATCGCAGCCATGTTCGTGCGAAATGTGGATGTTATCGTAGGAACCTCACCGCAATTTTTTACAGTGGGTGCAGCCTACTTAACTTCAGTGTTCAAACAGAAGCCATGGGTGTTTGAGCTCAGAGATATATGGCCTGAATCAATTCGTGCTGTAGGCGCGATGACAAATTTAAAAGTTCTGGGTCTGCTGGAAAAAATCGAATTGTTCCTGTATCGACGGGCTAGCTTGATTGTATCGGTGACGCACTCTTTTAAAGAAAACCTGGTCCAGCGAGGAATCGAAAAAAACAAAATCGAAGTTATAACAAATGGTGTAGATAGTTCGTTGTTTTCCTCCCCGAGAGAAAGATCAGCGTCTGGTTGAACAATACAATCTGCAGGGCAAGCAAGTTCTTGGGTATATTGGTACACATGGTCTGGCCCACTCGCTAGAGACGCTGCTTCAGGTAGCGAAGTTGATAGAGGGAATGCCAGACGGTGATGGTTATCGGTTCATTCTCCTTGGTGATGGTGCGCGTAAGCAGTCTTTACAGGATAAAGCCGAGCAAGAGAAAATTCAGAATGTAATCTTTGTCAGTAGCGTCCCGAAAGAGGGCGTCGTGAGATACTGGTCACTACTTGATGTGGCAGTGATTCATCTGAAGAAAAGTGAATTATTTAAATCTGTTATTCCGTCAAAACTTTTTGAATGTATGGGTATGGGCGTGCCAGTGGCACATGGGGTTGCTGGGGAATCAGCAGCGATCGTTGAGGCTGAAAGAGTTGGGCTTTGTTTTGAGCCCGAAAATGCAGGAGCGCTATGTGAGACTATTTATGCCTTGACGAAGAACGAGTATGTTCATCGAGGGTTCCAGTTGGCAGGCCCACAGGCAGTCGGAAGATATAACCGAGCAATGCTGGCATCTCGAATGCGAGTGGCGCTTGGGAGAATTAAGGTAGATGAAAAGCCCCGGGGGGCTGAAATAGTCACAGATCTTCTTGTGTCGTGGTTTGCTTGAATTTGAAGTCTTATTTTGCGGGTCGTTTACAAAATTGAGAATCATCGATTCCGGGTCGAAATGGGGAGTCTTCACGTAGACTGTTTGATCACCCAAGGGAGCGCAGACAACATGTAGAACTCCTTATGGCTAGCCCTGTCATAATTGGACCAGTTGCTATGTTAGGGCTTCTCTAACCAGGAGAAACCGATGAAGGGCAAACGATTTACAGAAGAACAGATCATTCGGATATTGCACGAAGCAGAGTCAGGACTGTCAGTGGCGGATATATGCCGCAAGCATAACTGCTCCGAGCAGTCGTTCTATCGATGGAAGGCGAAGTTTGGTGGCCTGGAGATCTCGGAGGCGAAGCGGCTTCGAGAACTTGATCGCGAGAACGGCGAGCTGAAGAAGATAGTCGCGGAGCAGACTTTAGACATCCGGATGTTAAAGGACGTCAACAGCCGAAAGTGGTGAGCCTGGCGGAGCGCCGGCGCAGCGTTACGTACTTGAGAAATGAGTATGACGGAAGCTCGAGTGGTGATCAATCACTGGCTGGAGGAATACAACACGATCAGGCCGCATGGCTCGCTGGGCGGCATGAACCCAAAGTACTTTTTACAGCGATGGATCGAAGGAAATACGGATCAACAACCGGAAACCCTAACAATGTGAGTGGACTAAAGATCTCGGGCTTGCCACTTATAGTCACTGAACCCTGCCTGTTGATTAGACCGCTAGCTGATATCTTCGGCGTCATATAGCGCAAAAATCGAAGCAACTGCTGGCCAGTAAACGGCGACAGGGAACACCTGTATTACATGCATGCAGATCGGGGTATACAATTGCGCAGGTCGTTTATCTTTTAGTGACAAATCGAATGATCCGAAAACCATGAACCGATTTTTGTTGTTGTGTATTGGCTGCGCGTTGCTCACCTATTCGCTTGCGCACCTATATCGGCTTATTGCGATCGCCTTGCAGATAGTCGACACACCCAACCATCGAAGTGCACACCAGGGGCTCGTCCCAACAGGTGCCGGTGTTTCCTTCGTGCTGGTATTTTTGGTTGGGTTCTTTTTCGTCTCGAAGTACGAAGTGCTTACAGGCTCAAACGTTGCCCTCTATAGTGTCTTACCGGCGTTGATGGTTGTAGCGATAATCGGGTTTATAGATGACTATCATCCATTGTCGTGGAAGTTTCGTTTTACAGTGCATGCACTCTGCTGCGCCTACATCGTTTGGGTGACAGGCGTGCCTGGCTTGAATATTTTAGGCGTTGAAGTCGATCTTGGTTTCGGTGGAATGGCGATGGCTGTTCTGGGTTTAATCTGGCTTTTAAACCTCTACAACTTCATGGATGGCATTGACGGCATCGCCACGGGTGAGGCGCTTTGCGTACTAACCTTCGCTACGGCGATAACCTTGTATTTTGAGCTGGGTGGCGTGGCGCACCCGGTGATTCTTCTGCTGGCGTGTTGTGCCGGCTTTCTCATCATCAACTGGCCACGGGCTCGAGCGTTTATGGGGGATGGTGGTAGTGGGTTTCTTGGATTGTTCTTTGGGGTACTCGCCGTGACTGAAACGATGCTGCCCATATGGTCCTGGTTGATTCTACTGGGCTGGTTTATGACAGATACCACGCTAACGATCACGCTACGCCTGTTTCGAGGGCAGAAAATACACGAGGCTCATAGTGAACATGCCTACCAACACCTTAATCGTGCCTTTGGTACGACCAGTACGCTGCTGTTGGTCTTTGTCAGTAATACCGTTTGGCTCTTGCCGCTGTCGGCTCTGGCAGCTATTTCTGAGGATTGGGGGTTTGGTCTGGTAATATTGGCTTATATGCCACTTATCATAGCTCAGTATTATTGTGGTGCAGGGCAACCAACACCAAAATTGATTTTAGGAAAGCAGAATTAGATGTCGAAATTGGGTGCCAATCCAAAATTGTCAGACCGTATGAAACGAGCGGTTCTGATGGTCGCTGATTTTATGGTGCTGATGGTCGCACTTTGGACCGCAGTGGCGCTTCGGTACGGCGACTTCGACATGGACATGACCGAATTCTGGTTTCTGTTTGCTGTCGCCTCAGTCGTTGGCGTTGTTTCCTTCAGGCGGCTGGATCTGTACAGGGCAATTGTCAGGTATATTGGGCCAAGCTCCATGTTGCCGGTTATACAGGGTGTGACACTGGCAGCGATCGCGGTTTCACTGACCGCCTATCTCACCAACTCAGTGACCTTCCCACGATCGGCGCCCATTATCTTCTGGTTCATCGCTATTTTAATGGTGGGTGGTGGCCGCATTGTTGTTCGAGCCTACTTCTATGGACTGTTTAATAACTACCTGGTCCGGGAAAACGTGGCCATCTATGGTGCCGGGGATTCCGGGGCGCAGCTCGCGATCGCACTACTCAACGGTAGTGAGTACATGCCCGTCGCATTTATCGACGATGACAAACAAGTGCGCCGGAGCACCATACATGGCATCCGGGTCCATGGTTTTACAAACATTGAGTCGCTGGTTGAAGAATATGGCATTAAACGCATCCTGCTGGCCATTCCCAATACAGCCAATGAACGAAGACGGCAGATTCTGAATGACCTGGCACAACTGCCGGTACACATAAACACCGTGCCAGACATTAATGATCTGGTCACGGGAAAGACCGACCAGCCTCACATCCGGGATATTGAAATCGGTGACCTTTTAGGCAGGGATACCGTGCCGCCTGAAGAACAGCTGTTGATGAATGCGATTCAGGGTAAGCACATCCTGATCACGGGTGCGGCGGGTACCATTGGCGCTGAACTGTCCCGTAAAATACTCGAAAGGAACCCTGAAAAACTTGTTCTGTATGATAACTCGGAGTTCGGGCTGTATAAGCTTGAGCAGGAGCTGGTCCAGGAAGAAGGGTCAAAAACCGAGGTGATTGTCCTGCTGGGTTCGATACTCAACCCGGGCCATCTGCTGAATGTGATCAATTCATTCAACGTTGAAAAGGTATTTCACGCGGCAGCGTACAAGCATGTTCCCCTGGTTGAACAGAACATCATTGAAGGTGTGCGTAACAACGTTGTAGGTACCTGGCAGGTTGCCAATGCCGTGGCTGAATCCAACGCCAGTGAACTTGTCATGATTTCAAGTGACAAAGCAGTCAGACCCACGAATGTCATGGGTGCAACCAAGCGACTTGCTGAGCTGATTATCCAGGGCTTTGCTGATCAAGCGCGTGAAAAGGCAACCGGCAAGAAATTTTCAATGGTCCGCTTCGGCAATGTCTTACGATCGTCCGGGTCTGTTGTCCCTCTGTTCGAAAGCCAGATAATGAAAGGCGGCCCCGTTACCGTTACTCATCCCGAGACTACCCGCTACTTCATGACCTGCGGGGAAGCGTCCGAACTGGTGATTCAGGCCTGTGCAATGTCCGTTGGCGGTGAGATTTTCGTGCTTGATATGGGCGAACCCGTCTTAATCAAGGAACTGGCAGAAAAAATGATTCACCTGCACGGCAGGATTGTGGGTCCCACCACTGATTCGGTAGATAAAGATCTGGTGGTAAATATCCACTACATAGGCTTGAGGCCAGGTGAAAAGCTGACCGAAGAACTGGTGATCGGGGACAATATCACTGGCACAAGGCACCCGAAAATTCTGCAGGCGCGGGAAGACGGCATCAGTTGGGAGTCATTGGAAGCGCTCTGTGAAGAACTGATTGGTGCCTGTAAGGCGGCTGATTATCTTACCATTAAGCGGCTTCTTGAAGAGCACGTGGCAGGCTACCTTATGGCCGATGAAACCTATGACCGGGGTTTTGCCCAAGCGCGTCAGAAGCGTGTTGATCGCGCAAAGATTGTACGCCTGGATGATCACAAGCCAGGGTAATTGTTCGATTCATTATTCGATTCACTATCCCGGTGACCTTGCCATAGCAATGGCGACTGGTATCCAAATCAGCAGCCACAGGTAATTGACCTTGGTGACGACCTCATCGCCATCCAGGGCTGTTGCCGCCAACCCAAATGCAAGCAGCATGGTACCTAACAACCGTAAATTCGATTCTTTGTTCTGGTGCAGAGCGAACATCGCTCTTACGATCATAGCCAGGTAAGTCACCAGGCCAATCGCGCCACCGTAGTAGAACGTGGACACCAAAACGCTGTGCGGATGTTTAATCAGCAGCTCAGGTAATTGGAAGGTCGAGTCAGTGGTCATGCCGACACCAATCCAAATATTCCCGGCTATCGTGCGAGCAATGAACTCGGTCCATATTTCAGGCCTGAAACTAAGCGCCCGCTTAAACAACAGTTCCGGGCCAAGAAACAGGTACGCAGTCAGTGCAAGGACCGCCAGCGTGAACACCACACCAAGCATCTGAATCTTAAGTTTGCCTGGGTAACGTAAGAAAGCGCCGAGGGAAATGCCAGCGGCAAGCGCAAGATACGCCCCCCTTGAACCTGTTAGTACAATTGCCCAGAGAAAAAACAGGGCGGCAAGAACATAGGCGGTTTTCGCGACCCGCCGCTCTTCTGTCAGAATCATATACACGGCAAGAACCGTCGCAAAACTATAGCTCAATGCGCCGATGACGGGGTTGCTAAGCCGACCCAGTGAATATAATCGTGGTTCGGGTAACGGCTGGTAGTCTGGCAATGCGAAGTGAAGGTAAATGGAGTATCCGCAATTAACAATCGCGGCAAGGATTACCAAGACAACAAGGGTGTTAAGAAACCAGTGGAATCGCGCCACGGATATGGGAATAGCCAGGCAAAAGGTAAAAACAAGTAAAGCCTCTGCCAGGGATTTCATCACCCGTTCATCGCTGGTACTCCACGCGACCGAAAACGCCATGTACACAAGGAATAAGGCGGTCAGTGCAACCAGCGCCCAGTCGATTTTTAATGTGCGAAATGCGCGGCCTTGAAGTACTAAAAGCGGCAGCATCGCCAGCGTAAGTAAGTAGGTAGGGAAGCTGTTGCCGCTGCCGCTTTCAATGACAAAGTAGGTGCTGCAGGTAAGAATGGCGCAGATTGCTACCAGATAGTGAAGCCAATTGATGATATGCGCGCGAATAATGGTCCCCGGTGATTGGCGATGCGCCTATGTTACCTTTCAAAAGTAACAATCTCTTCACTGTAAATCACTACTTCATACGCTAAAATGATCAGCGAATTTATCTAAGGCTTATCTTTGAAAGTTATTCCTGTCATCTTGTGTGGTGGTGCCGGAACCCGTTTGTGGCCGTTATCCCGCGAGTTATACCCCAAGCAACTGCTTGCGCTGGTCAATGACCTCTCGTTATTGCAGAACACCGTCACCCGGTGTGATGGTCACCCGGACGTGACTTCGCCGATATTGGTTTGTAACGAAGAACACCGTTTTCTGGTTGCAGAACAATTACGGGAGGTAGAGATTGTCCCATCAAGCATTATTCTAGAACCGCAAGGTCGCAATACGGCGCCTGCAGTTGCGCTGGCCGCCCATGAAGTGCTGAAGCACGAAGACGATGCGATTTTGGTGGTGCTGCCTTCTGATCATGTGATCAAGCAAACCGGCGTGTTTCTGGACGTGCTGACCCGTGCAATTGACCTGGCGAAAACGGACGCACTGGTCACCTTCGGTGTTGTGCCTGATAAGCCTGAAACGGGATATGGATACATCCGGAAGGGCCTGGCAGTAGAAGATGCCTACCGTGTAGACAAATTTGTAGAGAAGCCAGACCTGGCAACCGCGGTTGAGTTTTTTCAATCCGGCTTATACCTTTGGAACAGCGGCATGTTTGTGTTCAAGGCCAGTGTGTTCCTGAAAGAACTGGCAAAGCAGAAACCCGACATGGCTGCCGCCATGGCAAAGGCAACCAGTAGGTCAAAGAGTGACCTTGATTTTACCCGGGTAGATGCCGAAGCATTTTGCGCCAGCGCTTCAGATTCTATTGACTACGCGGTGATGGAACACACGACAGAAGCGATTGTTGTTCCCCTGGATGCGGGCTGGAATGACATTGGCTCGTGGGACGCCCTGTGGGAAATTTCAGAGAAGGATGAAAACAATAATACGCTGGTGGGCGATGTTGTTGTTAACGGTGTTAAAAACAGCTACGTCTGGAGTGAGCACCGGCTGGTGTCAGTGATTGGTTTAAAGGACGTGGTTGTTGTAGAAACCGCGGACGCCGTCATGGTCGCTTCGCTGGACCAGGCCCAGAACGTGAAAGCGGTGGTTAACCACCTGAAGGATGAAGGGCGAGAAGAGCGAACCTTCCACCGGAAAGTTTACCGGCCCTGGGGTTACTATGAAGGGCTTGATGCTGGCACTGCCTACCAGGTGAAGCGCCTTAGCGTGAATCCGGGCGCCAGCCTTTCACTACAACTACACCATCATCGAGCTGAACACTGGGTCGTGGTCAACGGCGTTGCTACGGTGACAGTGGGTGAAAAGGTGTTCAATCTGAACAAAAACGAATCCTGCTACATACCAACCGAAACCCGACACCGCTTACAGAACCTGACCGAAATGCCGGTAGAAATTGTTGAAGTACAGTCAGGAAGTTATCTGGGAGAAGACGACATAGTCAGGTTTGATGATAACTATGGACGCTAACCGAGCAACCTCGCCCTCGTTCTCTACGCAACCCTTGACTTCGACTCAACCCTCGAACTTGAGCCAACGCCAGTCATCTCGACCGAAGCGGAGAGATCTCTCTCTCAAGGAACCTCAAAAATGATCACCAAATGCCTCTTCCCCGCAGCCGGTTACGGCACCCGATTCCTGCCCGCCACCAAGGCAATGCCCAAAGAGATGCTGCCAATCGTCAACAAACCGTTAATCCAATACGGTGTTGAGGAAGCGATCGAAGCAGGACTGACCGACATCGGTGTTGTCTCGGGTCGCGGCAAACGCGCCATTGAAGACCATTTCGATATCTCCTATGAACTGGAACACCAGATTGCAGGCACCTCAAAAGAAATCTTGTTGGACGATATTCGCGACGTGATCAGTCAATGTACTTTTTCCTACACCCGGCAGGTCGAGATGAAAGGCCTTGGTCATGCCATTTTGACCGGAGAGCCCCTGGTAGGTGACAACCCCTTCGCTGTCCTGTTAGCTGATGATTTTTGTACCAACGGAACCGGCGTGCTTAAGCAAATGGTTAGCTTGTTTAATGAGTACCAGTGCTCCATCGTCGCGATTGAAGAAGTGCCCAGGGATCAAACCCGGAACTACGGTGTGATAGAAGGCACAGAAATCCAGGACGGACTGTTCAAAATATCCAATATGGTTGAAAAGCCTGCACCGGAAGATGCCCCGACAAACCTGGCCATCATTGGCCGGTATATCCTGACGCCGGATATCTTTGACATCATCAGAAACGTTGCCCCTGGTGCGGGAGGCGAGATTCAAATAACAGATGCGATTAATGAGCAGTGCAAGAAACGCATGGTGCTTGGCTACAAATTCAAGGGAAGGCGGTTTGATTGCGGCAGCCTGGATGGTTTTGTGGAAGCGACTAATTATGTTTACGATAAGATGCGTTCGTAAACTGATCGGCCAAAGTTCATGGATATTCTAGTCTTCGGGTCAAGCGGCCAGCTCGCGCAATCGCTTCGCGATAAGAAGCCAATAAACAAACACCTCGTGTTTGTCGATCGCGACAACTGTGATCTGTCTGACCCTGACCAGGTCACATTCCTTCTTGAGAAAAAGAAACCCGAAATCATTATCAACGCGGCGGCTTATACGTCCGTGGACAAAGCGGAAGAAGAAGCGGAGCTTGCTCATCTCATCAATGAAGAAGCAGTGCGACGAATCGCAATTTATGCGCGCGAGCAAGTCGCGGAATTGATCCACCTCTCCACCGATTTTGTATTCGCTGGGTCAAAGACCTCACCCTACCTACCCGGTGACCCTACCGGGCCATTGGGAGAATACGGTGCCAGTAAACTCGCGGGTGAACTCGCCGCCCTGCAGGAAGCCCCGGAAGCGACCATGATCATTCGCACCGCCTGGGTCTACAGCGAACACGGCAATAACTTTGTAAAAACGATGCTTCGCCTCATGGCTGAAAAACCAGAACTGGGTGTGGTTAACGATCAGCGCGGCTCGCCAACCTATGCAGGCGACCTCGCTGAGATGATCTGGCGAATCTGTGACCATGACCTGTTCACGCCCGGTATCTATCACTGGACTGACAAAGGCAACATCACCTGGTGCGACTTTGCCCGGGCAATCCAGGAAGAAGCGCTAGACTCAGGGCTACTCGCCAAGGCAATCCCCATCAACCCCATTACCACCGACGATTATCCCACCCCAGCAGCCAGACCTGCCTACAGCGTGCTGGACACCAGTAAGCTAGGGAGGCTCGTAGGCATCGCGCCCACCCCATGGCGCCAAAACCTAAAACTGATGCTCTCCCGCCTCTAGCCCTTGCCTTCCAGCCACCACACCCCCGACCGGTCATCCTATGCTGGACCTGCAGACCATTGAGAGGGAAACTCGAGGGTAGGCAGGAGAAAGGGTAAAGGCCGACCCCGTCATAGAGTCCACAGAGACCGTTCGAAATGAAGGTCACCTTTCTCCATCACTCGACAGCCTGAACAGTTCATGGAGCCCTAGAGCTCGTATTAGGATGATAGGTCATCGAGCGATTTGCCTACACACAGAGTATAAACCTATAGGAGGCTATTGTGACAAGCACAAGATTCGTCGGTATCGATATCTCTA
>Ga0233433_10004922_pt1 | contig 10051 bp, 7 predicted proteins | sample SI_122_August201_5_FD_179868 | JGI IMG/M metagenome (GOLD analysis project Ga0233433, IMG submission 179868) | Seawater microbial communities from Saanich Inlet, British Columbia, Canada - SI_122_August2016_100_MG | ecosystem: Environmental > Aquatic > Marine > Inlet | place: Canada: British... | reverse complement strand
CTCGAACCGGAGTTGCTAAAAGTAACGTTAAAGACATGGGACTGATTACACGCCACTGCCATCGCTAACATGCGCGCGAACGTCTCATGCGTTGATTGAACCTGTTTGATTTCAACGCCGGCGGTGCCGCCTACCAAGTCACCCACTTCGGGCGCTGGAATAACATGGCATGCCTCGTTTGGAGCCGGTTTCTGCAATTGTACTTCGAGTTGGTTTTCAATTTCACGGATTGATGTGAAGTACTCGTCCAATTGAGTTCTGTCGGTAGCGCCAACATCCTTCATGAACTGTTGGCGCTCTTCTTTAACAGCCGACAGAACACTCTGTCTGACAAGGACGCGAGGGTCCGGTGTGAAATCGGCCTTGTTGGGGTCTACAAAGTCAGAGCCAAAAAGACGCATGTACAATGATGTTGGTGAGATTTCTGCAGCAGTCCGCGTATACGTGCCGCGAGCCGAATAGCTATCGTTAGGATTATTTGTGCACGATATATCGATAGTCTTTAGGCGGGTGTTGTTGCCAATTTTGTCCGCGATCAGCAGATCAAATGTCGTGGCCGGAATTTCTTTGTCTTTGTCTGGTGCTGACCCCGTACGGGACGCGATCCACCCGCTTTCGTGAGGGTAATTGGACCGGCCGTCCAGCGGCATGTTGAACTTGCCAAGGAAATTGATGACATCCTTGTGGCGATTAAGTGAATCGGGCTCACCTAAGAAATTAATACCAGGGCTAGTGGCAGCCTTTTCTTCAACACCGTGACCTGGTGTATGTCCCAACCCCCAGAACCATGTTCCAAATCGGACCGGTAATGGCGCCCCGGCGGCGAGTGCGGTGCCTGAGTCGTTTAACATGCATTCAAGGAATGGCAGCCCAACGGTCACGGCTGATCCAGCAGCTGTTCCTCTTAGCAACGAGCGACGGCTCAAATTTCTCGCGCTACGAATACTCATGGTCACTGTCCTCTACTGTACAGCTGCAGTTTCAATGGTCTGGCCAGACATGTCCGGTGCAGAAACCGCGTAAAAAGTTTTACTGGCGGAAATTCGTTTCATTAAAGACATGATGCGGTAACCATCAGCGGAGAAGCGATCTTCCAAATAGGCCATCCACTCGTTTCTCGATGACAGGTTATTCCCGCTACCATAGGCATAAAGTCGGTTAATGAGACACTTTGTGGTGGCAGGGTTGTCGTGAAGGGCGAGGCCAAGTCCTGCACTATCTGTGTACGCAATCCCATCTAAATCCCCACTGGTATCAATGAGGGCATCGTTTTCTGTTTGCCGAAACTGGCCGGCACCATCAAACTTTTCAAGCGCGAGGCCGATCGGATCCGTAATTCTGTGGCAGCCGGCACAGGCCGCGCTTGTTGAATGTGCGGTAAGGCGCTCTCGCGCAGTCTTGCTCGGTGAATTAGGATCATTGAACCCGCTGAAATCTACGTCGGGCGGCGGATCAGGAACCTGCTGACATAGCAGCATATTGCGAATGGCTTTGCCGCGAAGAGTGGGGGAGCTGCGCCCAGGGTGGGAATTCAAAGCTAAGAAACTAAGGTGCCCCTGGATTCCGATCCGGGGATCATCTGACGCGAACTGATATGGTTCCCAGGTGCCTGGCCGGGCTTTGACTTGCACGCGGTACACCATTCCTAGTGTGCTGGTCATGAAGGTGTCGCGGGTCGTGAACAGGTCTCGATAGTCCCTGTTTTTCGTAATCACGTGATCCGTAATTGTCCGTAACGTTTGTTCCTGTGCATCACGCACCGCGCCAGCACCAAATGCCGGGTAGATAAGAGAATCTTTTTCTAAGAAGTCAAATTCGCTGAATTCAAGGAGATCAGTGAAAAAAGCGCGCACTCCGGCCTTAAGAAGTGGTGATGCCATCATCCGTTCGACATGGCTTTCTAGGCTGTCTTCGGAATGCAGTTCCCCTGATTCGGCGGCCTCTAACAATCTCTTGTCGGGTGACCTGTTCCACAAAAAGAAACTCAATCGTGTGGCTTTCGAGAACGCATTCAGTCGAAGGGCGTTCGATTCGTTTGGGTCATCTTCAACAACATCTGCAACAAAGAGAAATTGTGGAGAAACGAGAAGGCTGGCTAGACCAGTCGAGAGTCCTTCACTGAAATCATTGAGCCTTTGAGTCGTCTCGCGGACGACGCCCACACGGTCGCTGATTTCACGATCAGTCATTGGTCTGCGAAACAGCAGGCGGCCGATTTTAGTGACGAGCTGCGTTGTACAGTGTTCGTCAAATTCTACTTGTCCGGTTGCCGCGCAGGGCGCCATGAACTGACGGCTCGGTCCACTCATGACCTGCCTCGAAATCGATCGTGCCATTTCGTCGTATTGGGAGAGGGCGGCGGCCGTCACAGTTGCGTTTCGGGCACCGACGGCTTGAAGACCTTCCGTCCGAACGGGCGTATCAAAGCGGCCGCCGACAACGATAGACGCCCCAAATACGTCAGAAATAATGTTCCGATACTGATCTTCAGTGAGGCGGCGGACGTCTGGTGGTGGCCCTTCCGTAATCGGCTCGGAGGGTTCGCACGCGCTTAAACAAATGAGGCAGGCACCAATCATTGTCAGCATGGAAATCTTAGGTGGCAAAAATATTGAAACGCTCATGGTGATAAAGGTCCGTTCCCTTAACGCCGGTTTATCGCTAGAGCACCGGAACTATCCGAAGTGCTGGCCAGTTTTTCAGGTTCGGGATGGTTTATGAATGCCCGCACAGCATTAAACTTGAAGGCCGATGACAGGGTCGTGCATTCTCCGCTTTCTGGGTCTGGATGCCCGTCGGCCAGCTCATGTGCGGCGACATAAATGGGAGGGCAGCTGAATTTGTGGCGGTTAGGAAAAGACGTCAGCATTCCTCGCACGTAGCTATAAAATTGCTCAACACCGTAATAGCCGTAGACCATGCCGCTTGTTTTGCCACTCTCAGTCGGCAGCTCCATGTCGACCTGCATGTCTTGGATGAGTTGGCGTAAGTATTGGTAGTTTCCGTAGTGGGGAATATGCACATCAGCGGCTACTGTTTTCAAAACACCGTCAACGATTTTCCCCGATACCATGTCGTTATATCGCGGTTCGCCGTTCTCATGATCGATCTCGTAACTGGCGAACGGCAAAACTTCGCCTTTGCTATCAAGCGTGAAGGACCCAACCCCCCGATAAAAAATCACTTTGACACTGTCATCATTGAGTAAATCGTCGACGCCGGTGACCTCCATCAAGATCATGCCAAGCCCGCTGCTCACTCGGTGTGAATTGGCATTGCTCTCAATATGTCCATAACTGCGCCAGGCCTCGACGCACCCCATCAACCGGTACATTTGATTGTCGATACCGTTTTCGCCATTCAACCCGGCGAAGTTCTTGTGCGTGCATGTCTTAGGTGTTGCCTGGCCATCTTCGTTATTGTCCAGGTCGATGCCATAGGAGTATTTGCCTTCGACGATTTTTAGGGGCGGATCTACAACCGATGTTGGTTCGGCGCAGATATCTTCCCCATTAGGCCCGCGGTAATTGACGTGCCGAACCTGGGTTATGAGTGCCTCGGGGTAAGAACGGCGCTCCTCTGGGGTAACCGTCGATTCCCAAATTTCCCAATTGCCCGGAGTCGGTCCTTCTGGGCATTCGTCCATGAAACGGGTCTCGTGCATCGCCGTATTCCATTTCGTAACGACGAACCCCAGAGTTTGCGGCTCTGCATAGGCATCGTTACTCGGTGTCGTCAGAGTAAGAAGCGGTGCTAGGAGCAGCACTGTCTTCAATGTACGTGGGGTCATGGGCAATCTTTGATTTAATGCTTGTTCATCGGCATGTTATCACGACATTTACGCTGGCTTCATCAAATACACTGGCGCTCTGGGCGCATGCGATAAAAGGGAACGACCCTGGTAAGGCGCTGAAAACGCGTATTTTTTCGCAAACTCAACTGGCGAAGTGCATATTATTCGCAAACCTGTTTTACGGTGGACACAATGTTGTGGATTTGGTCTCACGAATGGCGTGTGATTGCCGTGCACAAGGAAAGGCGAGACTCGTGGGTAAAATAGATACTTATGCAAAACGAACTGTCGTCGCTTTCGTTCTAATGACCGTCGTGCCGTGTAGTGCGGTTGTCGCGCAACCGGTCGACGATCAATCGTGCTCGTATTCTTCGACTGATCCCGACGACCGGTCGGGGCCGCCCATACACTTTTTTGCAGACCTCTCTGACGGTCCACAGCGCGCTCCCACTGAAAGTGCGGGCGTTGGGCGTGCAGACTTCGTTCTAGAGCGAGACACCCTAAAACTCTCATGGCGGATCAGTTTCAAAGATTTGACCAGTCAACCTGTGGGGCTCCACATCCATGGCCCCGTGCCCGCCGAAGGGAATGCACCAGTAATGTTTGACCTAGCGCTAGAGCGCCTCAGTTCTCCCGTAAAAGGGGAGAAAGTAGTTACTCTCGGAGAGGTCGCTTTTCTGATTCAAAACTTGGCCTTTGTTAACATCCACACAGCCAACTACCCCTTAGGGGAATTACGCGGCCCAGTCAGAAAAATCAGGCCAACCTGCTAAGGCGTCTGATTCCCTAAAGGGTAAATCAGGAATTTCGATAAGAAGAGCAAGAAAAAATTCCAGCAGATCAGGCGAGATAGATAGGCAAATGAGGTTTTGACATGAAATACGCGTCAGTTTTTTTGTTTCTAATGTTTTCTTCTGCAGCGGCGTGCGCGCAGTGTGTTGAGGGGGATTGCGCCGACGGTTACGGACGCATGACCTATGGCGATGGTTCAGCGTACGAAGGCGAATGGAAAAATGCTAAACGCCATGGCCACGGAGTTTCAAAACGTGCGAATGGCGGCACGTTTACCGGTGAATGGCGAGACGACGAGCCCAAAGGGAATGCTGTTTACGCGTTCGTAAATCGCGCTAAGTACGCGATCGAATGGACGGGCGACGAGCCTCAAACGAACGGCCCATGGGCCTATTCCGAAGGTGGAAAGTATGTTGGCCTGCATGACAACCGTGAGCATGGACACGGAACCGTCATATATAACGACGGCGGCACCTACGCCGGTGGTTACAATCATGGCGACAAGCACGGCAAGGGGACGTTCGTTTATCCAAGCGGTGGCATCTATTTTGGCGATTGGACCGATGGCAAACCTGGCGGCATGGGCAGGTTCATCTTGCCTGACGGCGGCGTTTTTTACGGAGAGTGGAAAGACGGCATGCCCAATGGACAGGGGCGGCTAACTGATCCAGATACGTCAGTTAAGGAAGGGCTATGGCGAGACGGGCAATTCGCTGAGGCCAAATAGCCCGGCACTTCGCTGATTTTACGGCTAGGGTCTTACCCGATCATCGTTCGCCATTCGGGATGGTCTGCCACTGTGCCGCGAACAATACCAAAGTAGTCTTCACTCATTTGTCGCGTCATAGGGCCAATTTCACCGCTACCAACGGGAAGCTTGTCGATGGATGTGACCGGAAGAATTTCCTGGCCGGTGCCACACAAGAACGCTTCTTCGGCAAAATAGAGCTCACTACGATCAATCGCGCGTTCTTCGACGACGTTGCCGGTCAATTCTCTGTAGCGTGTAATGATGGTGTCGCGTGTAATGCTTTCTAGAATATTGCTGGAACAATCTGGCGTTATGAGTTTTCTATCACGGACCATAAAGAAACAGGCGATTGGCGCTTCCGCAACCTTGCCGTCTGGCGTGAGCATAAGGGCGCCATCGTAGCCGTCCGCCTTTGCCTGATGGACTGCCAAGCGAGCATTAAAGTAATTGGCCGTGCTTTTGATGCGTGGTGGACTGGCATTGTCGGACAACCGCTGCCAAGAACTGACACCGAGCCCCATACCCGTATCGGCAAACTTTGGTTTTGATCGTGGCATAGCTGCCGCCGTGAATCCCACGGGGCCTGTAGAGGCAAGCAATCCGGTTCCTTCTATGTAAACGAGAAGGCGGAAATAGACATCGGCATCGGGCTCGTTCGCTTTAAGCAGTCGGGTTAAACAATCGCGCATGTAGTCAATTTCATAGGTCTGATCAAACCGCATAACTTTCATGCCGACCTGCAGACGTCTTATGTGTTCGTCCATCCTGAACATGGCGAATTGTCCCGTTTCTGGAACATGATAAGCGCGAATACCCTCAAAGACGGTGGCAGCATAGGTAACGGCAAGTGACATAGGGTGCAGGCTTGCGTCGGCAAACGGCATAAGTTCACCGTTCATCATAATTTGGGTGGGTTGCCACATACTATTTTCCTGTCAATCGACCTGATCCAAACGCAACGACTTTCTTCGGCTTGCCCTAATCCCGAAGTAATTTCCGCGCGATCAGCATTTTTTGAATTTCATCGGTGCCGCCACCGATCCGGCCATGCCGGAGATAGCGATAAAACAAAGTCAGGGGAAGTTCGAGAGATTCACCCATAGCCCCGTGAATCTGGATAGCGTCGTCCAGGCACCGAGCGCCCCAATTCATGGATACCAGCTTAATCATGCTGGCTTCAGTGCGAATGTCCTCTCCGGTGTCGGCTCGGGCCGCCATCTGATAGGTCAGGGATTGGAGTGATTGGAGGTCGATGTACATATCGACCAGTTTCCACTGAATGGCCTGGCGTTCGGAGAGTGGTTTACCGAATGTCTCTCTTTGTTTCGCCCATTCGACGGACATGTCTAACGCGCGTTGCATTTTCCCGATCGCAAACGGGCCGCGGAGGAGGCGGTCATGAATAGTCAGCCAGCGTTGACCCAACCTGAACCCATTGCCGACTTCGCCGAGAATGTCTGTGGCGGGCACCCGACAATCATCTAAGTGCACGATGTATTGCGAGGGTCGCGTTCCGAGCCATGTTTGAATGCCCGGTTCTTCGATGGTGACACCAGGATTGTTGCGGTCCACCAGGAACATGGTGATACCGCCGCGCTGGCGTTTTTCCTTATCGGTTACCGCCTGCACCATGATGATGTCGGACTCAGCCGCTCCACTGATCCACATTTTGGTTCCGTTTAGCACCCATTCGTCGCCATCTTGCACAGCATGGGTCTGCATCATCCCGCCTGGGTCTGATCCTGCATTGGGCTCGGTTTGGGCGAAGCAGGTGATTTTTTCCCCTTCAATGACCGGCTTTAGAAACCGGTCAACTTGGTCGCCTTCGCTCTGATAGAGAATGTTCGCGACGTGGGCGAAGGGAAACGGCACGGCTGTGTAATTGAACTGCTCCATAATCGCGATCTGGGCCAACATAGAGAGACCTGATCCGCCGTGTTCTTCTGGCACCATCAAGTACCAAAGGCCCGTCTCGCGAGAAATTTTGGTTAGATGATCCAGGACGTCTTGTCCAAACACGAGCTTGAGATTGGTGGCCGTTTGGTTGGTGCCAAATGAATGTCCAGGATGCTGTAAATATTGCGGCTCAAGCGGCAATAGCTCGTCGTGAACGATGCGTTTCGCAACATCGCACATTTCCACTATCTCAGACGGTAATTGAAAGGGACCAGTATCCATATTACTTCACTCTTTACTTATGCTGGCTTAACCACGCATCGCCTTAAGTTGATCCGAATAGCCACTGGCATCAACCGCCACATCGATCAAAGCCGGTCCGCGGACGTGCAACGCCTCGGCCAAAGCCTGTTCGTATTCTTGAATCGTTTCGACATTGTACCCATGCCCGCCCATACCTTCCATCATCTTGCTGAAGTCAGGACGAGACCACCGCATACCTCTTGATGGAAGCTGACGTTCCTGTTGCTTAATATCAATGAGGGAGAGAGACGCATCGTTGAAGACAACAATAGTGATGTTCGTGTCGCATTGAACAGCCGTTAACAGTTCGCCTAAGCACATAAGAAGACCGCCATCGCCAGTAAAAGCGATGACTGACCTTTCTGGTTCATGCAACGCTGCTGCAATAGCGGCGGGTAAGGCAAACGCCATGGTCGCAAGGCCATTCGAGATCAAAACATCACAGGGCGCTGTGCATGGCCAGAACTCCATAGCGGAGAACATATGGGCTCCAGCATCGACGGTAATGCGAGGCGTTGTCTCTAATGATCGGGCCTCTTCAAAGGCAGATTCGACGACCTGTTGTGGGTTTATGCCCGCACCACTCTCGCACTGAAGGCGGCCGTGCATGTCTTGGCGTAGTTCTGCTATTTCTTTCTCTGTCCACAGCGTGCTTTCGCTGGCACCCGATAGGCCCGCAATGTGTTCGCTAATAGAGCCATATAGTCCGGCGTCGGGCGTCAAATAGTGCACTGGGTGTTTGACGTCTGAAATGTCGATGACCGGCGCTTCGTACCGCCAAGGCTGCCGGATGAATTCTACAGGGTCAATTCCGCTAAGAATAATGAGGTCTGCTTTGTTGACGCAGTCCGCCTCTTTCGTTCCGCCCGTAAATATGCCGGCGAAGTATGGATCTTGGTCAGAGATCACGCCTTTGGCTTTGTACGTCGTGAGGGCAGGACAGTTAAGCATTTTGACCAGGGTGCGCGTGGCTTTTGCAGCGCTTGGTTCCCTGGCTTCCATGCCTACAATGACCACGGGTCTTTCCGCTTTGGCGAGAAGGGCGTTGGCCTTTGATAGAGCAGTCTCATCGACGGTTAAACGGGAAGGCGTTTGCAGATCACTATCTTTGTCCGCGATTTCGGGTGAGATCTTCGCCCGTGCTGCAGCACTCGTTAGTTCAAAATGAATGGGGCCGCACGGCGACGTCATGGCTAGATCGACATTTGTCTTGATGTCCTGCGCCGCTGATGATCCTTCTAAACGGCTATGCCCTTTCGTTAGGGGCTGCAACATAGCTTTCTGATCAAAGACTTGATGCGTGATGTAGGTTTGTTCCTTCGGCGTAAACCCGTCGGTCAGCACAATTATTGGCAAACGTTCAAGGGATGCATAGGCAATGCCATTTGTGGCGTTGGCACTCCCCGGGCCTTTTGTCATGAGGGCCACACCAAGAGTTCCATCTAACTCCGCAGATGCTGCGGCCATCATAACGGCGGCGCTTTCTGTTCGGGTCAGAACGAATTCTATATTTCTTTTAGCGGCCGCCTCGATGATGTCTAAGCTGCTACCGCCGCCGGGTACGCCAAAAATATATTTGACCCCCTTTGCGGCGAACGCATCAGCCAGCGCTTCTGCAACCGTACGCTCTGTCATGATCTATTGCGTTCCTGTTCTGCTTTCCAATGTGCCGCAGGCTTATTCGGCACTGGGAAGCTCGACAACGAGATTGAGCGCGTCGTCGATCCTTGATGTTGCGCCTGGTGGCACCACCGTCGTCGATTCTCTTTCTTCGAAAATGCTGGGGCCTTCGAATGAATTTCCGGGAAGAAGAGAATAGCGATTGTATATCGGTGTCTTCACAAAACCATTCTCAGGTCCAAAATAGACCTCTCGCTCGCCTTTGAGCGCGTCTTGGTCAGGTATTGTGGGTCGTGCTGCTGCCAGGTCGATAACGGGTGAGGGGCCCGAAACAATGACTCTCCACGAAACAATTTCAACCGGCACGTCGGGCTCTATTCGGCCATATTGTGTTTTATAGGCATGCTCAAAAACGCCACGGACAGCGTCGCGGTTGGACGCCTCTAGAATGCTTGCGTCGATTGGCGCCTCGACATTGTACCCCTGTCCGACGTAACGCATAGACACCAGCTGTTCGACTTTAAAGTCAGCAAGAGGCGTGCCCGCAGAGCCAAGAAGGTCTTTTCCCTTCTGTTCCATTCCGGACAACATTGTTCTCACAGTATCAAAATCTAAAACGTCTAAGCCGACCACGCCCCCTTGCACAAACGTAAAGGCGAGCGGGGAAACGAGGAACCCGAGGGCTGATGCGACTCCGGCGCTGAGAGGGCAGATTACACGGGGAACAGAAAGCTTTAAGCCGATGTTGCAGGCGTGGACGGGTCCCGCTCCACCGATTGGTATCATGGCGTAATCTGAGATCCGCTGGGCCTTTTCTAGGGCGTGAATGCTGGCGGCTTGGGCCATGCTCTCGTTCACTGTTTCATGGATAGCCCATGCGGCGTCGACGGCCGATA
>Ga0233433_10004919_pt1 | contig 10056 bp, 10 predicted proteins | sample SI_122_August201_5_FD_179868 | JGI IMG/M metagenome (GOLD analysis project Ga0233433, IMG submission 179868) | Seawater microbial communities from Saanich Inlet, British Columbia, Canada - SI_122_August2016_100_MG | ecosystem: Environmental > Aquatic > Marine > Inlet | place: Canada: British... | reverse complement strand
TTGGCAGGTGGCAGCAGATGCCAATATCGCTGATGCCATGTACCCCGATCAGTCCCTTTACCCGGTAAATTCTGTTCCTGCGGTAGTGCGACGGATCAATAACGCCTTCAAGCGCGCCGACGAAATTCAGCATGCCTCTGGAAAAGATGATATCGACTACTTTGTGCCGATTGTTGCCGATGCCGAGGCCGGTTTTGGGGGCGTCCTGAATGCTTTTGAGTTAATGAAGGCCATGATCGAGGCAGGCGCCGGAGGTGTGCACTTTGAGGACCAGCTCGCTTCAGTAAAGAAATGCGGCCACATGGGGGGCAAGGTTCTGGTTCCGACCCAGGAAGCCGTCCAGAAGCTGTCTGCAGCGCGTCTTGCGGCTGACGTTTGCGGTGTCCCGACGGTACTGCTGGCCCGCACCGACGCCAATGCAGCGGCGCTTTTGACATCTGATATGGACGAGCGCGACCGTGAATTTGTTACCGGTGAGCGGAGCAGCGAGGGTTTTTATGTGACCCGGGCTGGGCTCGACCAGGCGATCGCTAGAGGCTTGGCCTACGCGCCGTATGCAGACCTCATCTGGTGTGAAACTGCTGTGCCGGATCTTGACGAAGCACGCCGGTTTGCCGAGGCGATCCGCACGGAATACCCGGAGCAATTGCTGGCCTACAACTGTTCGCCGTCCTTCAACTGGAAGAAGAATCTCGACGACGCAACGATTGCTAAATTCCAGCGTGAACTTGGCGCCATGGGATACAAGTATCAGTTCATCACCCTCGCAGGAATTCACAACATGTGGTATCACATGTTTGACCTCACTCATGAGTATGTCCGCAAGGGTATGACGGCTTATGTGGATATGGTCCAGGAGCGTGAATTTGCAGCTGCCGATCGGGGATATACCTTTGCGAGCCATCAAGCGGAAGTGGGTGCCGGGTATTTCGACGATGTGACCACCGTCATTCAGGGCGGAACGTCTTCTGTCACTGCCATGAGCGGCTCTACAGAAGAGGAGCAGTTCGCGACCGGCTAAGCATCCGGATCCCGAGAAAACAGGCCGGCGGTAGGGTTTTACCCACCGCCGGCTTTTTTTTCGAAAAGTCCCCTGATTGGCTCTTGATAAATCCCGGGTCCTGCCCTTATATAATTCCTAGTAGATTCAAACAGAAAATGCAGTTGTCCAGTCATGAGTGATCGTAGGGAAATTCAGAGAACTTCCGGCACGTCGGTAGAAGAAGCCAAACCACGCCTTAAGAAACCGCGCATGTTTCGCGTACTCCTGGTCAATGATGACTATACGCCTATGGAATTCGTGGTTACGGTGCTGCAACGTGTTTTTCGGCTGGCTCATGAGCAGGCGGTCCAAGTCATGCTGAAGGTCCACACGGAAGGTGCTGGTGTATGTGGCGTATTCACGGCGGAGGTGGCGGAAACCCGGGTGCGCGAAGTCTTGAGCCTCGCGCGTGAGAATGAGCACCCACTAAAGTGCACGATGGAGCCTGAGTAAAGATGCTTTCCAGCGAACTAGAAACTTCACTTAACAGCGCGATTCAGAGCGCCCGTGATGCGCGCCATCAGTACATTACGATCGAACACCTATTGACAGCATTGCTGGATAATCCACCGGCCGTCAAAGTCATCAAGGCTTGTGGTGCTGAAGTCTCGGGGCTTCGTGAAAAGTTACAGGTGTTTCTCGATGAGCATGTGCCCATGCTCGAAGAGGATGAACAGACGGACCCCCAGCCAGCAATCGGGTTCCAGCGGGTTATCCAACGCGCGATCCTGCATGTGCAAAGCTCGGGCAAGCGTGAGGTCACTGCCACGAACGTGCTGATTGCAATCTTTTCAGAGAAGGATTCGCACGCCGTCTATTTTCTAGGTGAGCAGGGCGTCTCTCGATTCGATATTGTGAACTACGTTTCTCACGGTATCAGCCGGGATGAGTCGCCGCGGGAACTGCCTTCTCCGGATGAAACGGACGAGGAGTTGTCGGATGAGGACTTTCAGAATGCCTTGTCTGCGTTTGCGGTAAATCTCAATGAACAGGCAATTGCCGGAAAAATTGATCCTCTGATTGGCCGTGACCTTGAAGTCACGCGCACCATGCAGATTCTGTGTCGCAGACGCAAGAATAATCCGCTCTACGTGGGTGAGGCCGGGGTTGGCAAAACAGCTATCGCCGAGGGTCTTGCCAGAAAGATTGTTGAAGGGGAAGTCCCTGAGGCACTGATTGGCAGCATCATTTATGCGTTGGATATGGGTGCGTTGCTTGCCGGTACGAAGTACCGGGGCGATTTTGAGCAGCGACTCAAAGCGGTTCTGGCGGATCTCGAAGAGACTGAAGGCGCTGTGCTCTTTATCGACGAGATTCACACGGTGATTGGTGCCGGCGCTGCCTCGGGCGGCGCCATGGACGCATCCAATCTGCTGAAGCCGGTTTTAGCCTCCGGGGAGATTCGCTGTATCGGTTCTACCACCTACCAGGAATACCGCGGGATATTCGAAAAGGACCGGGCACTCTCAAGACGTTTCCAGAAAATCGACGTCGCTGAGCCCAGCGTCGAGGAGACTGTTGAAATCCTGCGGGGTCTTAAAACCCAGTTTGAACAGTATCATTCGGTCCGCTTTACAGCGCCATCGCTGCGAACGGCTGCTGAACTGTCGGCGCGCTACATCAATGATCGTCACCTTCCTGACAAGGCCATCGATGTGATTGATGAAGCCGGTGCTCAGTTCCGATTGGTGCCGGCGTCCAAGCGCAAGAAAACTGTCGGGGTCCACGATATTGAGCGGGTGGTCTCAACAATGGCACGAATACCGCCGAAAACCGTCAGTGCTGACGATAAGAACGCGTTGCGTACCCTTGAGGCCGATCTACAGAGGGTCGTGTTTGGGCAGGACAGCGCGATCAGCGCTCTGGTGAGTGCTATAAAACTCGCTCGCTCTGGACTGGGCAATCCAGACCGACCCATTTCTTCTTTCCTGTTTTCCGGCCCCACTGGCGTGGGTAAAACCGAGGTTACCCAGCAGCTTGCGCTCACCCTCGGAATTGAACTGGTACGTTTCGATATGTCTGAGTACATGGAGCGCCATACGGTCTCCCGGTTAATCGGCGCTCCCCCCGGCTATGTCGGTTTTGATCAAGGGGGCCTCATGACCGAAGCGATCACCCGTAATCCGCATTCGGTTCTGCTCCTGGATGAAATCGAAAAGGCCCACCCGGATGTTTTCAATCTGCTGCTCCAGGTAATGGATTACGGCACCCTAACCGACAACAACGGACGTAAAGCCGACTTTCGCAATGTGATCATTGTGATGACGACCAACGCAGGTGCTATGCAGATGGCGCGCGGTTCAGTGGGCTTTGTTAATCAGGATCACAGCGCCGACGATACCGAAATAATCAATAAGATGTTTGCACCCGAGTTTCGTAACCGGTTGGATTCAGTTATCCGCTTTGGCGCTTTGGACGAGGCCACCATTGGTCATGTGGTTGATAAGTTTATTGTTCAGTTAGAGGCCCAGTTGGCCGACAAGCACGTTGTCCTGGAGGTTGATCAGGGCGCCCGGCAATGGCTTGCGAAAAATGGCCATGATGCGTTGATGGGCGCAAGGCCGATGGCGAGGCTTATCCGTGACCGCATCAATCGGGCACTGGCGGATGAGCTTCTTTTTGGAAAGCTCGCGCAAGGTGGTACGGTGCGTGTCTACGAAAAAGAGGGCGAACTTGCATTTGAGATCGACTCCGTTGGCGAGTCTTAGTCCCGGCCAGCCAGAAAAGCCTACTGCATTGCATTGATTCGAAGATACTCGTCAAAAGTGGTGCCGGTATCCGGCGCGCCGTTCAGCCAGATGGTCACCGACGACCGGTACGCTTACCTTGCCGGCCTGGTCGCGGCCGACTTTCCGGCAGGTCAGGCAGTAATGGGGCATCCGGGTGAGGAAACCACTGCGGTCATGCAGGCTATTTCCAAGATACTCAACGAGCTCGGCCTGAACTGCAGTGACATCGTCCGGGTTGATGTGCATCTTTCAGATCTGGACTATTTTGATCAGATGGACGAGGCTTATCGCTCGTTTTTTGAAGGCGAGGAATTTCCTGCCCGCACGACAACTGAGTCACCGCGGCTTTTCGGCGGTGCGAGCGTTGAGATCACGGTCCAGGCGCGCCTGAGAGATTGATCTAAAGACGCAGCCACTGACTCAGTGGATCAGGGGTTTTCCATCCAGCATTGCAACACCGTCCTCCAGCGCCAGCCGCCCTTGCGCGAACCACTCCACTGCTTGGGGGTAGATACGATGTTCGACTTCTTGCACGCGTGTCGCCAGTGTCTGAGGGGAGTCGTGTTTCAGCACACTCACCCGACCCCGGATAATCACTGGCCCTGAATCAAGATCGTGGGTGACAAAGTGCACACTCGCGCCGTGCTCCTTTGCGCCATCTGCGATTACCCGCTGGTGGGTATCAAGTCCGGGGTAACAAGGCAGTAGTGAGGGGTGGATATTGAGCAGACGCCCGACAAAGCGGTCAACGAATGAGGGGCTGAGGATGCGCATGAATCCGGCCAGTATCACCAAATCTGGGTGAAACCCGTCGACCAACGCCACAAGTTCCCCGTCAAAGGCGGAGCGGTTGGCGAAATCACGATGGTCAAGACAATGCGCATTAATGCCTGCTTGCTGAGCGCGCGTCAGGCCAAATGCTGATCCGACATTACTGATGACAGCAACCACCTCAGCCCGAATACTGCCGTTGGTACAGTGATCGATTATGGCCTGCAGGTTGCTGCCGTTGCCGCTGATCAGCACCACGATTCGGCAAGGTTTGGCGTCGTTATTCGAAGATGACACCTGCACGACCGGTTTGCACTTCCCCGATGGGATAGACCGTCTCGCCACTTTCTTCAAGCATCTTTGTTGCTTGCGACGCATCCTCTGGGGTCACGATGATGATAAGGCCGATGCCGCAGTTGAAAGTGCGTCGCATTTCCGCATCGCTGACGCTGCCTTCGGATTGCAGCCAATCAAATACCTCGGGGCAGGCCCAGGCTTTTGGATCGATATGGCATTCAAGCCCTTCTGGCAGGACACGCGGGATATTGCCGGGCAATCCACCCCCGGTGATATGGGCGATTCCCCTCACCGGAAACTTTTGTAGAAGATTGAGAATACTTCGGACGTAAATCCGAGTGGGTTCCAGCAGAATCTCCCCTAGCGTAGCACCCGCGATAGGCGTGTTCAGCGAAGCACCGCTACGATCGACGATGGCTCGACCGAGCGAATACCCGTTTGAATGCAGTCCGCTAGACGCCAGGCCAAGAACATGATCCCCGGCACGAATCTGCTGGCCGTCGATGATTTCGTCTTTTTCAACGATCCCCACGCAGAATCCGGCCAAATCATAGTCGCCCGCCGCATACATTCCTGGCATCTCGGCAGTTTCGCCTCCGATCAGCGCGGCCCCAGCCATCTCACATCCTGTCGCAATTCCTGAGATCACCGACTCTGCTTGGGTGGGCGAAAGGGCGGCAGTCGCGAAATAGTCGAGAAAGTAGAGTGGCTCGGCACCCACCACGAGAACATCGTTGACACACATTGCGACGAGGTCGATGCCGATCGTGTCGTGGCGACCGAGCGCGATGGCCAGTTTGAGTTTGGTGCCCACGCCGTCTGTGCCCGAGACCAGCACCGGCCGCTGGTACTGTCCGGCGGGCAGTTCGAAGAGTCCACCAAAGCCCCCGATAGTGCCCAGGCATTCAGGCCGTTGGGTTCGTCGCACCAGAGGCTTGATACGTTCCACCAGATCATCACCAGCGTCGATATCGACGCCTGCGTCACGGTAACTGAGAGGGGGATCGCTTGAGGGGGGCACAGGAAAACGCAAAGGGTGAGTCAGGCAGTTATGGTATCGTATGTACGGCCGCGAGAGGGGGCTGAATTGTTGAGTCCCCCAGGTTGCAACCTTGACTGAGCCTGGATTCCGTTTTATGTCCCGCATGCCGCTGCTCTATCAGCTTCCCAATATGCTCACGCTTCTCCGGATTGGTGCGGTACCTGTCCTCATCCTCTTTTTGCACAGCGGGCGCTATGGCGCGGCCCTGGCGGTCTTCTTGATTGCCGGTATCACCGATGGCCTGGATGGCTGGATTGCAAAACGATTTGATGCGGTGACCCGGTTGGGCTCGATCCTCGATCCGCTCGCAGACAAGATGCTTATCGTCAGCACTTACGTCATGTTGGCCCTGGCGGGTGATATCCCGTTCTGGCTGTTGCTGCTGATCGGATTTCGCGACCTTGGGATTATCGGCGGTGTCCTGGTGCTGCAGTGGGTTCACGGTGATGTACATATGCGGCCGAGCCCGGTAAGCAAGCTGAACACCTTTTTGCAGATCTCTTTGGTGGTGTTGATCATGGTCGAGCGGTTGGATTTTCTTTCTTTCGCCCTATTGACCGAGGCGGTACTGTGGCTGGTTGTCGCGACAACACTCGCAAGTGCATTTCATTATGTGTATTGCTGGGTCATCCGACCAACCGATGCTTCTGAACCGTCCCGATGAGAGGCTGAGCATTGTCTGGGGCTGATCAGATCCGGCTGCCACTGCGTCTGAAGGATCAGGCATCATTTGAGAACTTTCTCATCGGCGATAACCAGCAGATCATCAGTTTGTTGCAAGACCCTGCAGGCAATAGTGATGTGGGGGTGATTTATCTGCATGGACCAAGAGGCGTCGGCAAGTCTCATCTGCTGCAGGCTTGCTGCAGAGCACATTTGCAGTCACCTGATGCGCCTGCTTATGTGTCTTTGTCGCTCGATGGGGTCCGTCCGGAAATGATCACGGATCTGGAAGGTCCTGGAATCACCTGTCTTGACGATATCGACTTGGTGAGCGGTGATCGGCTTTGGGAGGAGGCTTTGCTGGGTCTGTACGAGCGTTTGATTCCGTCGGGCGGCAGCCTGTTTGTTGCGGGAAGTTATCCACCTTCGCAGGCAGGATTTGGCCTTGCTGATCTTGCCACCCGTCTTGCGTCAGGGGGTGTCTGGCGGGTTAAGCCTCTGAATGAAGAACAGTTGCCGGAAGCGATGCAGTTGCGGGCGCGACTCCGGGGGCTGGAGTTGCCCGATGCCGTGATTGCTTATCTCTTGCGCCGGGTTCGCCGGGACCCCTCGACCTTGTTTGCGCTGTTGGATCAGATTGATGATGAGGCCTTTTCACATCAGCGCCGATTAACGGTTCCTTTTGTCCGGGAACTCGCTGGACGGCTGTTGAACAGTTAGCCCGTTTTTAGAGTCCGAGCAGTAGTGGCGAGCCGCGCGCCGAGGGCCCGGCATAAGATAGCTTCATCCGGACTGATTGGCCTGTCATCGGCACCACCGGCGACGTGACTCGCACCGTAGGGTGTGCCCCCGGTCTCGGTTCGGTTCAGCGCCACTTCAGTGAACGGCAGGCCGCAGATCAGCATGCCATGATGCATCAGCGGAAGCATCATCGAGAGCAATGTGGATTCTTGTCCACCATGCTGAGTCGAGGAAGAGGTAAAGACGCCAGCCGGTTTGCCAGCAAGCGTACCGGCAAGCCAGTCAGATCCTGTTTGCTGAAGGAAATAGGCCAGGGGCGCTGCTATCTGACCAAATCGGGTGGGACTCCCAAGAGCAAGTCCATTGCACTCTGCAAGGTCTTTTTGTTCGACGTATGGGGGCCCCTCAGACGGGATGTCGGACGCGGTACTTTCGTGGGTTGCTGAGACGGGCGGGACAGTTCTTAGTCGCGCCGCGCACTCTGGCACGCTCTCAATTCCCTGGCAGATGAGACGGGCCATGGCTTCAACTGCGCCATAACGGCTGTAGTACAGCACCAGTAACTCGGTCATTGGAACGGGTCTGCCGATGTGAACGGTTACAGAATCTCGAGGACGTTTTCAGGGGGCCGACCGATAGCGGCACGGCTCCCGTTGACCACAATGGGCCGTTCCAGGAGGATCGGGAACTGCGCGATGGCGTCAATGAGTTCGTTCTCAGTGGCAGATTCAAGATGGTTTTCTTTAAAAGGCGCTTCTTTTGTCCGAACCATGTCCATCGCCGGACAATCCAGTGCTGCTTGAATCTGTTTCAGCCTGCTTGCGTTCGGGGGGTTGTCGAGATACTCGACGATTTCAGGCTCGATCCCGCGCTCCACCAGTAAGGCAAGTGTTGCTCGGGACTTTGAACAACGGGGGTTGTGATATATCCTGATAACCATGCGTTTTCCTTGAATTTCTTGACAGATCAGGGGGTAATAGTTAAATTGCTCTCGTTATACCGCATTGCAAAAACTTCCGCGAAACAGCGTGATTTTATACGCAAACATTCCACAGAGAGCGACCCGATGAGAATGAACGCAACCCCCATCCGAACCTTGCTGACATTGGTCTCGATAGCCGCGGTAACTGCGGGATGTGTTACCGCCAAACCTAACGAAACCGAAGCGGGGTCGGCCACTGCCGCCGCACCTGCACCGGCAGTCGCGATGGCACCTGCGGTGGTGGCGGCTGTCGATAAACCCGATGATTGGTGTGACCGCTATCCGGACTCTTTTGAATGCGAGGATGCATCAGCGAAGGCAACGACTTCCGATGACTGGTGTGCCCGCTACCCGGATTCATTCGTCTGTAAGGATGAAGAGGTCGCAGACAAGGCAACGACCTCGGAGGACTGGTGTGCGAGATATCCAGACTCCTTCGTTTGCAAGGAAGAGGTTGCGGCAGGCCAGACCTCTACGGAAGACTGGTGTGCCCGCTACCCGGATTCATTCGTCTGTAAGGATGAGGCTCCGGTCCCCGCGATCTCTGCCTACGTGGTCCAGGCGGGTGATCATCTGTGGGGAATCTCGTCTCAGCCAAAGGTATACGGTGACCCGTATCAGTGGCCACTCCTTTTTAAACGCAATCGGCCGGATATCACAGATGCTGATCTGATCTACCCCGGACAGATGATTCAGATCGAGCGTGACCTCAGCGATTTCCAGATCCAGGAGGCGATCGACCATGCCAGGAGTCGCGGTGCTTGGGCCTTGGGCGTAGTTGAAGGAAGTGACCTGAGATACTTGCAGGCAACGGGTGCAGCAGATGCGAGCAATGCCACGGCAGAGCAGGCCGCGACCATGATTGCGCAGGCCGGCGATGATGTAAAAGCCGCCAACGCCGCGAGCGGGGTATGGCGCATACTGGATTCTGCAACCGGGGGTAAAGCGGTACCGTTGACTAAAGCGCTCAAGGTTGCACAGAAGAAACTTGATGAGGGTGATGCGCCTGAGGCGTACCGACTCGCCCAGCGGGTTTCTGAGGCGGCTCAACTCGGCGTTGCTCAGGCTGCTGAGCAGGCGAATGCTGCACCGTCATATAACTGATCGCGCGACAGACTCTAAAAAAGGCCCCGCAATGCGGGGCCTTTTTTTTGTCAAGTTCTGACGTCATGATAGGGGGAACACATTTCCAGTTGCACTGGGTATGGGGACCATGAACACTTCGAGCACGTCGACATCAGCGAACCAGCAGATGATAAAGCGCATCGCAACCCGGGTAAAAAGGTCTCGCCTGCCAGGTGTTGCATCGGCCCTGGCATTTACCACTGTCCTTGCTTTGGTGCCTCTGCTGACTGTTGTTTTTGCGATCCTGTCGATGTTTCCTTTCTTCTTCGAATGGCGAGACGAGATAGAGACCTTTCTTTACAGCAATCTGGTTCCTGCTACAGGGGATGCGGTCAAAACCTACCTGCAGGAATTTGCTGGGCAGGCAGGCACGCTGACCGGACTGGGTCTCGCCGCGTTGCTGGTGACAGCACTGTTGTTGCTCTCAACCATTGAAGATGCTTTCAACGATATCTGGAATATCCAGAAGGGCCGCACACTATCCCAACGTCTGTTGTTGTACTGGGCGATGCTGACCTTAGGTCCCGTACTAATGGTTACCAGCCTCGCACTCACGACCTATCTGGGTTCGACGGTGTTAAGCAGGTGGATTCCTGCGACACCGGGTTTGGATACGGTAGTGCTACAGGTACTCCCGATGTTCTTGCAGGGGTTGGGATTCTTT
>Ga0233433_10004917_pt1 | contig 10058 bp, 8 predicted proteins | sample SI_122_August201_5_FD_179868 | JGI IMG/M metagenome (GOLD analysis project Ga0233433, IMG submission 179868) | Seawater microbial communities from Saanich Inlet, British Columbia, Canada - SI_122_August2016_100_MG | ecosystem: Environmental > Aquatic > Marine > Inlet | place: Canada: British... | reverse complement strand
GTCGGCGATGGAGTTGACGGCGGTGCCGACCATGGCGATCAGGGCGAACATCAAGGTCACCGTATTGTCGAGCATGCGCACGCCGCGTTTGTATTGCAGCCAAAAGGCCCCGGCGATCACCATGGCGATGCCGACCAAGGCCATCGGTGCATAAAGCGCGCCCAGGAACACCGCACTCACGGCGGCGATAAAGGCCGGCGACGAACGCGCGATGGGATAGTAGGCCGACAGGTCGCCGCGGCGCAGCATGACCACCAGCGATATCGTGTAGACCAACTTCGCCGTCACCGTGATCGCTAAAAGATGCCAGATTTGGGTGATGGCGAGAAGGTCATATCCACCGATCAGGGAATGGGGGCCGGCCAGGAGCAACAGCATCACGGCGTTGCCGACGAACGCCCCTTCCGGCACGGCGTCGCGCTTGATCATGGCGTTCCAGAGCGGGTGCAGGGCGGCCGAGACCAGGACCATGATGGCGATATGTAATTCCATTGATGGCCCCTGATTTCGCTGACGGTTTCAAATACAATGACGGTGCAATTTCGGTGCGCGTTTACTTTGTACCCCGGCCCACGCCTTCACCCAACCCCAACCAACTCCATCTAACTCCATCCAACCGGCCCAAAAGCGTCGACGGCGCACCAGGGCCGCCGCGATGCCGGCTGGATTGCAGCTTGAAGGCGACCGACGGGGGCATGACGGCATAATTAGGCAGGTATGCTTAAGGCCGCGTTTTCTGATATAGTGAAAACGCAACAGATTGGCGAAATGAAACTTTGTTTCGCGTCTGGTTACAAACAGTCCATGCACGAGAAAAGTGTTGGGAAAACGTGGCCGTGAAATGAGGCTTCATCGGATCAGCCGAACTCACGACGGTGTCTGCCTAATGAATAGAATTGTTCAAGGGGACAAACGATGAATTTTTTACGTTTCGCGTTATTCGGATTATTGATTGTTGCCGGTTCAATGTTTGTGAACATTGAACCGGTCCCCGCCCGGAAAGCTGGGAATACGGAGGCAGTTTTCATTTCGTCATCAGGCTAAAGGCCTTCGCTTTGGAAAACACCAACAGAACGGCCAATTCGCCCGTCGCCCGGAATGGCGCCCGAAGAAAAACACCTCGGCTGGTCTCGGCTGATCTCGGCTCTGTGCAGGTTCACTGATCTTTAGCAGCCAGACCAATCAAGTAGTCGATGATCAGTTTGCGTTCAGTCGCGTCCTTGAGGAAATGCCGCTGCACGCGCGCATCAAATGCTTTTCGGGTAACGTCGAGGTCCTTAACGTCGTAAAATGTTCCTGACATTCGAAGCGCGCTGTGGCACCGGCCGCATTTAATGCGGAACAGTGTTTCACCGGATTCGGCCTCGCTGGCAGTCGATGGCGACCCCATCCAACTCATCGCCGCCGCAACAATGAGAAAGCCCACAAATATTCTGGGAAGCATGGCTCAGAACCGGCGTGCGGCGCGATATTCCCATATGGAAACCGATCCATCACCATTGGTATCCGCCGCGCGATGTTGTTCCTCTCCGAGCGCCAGAAATTCCAGCTTTCGGGCCCTGCCGTCACTATCTTTATCCATGCTCTTGAACCGGGCTCGCTTTCGATTGTCCATGGCAATCCGGCGGGGGCCGTGGCCTGCTCCCTGGCCTTCGCCCAGGGCGCCACCGAACCGCACAGCCATATACTCCTCGATACTCAAGGTGTCGTCGTCGTCGTCAATCAAGGCGAACATCTCCTCATGACGCACGGCGGCCTCATCAATACTGATCGTGCCGTTATCATCCAAATCCGCGATTCGGAACTGGATCACCCGCTCTTGTTTTCCACCGCCGGCGGCCTGTTGTGACCACGCCGGGCCCGCAAAACCGGGAATACCGGCGCCGGCCATCGTGGCGGCGAGCAATGCCCAACAAAACCTTCTGGTCAGAGAACTCATCATCTTATCCGCCATCTTTGGTTGGCCTCATCAGGCATTCGAGCGCCATATTTCGCTCATTCCGAATTCTCCTTTGCCCGAAGGCAACCCAAAATCCGTATCTGAGGTTCAGCATAGCGGGGCAGACCGGTCACCGCCTTGTTTCGGGTCAAGGACGTTGATTGGGAAATATCCGATGATCATGGTTACAGCCTCCCCGCGATGGCTTGCTTGCGACATCGGAAAGGTCGTCCCATGCCGAAAACGACGGCATTTTGATCAGGCTTTCACGACGGCGTGGGGAGAAACGCGTGGCGGAAATCCGCGGTGAGGGGGTATCAATTATGTTCCCGCTAACAGCGTGCGACACAGGTTGCGGCGACTTTCATGTTGGCGGCAACCCACAGAACTTCTTGAAAGTTTAAGGGCCGCATCTTTTGATGCGGCCCTCAATGTCTTTGGCGTCACTAGCGTATTAGTCGAGGAGGCGAGCTTTGGTTTAGAAACCCATGCCGCCGCCCATGCCGCCCATGCCGCCCATGTCACCGCCACCACCCATGGCGGGCATCGCCGAGCCGGAGTCCGGCTTTTCGGCAATCATGGCTTCCGTGGTGATTAGCAAACCGGTGACCGACGCAGCGTCTTGAAGCGCCGTGCGGACAACCTTGGTCGGATCGATAATGCCGGCCTTGATCATGTCCACGTAGGTTCCCGATTGGGCATCGAAGCCGCGGTTCTTGTCTTTTTGCTCCATCAATTTACCGGCGACGACGGCGCCGTCGTGCCCGGCGTTTTCGACGATTTGACGGATCGGTGTTTGCAAGGCGCGGCGAATGATATTGACGCCGACACGTTGGTCGTCATTTTCGGCTTCGGTTTTGTCCAACGCCTTGGTGGCGAAAAGAAGCGCTGATCCGCCACCGGCAACGACGCCTTCGGCGATCGCCGCACGGGTTGAATTCAAGGCGTCATCAACGCGGTCTTTGCGTTCCTTGACCTCGACTTCGCTGGCCCCGCCAACGCGGATAATCGCCACGCCACCGGCCAATTTGGCCAGGCGTTCTTGGAGTTTTTCACGATCATAGTCGGAGGTCGTATCCTCGATCTGCGCACGGATCTGCGTGCACCGGGCTTGGATGTCTTTCTTGCTGCCCTCACCATCGATGACGGTGGTTTCGTCCTTGGTGATCAAAACGCGCTTCGCCGAGCCCATCATGTCCATGGTGACGTTCTCGAGCTTGATCCCCAATTCCTCTGAGATGACCTGACCCTTGGTCAGAACCGCGATGTCTTCGAGCATCGCTTTGCGGCGGTCACCGAACCCAGGCGCCTTGACGGCAGCGATTTTCAAGCCACCGCGCAACTTGTTGACGACCAAGGTTGCCAACGCTTCGCCTTCGATGTCTTCGGCGATAATGAGCAGCGGGCGAGATGACTTGACGACCTGTTCGAGGATCGGCAGCAACGGCTGCAGGCTGGAAAGCTTCGTCTCATGGATGAGGATGTAAGGATTTTCCATTTCGCAGGTCATCTTGTCGGCGTTGGTGATGAAGTAGGGCGAGGTATAGCCTCGGTCGAACTGCATACCTTCGACGACGTCAAGTTCCGTATTCAGGCCCTTGGCTTCTTCCACAGTGATCACGCCTTCGTTCCCGACGCGATCCATGGCTTCGGCGATCATGTTGCCGATTTCGGCATCACCATTGCCGGAAATGGTGCCGACCTGAGCGACTTCCGCGTTGGTCGAAACCTTTTTCGAGGATTTTTGGAGACTGGCGACAACATCCGTCACGGCTAAATCAATGCCGCGTTTCAGATCCATCGGGTTCATGCCGGCGGCCACGGCTTTGCAGCCTTCGCGAACGATGCTCTGGGCGAGGACGGTGGCGGTCGTCGTGCCGTCGCCGGCTTCATCGTTGGTTCTGGACGCAACTTCTTTAACCATCTGCGCGCCCATGTTCTCGAACTTGTCGGCCAGTTCAATATCTTTCGCAACGGTCACGCCGTCCTTGGTGATGCGCGGCGCGCCGAACGATTTGTCGAGCACGACGTTGCGGCCCTTCGGGCCGAGTGTCACTTTGACCGCATTGGCCAGGGTATCAACGCCGGCGAGCATGCGCTCACGGGCATCACTTGAGAACTTAATGTCTTTGGCAGCCATAATTTATGTCTTCCTTGATTATTCGATGATGCCGAGAATGTCGGATTCTTTCATGATCAACAGGTCATCCCCATCAACCTTGACTTCGGTGCCGGACCATTTGCCGAAAAGGATGCTGTCGCCTTTTTTGACATCCAATGGCGTTACTGTGCCGTCTTCGGCTTTGGATCCGCTACCGGCGGCAACGACTTTGCCTTCCATGGGCTTTTCCTGAGCGGTATCGGGGATGATGATCCCGCCCGCCGTTTTCTCTTCCTGGTCAACGCGCTTGACCAGCACGCGATCGTGCAGCGGCCTGAATTTCATCAGCTCTTCTCCGTTAAATAGTTGGGAATATGTAATTTTTTAGAAGTTAGCACTCGTTCAGTGCGAGTGCCAATGAGATGGACCTGAATTGCTGGGATGTCAAGCGACGTCGGGGGATTGTGGGAAGATTTCATGGGAAATTGTTTGGGGGAAATTGGGTGGGGGATGACGACGCCTGTTTACTTTCTGACCCGGCACCGTCTCTCACCCATCCCATCCCCACAAAAAAAAAGGTCCGACCGTTTCAGGCCGAACCTTGTAACAGGAGGTTCCCATCGAGAAAGCGGGGGTGATGGGGCGGGAACGAGGTCTGCGTTTATCAACGCTCGGTCAGTGTATTAAAAATTGGTAGTATACGCAACATAGATTTTCGTTAAGGTGGTGTTTTTAAACGTAAACCTGATGGCGGACCGGAAATGATCGTTCGGACGCGGTGTCTGGTGTCCGGCAGGCTCAGGGCGGGCACGGGGGCAAGCACCGGGCAAGCACAGGGCAGGCGCCACCAAGTCGATGTTTGGCCAGAGTATAACAAGAAGGATTGGAAATGAGCACACTCTCGGTGGTTTCCCACGCAGATTGGCTCGCGGCGCGGCGCGAATTGTTGGCGAAGGAGAAAGAATTTTCGCGGCTGCGCGATGAGCTGTCCGCCCGGCGCCGGGTGCTGCCGTGGGAGAAGGTCGAGAAGGCTTATGTGTTTGAGGGCCCGGGCGGCGACGAGAGCTTGGTGGAGTTATTCGGCGATTGCTGTCAGTTGATCGTCTATCACTTCATGTTCGGGCCAGATTGGGAGGAGGGGTGCAAGGCGTGCTCTTTTTTGACTGATCACTTTGGCCCGGCGCTCACGCACCTGAACAACCGCGACGTGACGCTGATCGCTGTGTCGCGGGGGCCGTTGGAGAAACTCCAGGCGTTCCGCGAACGCATGGGCTGACCAATCAAGTGGGTGTCATCGCTGAACAATGATTTTAATGGCGATTACGGCGTATCCTTCAGCCCCGAAGACATGGCGGCGGGTGAAGTCGACTACAACTATGCCACCGGGCCGTTTCCTGTGAGTGAGGGCCCGGGGATCAGCGTTTTTGCGAAGGATGGCGGCGGCGATGTGTTTCACACCTATTCCAGCTATGCCCGTGGCCTCGATATGTTCATCGGCACCTATCATCTGCTGGATATCGTGCCGAAGGGCCGTGATGAAGCGGAACTACCGTTTTCGATGGATTGGGTCCGCCATCACGACCGCTATGGGGATTGAGGGGACATGCCTTGGCACCAGGCGATGGATGCCGGTGATCAACTGAACTTGGCGTAGACTTTTTGCAGGCCGGCTTTCAGAGCTTGTCCCGTGGCGCCGCCATCGCCTTGCAGCTTCTCCTTGATGACCATTTGCATGCCCGCCAGGTGGACGCGGATGGCGTCAACCTGTTCGGGGCCTGCGGTTTCGAATTTGTCGACCATGCGGTAGAGCTGATCGCCGATGGACGAGATCAGATCGTATTCAAAGGTGCCGCCCATGGCGCGGACCTCGTGGACGATGTCATGAAAGGCCTGTAGGTCCTCGGCGGGCGAGGCGGAGCTGCCTTCGAGCTTGGCCAAGGCCCGGTCCAGCATTTTTAAATCTTCCGTGACCCCGTCGACATACTGCGCGCCAAGATTGGCGACGATTTGTTTGTCGGTACGGTCCAGATTCTGCGCCGAAACCGCGTTCGGGCCGCCCACGGTAACCTTGTTGGCGATGGTATGCGGCGGCATGAAAATTTCGACTTTGTCGGGCGTGACGGTCAATTGACGTCCCCTAGGTGAATACAGTGGTATTCGTAAATTGAATAAGACTTAGCATTATTCAATGGCTAATGGCGATTATAATTCCCGGCGCATTACTGCATAGGGGCATCATCCGGTATTTGATCCGCATGGTCATGACACTCTGTCCTCCCCGTGGATGTCGAAAGGCTGGCAATTCCCGACCCCTTTCTGTAGTTTTTCAGCTACTCGCGGGGGTGGGACGCCGTGATTTTGAATGTGGCGAAATATTCAACGGTGAATGAGTTAATGACGGATCGGGTGCAGTCGGGCGGACTTCAGATCGCCAAGGTTCTTTTTGATTTCATCAACGATGAGGCCCTGCCGGGCACCGGGGTCAGTGGCGAGACTTTCTGGGTTGCGTTGGACGCGTTGGTCTACGACATGGGGCCGAAGAACCGGACGCTCTTGGACACCCGTGATGCGTTGCAGGCGAAGATTGACGCTTGGCACCTGGAGCGGCGTGGGCAGGAATTCGATGCTGCCAGTTACAAAACCTTCCTCAGCGATATCGGCTATCTGGTGGCTGAAGGTGCCCCATTCACTATTGGTACTGACAACGTGGATGAAGAGTTTGCACATATTCCGGGCCCGCAGTTGGTGGTGCCGGTGACCAACGCGCGCTATGCGCTGAATGCGGCGAACGCGCGCTGGGGTAGCCTTTATGACGCGCTCTACGGCACGGATTCCATCAGTGACGAGGGTGGCGCTGAACGCGGCGGCGCCTTCAACACAAAGCGCGCCGAGAAAGTCATCGCCTGGGTCCGTGATTTCCTTGATTCCGCCGCGCCCTTGGCGTCGGGCTCGCACGCCGATGCGCGCGCTTACGCGGTTGTCGACGGTGCCTTGTCGGTGACGCTCGGTGAGGAATATGTGGTGGGCTTGGCCGAACCCGGCAAGTTCCAAGGCTTTAATGGCGACGCTGCGGCACCAACAAATATCTTGCTCTGCAACAATGGCTTGCATATCGATATCGTCATCGACCGGAGCCACCCCATTGGCACGGCCGACTTCGCTGGCGTTGCCGACGTGATTTTGGAATCCGCGGTGACGACGATCGTCGATTTGGAAGATTCCGTCGCCGTCGTCGACGCCGACGACAAGGTCGAGGCTTACCGCAATTGGCTGGGCTTGATGAAAGGTGACTTGGAAGCAGACTTCGACAAGGGCGGCGAAACGGTCGCCCGGCGGCTCAATGATGACAGATCATATTCCGCCGCTGGCGGCGGCGAGCTGACCTTGCACGGGCGCTCGGTCATGCTGGTCCGCAATGTTGGCCCGCTGATGTATACGCCGGCGATACTGGACAGCGCCGGCAATGAGATCGCCGAAGGTATCTTGGACGCCATGGCCTCAATCATGATCGCTATGCATGACGTGAACCGCTCAGGTGGCCGCGCCAACAGCCGTGCGAAGTCCGTCTACATCGTCAAACCGAAAATGCATGGGCCCGATGAGGTCGCCTTCGCCAATGAGCTGTTTGGCCGGGTCGAGGACGCGCTGGGGCTGGCCAGCAACACGGTCAAGATGGGCATCATGGACGAGGAGCGCCGGACCACAGTGAACCTGTTTGAATGTATCCGCGCCGCCAAGGACCGCGTCGCGTTCATTAACACAGGATTCCTGGACCGTACCGGCGACGAGATCCACACAAGCATGGAAGCCGGGCCCATGGTCCGCAAAAACGCGGTTAAAGAAACGCCCTGGATTGCGGCGTACGAAGACTGGAACGTAGATATCGGGCTGGCTTGTGGCTTGCAGGGCAAAGCCCAGATCGGCAAGGGCATGTGGGCGATGCCCGATATGATGGCGGAAATGCTGAAAGCCAAGCTCGGCCACCCCATGGCCGGCGCGAACACGGCCTGGGTGCCGTCGCCGACCGCGGCGACGCTGCATGCGACGCACTATCATCATGTCGATGTATTCGCCCGCCAGGACGAGTTGAAAACCCGTGACCGTGCCAGCCTGGACGATATCCTAACCATCCCGCTCGCCGACCGCCCGAATTGGGAGCCCGCCGAGGTTCAAGCCGAGTTGGACAACAACGCACAGGGAATTTTGGGATATGTCGTGCGCTGGATCGACCAGGGCGTCGGGTGTTCGAAGGTGCCGGATATCACCGACGTGGGTTTGATGGAAGACCGCGCGACATTGCGCATTTCCGCCCAGCACATCGCCAACTGGTTGCATCACGAGGTCTGCACCGAAGCCCAAGTGATGGAAACCATGCAACGCATGGCCGCCGTCGTCGACGGCCAAAATGCCGGCGATCCCGAATACCGCGCCATGGCGCCGGCCTGCGACGGTGTGGCTTTTCAAGCCGCCTGCGATCTGGTCTTCAAGGGCCGCGAGCAGCCGAACGGGTATACGGAGCCGGTACTTCATGCCCGACGCCTGGAAGCGAAGGCAGACGCCCAGATCCAATCAGCGGCTTGATCTAAGGTGACTGATGCGCCCTAAATGGGCGCCATGAAAACACTCATCATCGGAGCCGGGATCGGCGGTTCGGTACTGGCGCTGGGGCTGCAACGCGCCGGCATGGATTTCCAACTGCTGGAACAGGCCGAAGCGTTCAAGGAAATCGGCGCCGGCATTCAGCTGAGTTCCAATGCCGTTAAAGTCCTGGACCGGTTGGGGCTCACCGACGCCTTGCCTAAGTTCTGCGTTGAGCCCGACGCGCACAAGTTTCAGGACTGGTCCACCGGCGAGACTATTCTGCGGACACCGCTCTGCCCCGATGTCTTGGACGTCTTCGGCGCGCCGTACTATCACGCCCACCGCCCCGACCTGATTGCCGCGCTGACCGAGGGGCTGGACCCGGACCGCGTGCACTTCGGTAAGCGTGTTACTGAAGTCGGCGAAGATGGGGACGGCGTTTGGGTGAAATGCGCTGACGGCGAGGAATTTCGCGGCGACGTGTTGATCGGCGCCGACGGTATCCACTCCGTGGTCCGCGACAGCGTGTGCCAACACGCCCCGGCACGCCGGTCCGGCTATGTCACTTGGCGCGGCGTCATCGATGCCGCCGACGTTGCCGATCTCGATGTGCCGATCTCGTCTTACATCGTCATGGGGCCGAAACTGTCGTTCGTGTTCTATTACGTCGGCGGGGCGAAGCGCATCAACTGGCTGGCCATGGGCCAAACCGACGATGAAAAGAAGGAATCCTGGTCGCAGACGGCAACCAAGGATGAGGTCCTGGCCGCTTTCGACGGCTGGTACGAAGTCCCCCGACGCTTCATTGAGGTTACCGACCAGCCCTTCGTCACCGCGCTGCACGACCGCGACCCCTTGGAGACCTGGATCAACGGCCACATCGCGCTCATGGGCGACGCCGCCCATGCCATGCTGCCCTATCACGCGCAAGGTGCCGGGCAGTCCATCGAAGATGCCTGGGTGTTATTGCGGTCACTCGAGTTGGGCGCCGACGCCCCGGCCAAGGGCTTGCGGCGTTTCGAAGCCCTTCGCAAAGATCGCGCCGACCGAATGATCCAGCATTCCCGTGACGCCGAGCGCTGGTATCACATGTCCGAACCCGCCGACGTGGAGAGCCGCAACGCACGCTTTCGCCGCTATAACGAAGACGCCGCGAAATTCACGCCCCAACAAATCTGGCTTTATAGTTACGATGCCGAGCAGGCGGCGCTGGGCACGGACGAAGACTGGCGCGCCCTACCGGCTTGGTGAACGTAAAACAATGTTTGGTTAGGCACTCACCGCGATAATCCAGCGTTCCTGCAATTGATGTCCGTTGTCACAGGGTAAAGCAGACGGGCAATTGCTGGTGTGCCAACTGCGCCTTCTGACCCTTCCCGGACATCAGCCATGAATTTGTGTAGGCTTTTGCGAGGGTGCCTCATGTTGTCTGCCTTT
>Ga0233433_10004916_pt1 | contig 10058 bp, 13 predicted proteins | sample SI_122_August201_5_FD_179868 | JGI IMG/M metagenome (GOLD analysis project Ga0233433, IMG submission 179868) | Seawater microbial communities from Saanich Inlet, British Columbia, Canada - SI_122_August2016_100_MG | ecosystem: Environmental > Aquatic > Marine > Inlet | place: Canada: British... | reverse complement strand
TGTTGGGGGAACATACACAGAGTTAACGGAAACTATTCCCAACATCCAAGGATGCACCATACAGAAATAATCAATAGTTCCAGATGAATACATTTTAGATGAAAATGAATTTCCTGCCATCATCATACCAGAATCAAAAACACCATCTGGACCTCCACCAGGAGTTCCTGAAGTTACTGTATGAGCTGCAGCATCTGCATTATACCAAGTTAAACTAGAATCTTCATCAACTGTAATTGTTGATGGCACATAGCAACTGTTGTATCTTTCACATCCTGGAGCAGATGAATCTCTAGCAATTTTTACATTGGCTGAGGAAGATGAAGGAGGGTATGATTTACTTGGTGTAGGGGGAACATATGGATCATCTTCAATCTCAATATCTGCAACAACTACAACTCCAGTCATCCAAGGATGAACCATGCAAAGATACTCGTGTCTTCCAGAATCTGTAAACGTAAATGAATATGAACCTCCGGCCATCAACAGACCAGAATCAAAAACACCTGTAGGAGATCCTCCAGATGTTACACTAGTTGCAGTATGTGCTGCTGAATCAGTGTTCTTCCAAGTAACAGTCTCACCTTTGATTATTAGAATTTCAGAAGGAGAATAACACCCAGATGAAGTTTCTTCACATCCTGGTGCACCAGAACCTGCTACTGGGACAACTGTAACATCTGCAAAAACATCAGTGAATGCAAATCCACTAGATATTGCTAAAAGTAAAAGTAATAAAATAATTTTCAATATGAACTTCACATATTGAAGCTATTTATGATTTAGGCACAAAATCATACCCGAATTTTGAAAAATCCCATAATCAGGGTTATTTGTTATTTTAACTTAAGCGTATTGGAAAATCATCAAGTTTAAGTTAATTCACAAAATTTTACAATTATGATTTGCAATGTTTGTGGAGAAAATGCAGATATACGAAATGGGGTTTGTGGAAACTGTTTAAGCAAACATACTGTAAAATCAAGAAAGAAAAAGGAATTCAGACAATCCATTACTGCAATAATCGTAGGAATTGTAATCATGATTGGATTATTTTCATTTGTGTCATCTGGTGCTTTTGAAAAAACAACTGAAAAAGTATCTGAAGTCACTAATGAATTAGAATCAGAAATTAAAACAATTGAACAGGAATTAGAATCTACATCTCCATTAAATGTTAGAGCAGAAGCACGAATGTTAGAATATGTAAATGAAATACGTGCTCAAAATGGAGTCGGGAACATTAAACAGGTAAATGAATTATCCCAAATTGCCCATGCAAGTAGTTCACTTAGTGTAGAAAAAGGTGAAATTCATAATCATGAAATTGGTAGGAAATACGATTGCTCAAATGTTGGAGGAGTAAGAACTACGGGGGTTGCAGAAGTGTTAACACAAGAGGAAGTACCATTACTATATCAAATTAATCCTGAAAATGTTGGTGAAAGATTCATCGATTCTTGGATGGGTAGTGATACGGGTCACAGAGAAGCTCTTTTGAATCCATCATATGCTTTAGGAGGATTTGGAGTGGATTCAGATTTAACTAAACAATATGCATCAGGTATCTTTTGTCCAATTCGATGATTATGGAATTAAGAAAGAAGCGCAATAGCAAAGAACAATCCTACAACAATAATTCCACCTAAAAAGAAATATCCCTGAATTTTATTTTCAGTGACTCTACTTTGAGGATAATTTTTGAATTCATCTCTTTTGTGTCTACTTGTGCCTTGTTTTGCTTGATCTTCTGCAATATCTGCAAAAGAATCAATTATTTCATCGGTGGTTTTTTCTTTATCTTCCATGATTATGATTTACAAATTAGGTATAAGAAAACTTCCCACATAGTTCTATGATGAACCTAGATGAACTGTGATGAACTATGGTTCAGCTAGAGGAACTATGGTTCAGCTAAGAATACTCTAGAAATTGATACTCAAATATACCGTGATTAAAATAAATTTAACATAATGTCGTCATTGGAAAGAAAAACAATTACAATTTCAAAAGACATGGATGGAATTGTTAGAAATGCAATGGCCGAACAAATTATTCAAACATCAAAAACAACATCAACATCAGAAATAATCAATTCTATGTTGTTAGGGGCATTTTTTTTCAATATTGGAATTAATGAAATAAAAGAATATCAAGGAAAAATAAAAGATGAAGGTTTTGAATTAAGAAAAACAATTACAATCAATAAAAAAATTTCAAGAGAAATAACTAGGTTGGCAGGATTCATAGCACATACAGAAGGGTTAAACATCTCTGAAAGTAGACTAATCAATATTTTATTGGTTTTTGCTTTTGAAAAAAGAGTGTGTGATCAATTATCAAAATTTATCGGTGAATTAAAAACAGACCAATTTGAAATTCAAAAATCAGATTTTGAAAATATACCTGCAACTAATTACCAAAATAACTATGAAGGTAAAAGTCACAACATTATTCCAAGTGCAGAAGACAAAAATAATGAATTTAAAACAACGTTCCAATACGATATGAAAGAAGAGAGTTTAAGGAGAAATGGAAAAACATCCGAGGCAGATCAAAGAAAGCAAAATCAAAAACACATTAAAAAAAGTATTCAAAAAGAAATAGCTATAACGGTTGCAGCGTTTGCAAATTCTGATGGCGGTAAATTATTTGTTGGCGTTTCAGATGACAGTGAAATTATAGGAATTGAGAGGGATTTAAATTTTTTCGAAGGTAGTATCGACAAATTTACATTAACAGTAAAAGATTATCTAAAAAATATTTTACAAAATATCTCTTTTATGGCATCACTAGAATTTGAATTCCCTAAAAAAGATGATAAAACGTATTTGATTATAGATGTGAAGAAATCAATTGAGCCTATTTATGTAAATTATGAAGGTAGTCAAGAATCATACGTTAGAATGCAAGCGAGTTCTGAAAAAATGACTCCAGAAGAATTTTTTAAATATGCAATGACACATTTCTCAAAAAATTAGAATTTAAAATAACAATTTATAAAAAAATACAGATGTCATTGATTGATGTTCTTGTGTGACATCCCAATTGATCATCTCATTTCTTCAGCAGTATCTGCATCATAATATTTAGGGTCAAAAGGTTCAGCGGATTCTTGATTTTCAGATTCTCTTTAATCAAAATTTTCAAAAATAGATTCTAATTCATCATGTTGTAATTCATTAATTTGTTCTTGAATATTATCTTCTTTGTCCATCTTTGCAATTATATCGTATAACTGAATCCTCAAATTTTCAATTTCTTTCAAATACTTGGTTAAGGGTCCTCCAAATTTTTGACTGCCCACATTTGCACTATCTTGTAAGAAAATGAGTGATTTTCCTATTCTATAAAGTTCTTCTACAAGTTCATACGGATTTTTTGTTTGTCTCGATTCTAAAATATCATTTAATCTATCTTGATATTTTTTTTGATATTTCTGTAAAAACCCACTCCATTCTTTTACATCATCAAAAATATGAATTGGTTTATAGCTTGACATACGACCTTTCTCAATTTTTTCTAATGTGCCTTTTTTTACCTCTCTTCGTAAAATTTTACAAATCATCGGATAACTCATCAAATGGTCTAATTCTGCAAATTCATTTTTTTTCCTATTGGGATGTTGTTCTTTTGTTTCCCATCTTTCTTTATCAAAATAATGTGAAATTTCATTAAATCTCATTTCACGTCTCTTCTCTATTTCATCAATAATGATTCTCCAATATCTAAGGCCACTTTTATTCACTTTTTTACCCCTCATTTAGTATAATTTACTATATACTAAGTATATTAATTAATATTGTTTTAGTACATTTAACGTATTTCATTACATTATGAGCCAAAACATAAGATCATTAAAGATCAGCAATCCAAAACATAGTTCTAAAATTTATCCTGAAATTCAGAATGATTCAAAATGTAAAAGACAGTATTCCATTTTTGAAGAAAATTCACACAAAAATGAGGTGATGAATTGAAAGTCTGTATTAATTGCGACGGAACTCTATTTGACTCTGTAAAATATTGCGGTATTTGCAATGGATGTAACTTTCGAAAATGTGAAAAAAAAGATGGGGACCTTTATGACGCATATAGTTAATTATCCTTCATGTGGAATAATCCAAGATATTTGTTGTATTGGAATTAATCCATTACGATGTATAATCTGTCAGGAGAATAGAAAACTTGATGGAAAAACAATTTGCAACAACATATCATGTATATCGACCAAAAAAAGATTTCAAAAACAAAAAATGTTTTCTAATGATAGATTATTTCAAACACACAAAAAAAAGAAGGTGTATTCTAAATGACCCGCACCTGTAAACGTTGTATTCATGAAAATGTCTGTAGTGCAAAAATAGATTTTTTGACTATTATAGATGATTGGAATTCAACATATCCTCATATTCAATTAAATAAAAAAAAGAACATTGCAGAATGGTGTGATGAATTCAAAACATTATCTGATACACATATTCAATTAAGCAATACATTTCAACAAATGACTGAAAGATTTGATCAAATCTATCAAATTCAAATTAAAAGAAAATCTGGGACATGTTCATCCAAAGAACAATTGGAATTAAAAAAAGCATTTTCCGATGTAAATTCATTATTTCTTATTATGGATGCCTCAGAACAAGATCAGATTAAAAAATATGCTTCAAAAATTACAGGAGTGAAAATTATTGAATCCTAATTATTATGAAATTTTAGGTGTATTGAATAATGCATCTTTCTCGGAAATTCATTCTAATTATAGAAAATTGGCTTTACAATTCCATCCAGATAAATCATCTTCTTGTTTATCTCAGGAAATGATGAAACAAATCAATGAAGCGTATTTTGTCTTATCTAATCCTGTCAAAAGAGCACAATATGATCAAAATCAGAATATTTTTGAAGCAAAAACTAGTCAAAACCAATCTAAAAAAGATCAAAAATCTGTAAAATCTGTATGGATAAGACAATTTAAAGAAATTGTAAAGGGATTACAAAAATTATGGTTTCAATATTTAGAATTTCAAAAGAAAAATCAAACAAAACAAAAAAATCAAAATTCAGAACAATCCTTTTCAAACGATGAATTTCACTGTATGTGTCACCATCATTGTAATTGTGATTTTAAACATCATAAGAAACAAAAAAAGAAGAAAAATTCTAAACAAAAAGATCTTTTTGAAAATTCATGGAATTATTCAAACATGGATGATGATTTTTTAAAGGATATGTTTGGATTTGGTTATGACACAAAAAAATAATCATCAATGTGATGAGGTTACCTCATTTCTTCAGCAGTATCTGCATCATAGTATTTAGGGTCTAAAGGTTCAGCAGATTCTTGATTTTCAGGTTCTCTTGGATTATTATTTTCCACTTTATTTTCTTTGAGAGATTTTTTAATGTCATCCCAAAAATAAAGAAGGATTAAAAATATTCCAAATCCTGTTCCAATTCCAGAACATGCCATAAGTATTCCAAGATACAACCACATTACTCTCAACTTACATCCCCCCGCATCATGCATGAGCCGCCTTTGATTGAATAAACTCGTATGCTGCAATGATCTTTTTTGTCATGTCTTCAGATTCAGGGTCAGAATTTTTGTCTGGATGGTACTTTAAGATTAATTCTCTGAATCTGTCTTTGATTTGTTTTGGAGTAGCTGATTGATCTAATCCCAGTACTTTGAATGCCTCAGATGCAGTAAGGTCAGTATCATCTTTAGTGAACCACTCGTAATATTTTGAGTACTCGTCATCATAATCTCCATCTTTCCAGTCTGCCTCATATTGCTCAAAATACTCTTTGTATTCTGAGGCTTTTTCTTTGAATTGATTATATTCTTCCCAGAATGCTTTTTGAAAGAAAACATCAACAGACCACTCAAAGACATCTTCAAACTGGTAATCATATTCCTTAGCAAACTCATCATATTTTTGATAGAGATTATCAATTAATCTGATAACTTTATCAAAGAATGGATAGACTTTCTTCCTGAATTTAGGCTCAAATCTAATGTCGATGATTACAGATTGGACATCTAAAAGCAATTCCTCAGAATTCAAACCCAATTTCTTGTGCCAATTACGTTTGAATAGAATTTTTGCCTGTGATTCTGTAAGATCAAATTTGGCTAGCAGTTCTGATTTGAGTCTCTCTTCTCTTTGTTTTTTTTGCTCTTTTCTTTGTTCTTCTTTTAGTCTTTGTTCTTGAAGATATGTCTCATATGCTTGTTTTTTTATTTCATCAAAATTATCTAACAAATGTTTCATGTTTTTTGATGTAACATTGTACTTGTTTTTCATTTCTGATTTTAATTTCTCAGAGCATGATCTTTTTGAAAGAACATTGCCTTCCAAATTTTTGTATGCTGTACTAAAAACTATCAAAATATTTTGAAATTCTTCTTTATCTGTACTTTGAGATGAATATGATTTTAATTGTAATTCATGATTTTTACATAATTTACAAATATGATTAAAATAATCTACATCATTTTTTAAAACAACATATTGCCAATTAGCTCCAATAATCTTTGATGCTTTAATTTGTGTTAATTTTTTATTTCTTAATGCATTTTCAGTTTTGTTTGTTTCAATCTTTTTTTGTATTGATTCTTTATTCCAATAAATTACAATTATAACAATTAAAGGAATTGTAATGTACCAATAAATTACCAGTAACGCAATTAATGCAATAGCTACTATCCAAATCATTTCATACTAACCTCTTGAAAAGATGAAAAGTAAGGATTCAATTATTGAATCCCCCATTTCTTATCTTTTTTTTCAGATGCAGGAGGATCTGATGCAGATATTGCTTTTTGAAGTAGAGTCTCAATGGAATCCTCAGAGGATTTGAGTTGTATTGACACAAACTCCTCAGAGTCCATCTTGGTGCTTTTTTTTACAATGAATACTTCTTTTACCGAAGATTCATACTCAGTACTCATGATGTTTCCTCCTTGAAACAATCAAGACACATCTTTTCTAGAACGTCTCCATGATCTTCTTCGAGATGACCCAACCATCTGCCACAAGACAAACATGGCATGTGTAGTGGTATTTCATCTCGTATACCACCAAGTGTAACTATAACACCTGGAACCATTCTAGTGCAACAATTGCACTTTATCATTGCAAATTTCTTTGGAGTGGATTCATCTATTTGCTTGAGATAAATCGATTCTACTCCAAACTTTTTTGCAGTTGGGAGCCTATTGGCAATATTGTAGCCCTCGCCTTTTGGGATTAGTTTGCTTACCTGACGGTCAGCAGTTTTTTTGTTCATAAGATAATAAAAAATTAATTTTATTATTTCGGCAATTGATGCCTCATCAGTTATGATTTTTTTTTGCTCTACACTATACCTATTCAGTTTGCCAGGCGTGTTAGGCGTGAATTGATGATTTTGAGTTGTCATCAACACTAAACGCCAGTTGCATCAATTTGTCGTCCTACAACCACTCCCCAAGGTTTCCAGGCGTGCTAGGCGTGAAATAGCGAAACATTGTGTTGTCCTACACTATAGTTATTCAACTGCTAGGCGTGCTAGGCGTGAATCAGTATAGTTTGTGCCTAGTTATGACTAGATTGTGTGCTTGTTGTTGACATACAACTACGGGATAAGGTTTCTAGGCGTGGTAGGCGTGAAATTGCTCTTGCTTGCTCGAGTTGTGTACTCATCAATCTAGTTATTCAAACACTCACGCCTAGTAGGCACGAAATTGTGTGCTTGTTGCTGTCATCAATACTGATGTTTGGTTGTCTAGGCGTGGTAGGCACGAAATATTGATTCTTTGTGTTGTCATCAATACTATATCCCGAAAGCTTCAATTTCCGACTTTGACAGATTACGAGTTTGTAAAGAGGTCATCAACACTAAACGAGAAACCCCACGTTTTTCCGTCCTACAACTACGCCACAAGGTTTCTAGGTGTGCTAGGTGTGAATTGGCGAAACATTGTGTTGCCCTACACTAATGATATTTGAACTCTAGGCGTGGTAGGCACGAAATTACTCTTGCTTGTTCGAGTTGTGTACTCATCAAACTAATCATTTGGTTTGTAGGCGTGGTAGGTGTTGGATCTGTTTTGGAGAATGATCAGTCTCTTTGAACTCCTCTCTTTTCAGGGGGAAATAATGCAGTGTGATATTTTAGGATAGGTAAGAGAATTGATGCCATATTATCCAAGCTAGAAACTTTGATAGCAGTATTCTCAACTAACCCTCAATGACATACATTCAACAATAACACTAGAGATAATTGCTCTCGTACGAGTATTGGTAGTTTATAGTATAAGGAATAAACTTACGCCTAAACTAAGCAATGTCTCATTTTTTTAATGTTGTTTCATTATTCATAAGGATAGATTGTATTCTCAACATATACCGCATAATGAACAATCTCTAATCTCACTAGACAGTTCTATAGTGGTTGACTCCATTGATTTACCAAAATCCTGTACTCCTTGATTGAAAGCACCAAGGGATTTACCCATATTCTCAGGGGCAATCATGGAGATTATTTTGTTGAGTAACTTCATTTCTCCATCCTTTGGAAGTGTGGATTTTTTACTTTTATAATTTTAGATTCAACTTCTTTTAGGAACATACTTAGTTTCACAGGATCTTCCAGGACTTTGAGCATTTGTTTTCGTTCTCTCTCAGATTCATTATCTGCTTTGAGTTCTTCTTCAAACCTATCTTCAATAGTTTTCAATCTTTTTTCCAAATCATCTTTCTCTTTTTGGACTATTTCTTCAAGTAAAATTGCTTTTTCTAAATCAAGAGGTTTTGAACAGTTATCACAAGTTTCAGAATCGTATGAATTTTGATTCTTACAAACAGGACAGATTTTCGGAACTTTGTTAATTCTTTCTTCCTCTTGTTTAATTCCATAATGACCTAAAATAGAATCCTCAACATCTTTTTGATTGATATGAGCATACTTGGCGGGCATTTTACTTGTAGGACTCCATCCATGTCTTTTTCTCAAAGTTGCTTCTGTCATAAACATGGCAGTCCTAGTAGCTTCTGAATGTCTAAATAATTTTAGATTAATCTTCTTGCCAATATGGGATTTCTTACAAGCATTGTAAAGAATCAATGTTGCAGATTGATGAGTTAAACGAGAGCCATAGTTTGATTTTGAGATATTAATCCACAATGGAGATTCAGGGTCGTCTTTGAAAGGATGTGAAGAAAGCCACTTTGAAAGACTAGGAACTGATTCAATTAATCGAATTGGTCTAGCTCCTGTCTTTCCATCAACTGCAATAATCATTCCGTACTTGTCTTGTTTGACGTGTTTGATTTTTAGACTCAATATCTCTCCAGGTCTAGTTCCAGCTTCATAGTGAACGTGTAACAGGGCTTTATCTCTCAGATTAGAACACGCTGAGAGTAAATTGATCATATCTTCAGGAGTTACTAATTCTTCTCTAACAATTTTATCAGGAACGGTCTTAGTTCTGACATTTTTTAATTCGGGGGGATTACCAACTTCTCTAAAGGAACGAGAGCCAAGTTTGACCCACCTAAAGAAAATCTTTAGTATTTTTTTATGGTCATAGGTGGTATTGGTCTCCTTACCATCTACAGAATATGTTTTCATTACATTTGAAACTAGTAGATCAATATCATCTTGATTTAGGGTATTCCAAGACTTTTTTGAGATCATTCTAGTCAAAGAAAGTAAAATTTCAAAGTGCTTACATCGTGTAGCCTCTGCAAGAGACTCGTTAATCATTATAATTTCATATTTTTCTAATAGTTTGTTATCAGATACAGTAACTAATTTTTTTAATTCTCTTTTCTGACTATCAATTCTAGATTTGTAATAATAATCACTTTTTGGTTCTTTAGGAGTGGTTTTCTGTTTCAATATAGTAAATGACGGGAAGGGCGTTTAAGGATTAGTGTTACGCCAGGTAAGGGATTCGAGCCCCTGCACGCTTGCGCGTAGCCGTTTTCGAGACGGCCGCCGTACCACTTGGCTAACCTGGCATTTTATCTCAGAACATCTCCATAATAAAGCAAATTAGAACT
>Ga0233433_10004903_pt1 | contig 10081 bp, 12 predicted proteins | sample SI_122_August201_5_FD_179868 | JGI IMG/M metagenome (GOLD analysis project Ga0233433, IMG submission 179868) | Seawater microbial communities from Saanich Inlet, British Columbia, Canada - SI_122_August2016_100_MG | ecosystem: Environmental > Aquatic > Marine > Inlet | place: Canada: British... | reverse complement strand
TAATGGGGGCCTTCATTGCGCAAGGTCTCAGGCCCGGACCTGAGCTATTTACAGAACAAACCGGCACGATGTACGGAATTTTCTTCCTGCTCTTGCTCGGCAACCCAATCATGCTGATCCAGGGCAAGCTGTTGACCCCGTTGTTCGCCCGGCTGGTTACCGTCCGATCATCAATCCTGCTGCCTGTGATCTTGCTGTTTTGTATCGTTGGCGCTTATATTTATAGAAATAATATGGTCGACGTTCAGATGGCGTTAGGCTTTGGCGTGTTTGGATATTTCCTACGGAAGCTCAGAATTCCTATGGCACCCTTGGTCATTGCGTTTATTCTGGCACCCATGGCCGAAGAGGCGATGAAACAGGCGCTGGTGCTGTCGGATGGTAGCTTTAACATTTTCGTGACGCGACCTATATCGGCAGGATTTATTTTGGTAAGTTTTGCGTTGCTTACGGTTAGTATTTTTAAACGACCCCCGAAACTAGAATAAGGGTCGAATAATAAAAATTTTTCACATAACCGACCAAACAGGAGGAAGTAATGGTAATCAATAAGACTTCAGTACTCAGTACGGCACTTGGTGTTGCCCTGCTGTCGGCAGCCGCCGCTAATCCAGTGGCAGCTGACACATATCCGTCCAAACCCATTAAGGTGATTATTGCCACGGGCGCAGGCGGTTCCCACGATCTTCATTCACGCGCAGTGGCGAGTGTTATTCCCGCCTATCTCGGCCAAGCATTTATCATTCAGATGAAATCCGGCGGCGGCGGAAAAATTGGCATGAACGTGCTAAAAAATGCCAAGCCTGATGGCTACACCATCGGATTGGTCACCGGCTCTCACTTCGCCATTGCAGCACATGGCAAGGACATGGGCTTTGATACGTTGAAGGATTTCATCCCGTTCTATCAAGTCAACTATGCGCCAACCATGGTTGTTGTTAAAGCCAGTAGCCCGTGGAAGACGCTGAAAGAATTTGCCGCTGCGGCAAAGGCGGCTCCTGGTAAATTGACCATGAGTTCATCCGGTCAAGCCGGTGCCAGCCATATGATGCTTCTGCAAATTAACAGAGGTCTTGGCATCAAAGTTAAACACGTTCCGTTCCGCGGCGGTGGAAAAGCCTTTAATGCCATGTGGGGTGGTCACGTTGATATGGCCATGGCAACGCCGACGACGGGTGGGGCCTTATCCAAGATCAAAGCTGGCAAGGCACGTGCTCTCGCCATGGCGACACCGAAGCGCAGCAAGTTGTTGCCGAACGTGCCGACGTTGCATGAGCTTGGGATCGACTACGAATATCTTTCATGGCGTGTTTTCGCGGCTCCTGCCGGAACACCAAAGGACAAGTTAGATGTTCTGGTTAAAGCCCTGCGCAAAACATCCAAGGACAAAACCTTCAAGCGGTTGTTGAAGCGTTTTGGTGAGCAGAACATTCCGTTGGATGGACCGGAACTGACGAAAAAATACAGAGATACCTACAATTTCTATGGCAAGCTATTTGAAGCTAATGGCCTAAAATATAAGAAGAAAATGTAGCCTCTGCGTCTATTAATGGGGATAGGGTATGGGGCTTTAGACAGCCTCATACCTTCCCTATTTTTTTAGAATTTAGGAGAAATGATATGGACCACGGTCTGTGGATTACGTGGTACGACCTGCCGGAAGAGGGCCGGGACGACTACTTGGAATGGCTGCATGGTGAGTACATTCCAAAACGCTTGGAAGATTCCAGATATCTTTACGCCGCCCACTATGCATCTGAATACAACGTCACGCTGTCCGGTGAAAAGGGTCGCCTAAAGAATACCAAGAACACAGATATTCCTGCCGGTGATCGTTACATTCTTATCTTTGGTGCTGCGGATGCACATGCCTTCGTTGATCCAAATCCAGATGAAATTCATGACGCCTTGGATGACAAAGGCAAAGCCATGATCGCCATGCGCCAAGGAGAACGGGTCAACATTATGACCGAAGTGGCGCGTTGTATTGGACCTGCTGCCGATACGAGGGACGGAGAATACGCTTTGGCACCGTGCATCCAAATGGGCAGTTTTAATGCGATGGAAGGCCTACACGAATACGAACTTTCCGCCTGGTACGCGAAATGGCGGTTGCCGCGTTTGTCAAAATTGGATGGAACGCTGGCGGTACGGAAATTGGTATCCGTCGCCGGGTGGGCTAAGCACGCGATCCTTTATGAATTCATATCGACTGATGCGCGCAATCAAAAGTTCGTTGATCATGAAAGTGACAATCCTGAAATGGAACAATGGACCGATGATGTCGTCCGATTGCTTGACCATGCGCCGGGCTCGCCCAATCTTGCCAAACGTATTTGGCCGCCGATTTCTTAAAGTTAGGAGACAAACAAAATGTCCCTCATTCCAGCCATCACTGATGAGGAAGCAAACCCGGAACAACGGGTTCTCTTCAAGAATGCTGCCCGCCTGTTCGGCAGGCTTGCGAACGCGCATCGGGTCTCTGCACATTCACCACGGATCGCGCAGGTTCTTTATGGTTTTATCGTCGCCACTCAGCGCAAGGAAATTACCGGCAATCTGGAGGTCCGCCCCCGGTTGCTGGCGACAATGAAAACCTCGATGCTGAATTCGTGTAATTATTGAACGACGCATCGTATAGGGCTCGGTCGAGCGCTGGAAATTACGGACGAAATGGTAGAGGCGCTGGACGGCGACTACGAGAATTCTGCGCACTTTAGCGATGCAGAGAAAGCCGCCATCCGCTGGGCTGTGATCATGACAGAGAAGCAATACCAAGGTAGCCCTGGCAATCCGCCGCAACACCGCCCAGCATTGGAAGAACTTAAAAAGTATTATTCGACTGCCCAGATTATCGAACTGACCCACGCCATCGGTTACACCAATTATTGGAACCGGTTTACCGATATCTTGGAGATTGATCTGGAAGATCAAAAGAGTGTTGATAAGGGTGCAAAAGGTGCGGTTATCGATGTCGATCAGTACGTAGAATATATGAAATCATGTTGGTGGAATGATCATGAGTGAAAAAGAACTCGGCGTCGCGGTTGTTGGTTCGGGAAGGATTGGAACGTTGCGCGCCAGTATGTCAGCGCGCCACCCATCGGTAAAATTTCTCGCAGTTTCTGATAAAGACCCGACCCGTGCAGATGTTCTGAAACAAGCCGTTGGTGCTGATCTCGCCAGTGGCGATAACCAGGAAGTCATCGCGCATCCGAGTGTTACCTCCGTCTTTGTTTCGACGCCAGAGCATGACCATTTGGAAGCTGTGCTCGCGGCAATTGAGTTAGGCAAGCCGGTTTTTCTTGAGAAGCCGGTGGCGCTGACGATTGAAGATGCCGACAAGATCGTCGAAGCGTCGGAAAGAACAGGAACCGAAGTCGTTGTTGGATATTCCAGGCGTCATGACCGCCGCTGGATGCTGACTAAGGAGCATATTGCCCAGGGTCGACTTGGTGAAATTCTTGGCATTCAATCTCGGGTTTACAACTCCCGCACACAAATGCTTCAAATCCTTAAGCGTTCGCCGGAAGCCACCCCAGTTATGGATGTCTTGACCTACTACGTTGATATGGCGTGCTGGTTTATGGAAGGGATTCGTCCGGTTGAAGTCGTTGCCAGGGCTAACGGCAAGATATTTAAGGGCATGGGATATGATGCTGAGGATGTCACGTGGGCGATCATCACGTTCGAGAACGGCTGCGTGGTGAACTTGGGCGTATGCTACGCCTTGCCGGCAAAGTACCCTTCCAACGGCCAAAGCTCACGCTTCGAAATCATCGGCCAAGACGGCGTCATCCTGTTAGATGCCGATAACAAGGACAGCCTGCTGTTTACTGATAAAGGGTCACCGCACGCTTACGTGCCGGACCACAAGACCGACATGGTCTTCATGCAGACGAATTCATCAGGAGATTGGGCCTTGGGGGATTTCTGGGGGCCGATAGCGAATGAAACGCGGACGTGGCTGGATCATTTGGTTATGGGTACACCGACGGGTCACACCACGGTGCAGGAAGGTCGCTTAACCGTTGAAGTGACCTTGGCCATCGATGAATCAGCCCGTACCGGTTTGCCGGTTGCGATTTCTAAAGGATAAAAATTCTATGTCGGATACAAGCAGTGGCGTCGAGTTTGTTGGGTGTGAATTAACTTACCACGCGGACAAGCCTGCGTTTGATCGCAATCCAACATCGTTGGAAAGCCACACCCATCGTCCCTTAATTATCAACGGCAAGCGGATGCTGGCGATTGATGTGCATGCCCATTGCCAGATCATTGATGCCTGGCCCTTGGTTCAGGGGCAGCCCGAAATGGAAGGGCATGCGCCCTACGACGATCCTGATAAAATTCGCGTTGCCGATATTCCGACCCGGATCAAAGAAATGGACGCCATGGGCTTTGATATGCAGGTCCTCAGCGTCACCGTGTTTCAGCATTTCAACTGGGCCGAACGAGACCTCGCCGAGGAACTGGTCAAAGTTCAGAACGAGAAGTTGGCGGAGATTTGTGCCACCTATCCGGATCGCTTTTCTGCCTTTGCGGTTGTCGCCCTCCAGCATCCAGAACTCGCAGCCCAGCAACTGGAACACGCGGTTAAAAACCTTGGGCTTCGCGGTGCAATGTTAACGGCAAACATCAACGGCGAAGAACTCGCTGATCCAAAGTTCAATCCGTTTTGGGCGAAGGCTGAGGAACTCGATGTGGTGATATTTATTCATCCTCGGCATTTTCCTGAGGCCGCTAATCGATTGAAGGGTAAGGGTTTTCTCGCCAATGTCATCGGCAATCCTCTGGATACGACGGTTGCGCTTTCGCATATGATTTACGAAGGAACACTTGATCGATACCCGGGTCTCAAAATTGTTGGTGCACACGGAGGTGGTACGTTGCCGTCCTACATCGGGCGCTATGATCATGGCCACAACAGCAATGATCGCGGGGGACGCGGTGTTGAGAAAAAACTACCGAGTGAATACTTAAAGCAGCTCTATTTCGATACCCTGGTCTATGGTACGGAAAACCTAACGCACCTGATCAACGAATGCGGTGTGAGCCAACTTGTTCTGGGCACCGACCATCCGGCGGGCATGGCCAACGTGAACGCAGTGGCACATCTTCTAAGCACGCCAGGATTAAGCGACGATGATCTTGAAATGATCATGAACGGAACATTGCAGCGGCTGCTTAAATTAGATCTATAAATCATGCGGCCCCGTGAACATATTCTGAAAGCAGAGCGTCTCGAAGCATCGCTTAGAAAGCTCGATCCATCCGATGACTTCGAAATGGTGATTGAACTTTGCGTGTTGGCGGCCACCCATCTGTTTAATGCAGCTCTGCACGTGGAAGGCGTCACCCACGGCCATTCGGACCAATCTCATACGGTTCGCCCGCCCATGGAATATCATCGGAAATCGCCCAGTGATGCCATCAACAAAGGTATGAATGCACTTTCCGATCTGGAAAAACTACGGCCTGTTTATGTACGCGGCGGCGCGCCCTTTGAACAAGAGGTAGCGGATGGTTGTCTACAGAATTTTGCCACTGCAAAGCAGATATTTTTCGACGTGATCGGCGATGTAGCGAGCGATAGAGAATGGTCGGAGGTGCGACGTGACTCCTGAATTGCACCTAACCAAAGCGGCACATTTTGCGGTATCGGCTGCGCGTCTTGACCCGGTAGAAGACTACGAAGCCATCATGTGGGCGGGGATGCATACCTGCACCCATTGGACCAATGCGATTTTTCACGCAAAAGGATTAACCAGCGTCGAATTTGATTTTGAACATTCCTGGTACATTGATCGCTGCCCAGACCCTGATCGAGTCTTGGCGGGGCTAGATGATCAGCTAGGCGGATTGCTGGACGCTTTGGCTGTGTTCGAAGGATTGCGCGCCGCCTATGTACGCGGCCCTGGACCGTTTGGTCCTGAAGTCCTGGCGCGCAGTCAGGAGGCTCTTGATAGGGTTCATGCGGTGGCGGAAGAAGTCTTCGGCACGCTTTAGCCTGCGGCCTTCTCCGCCTCAATCTCTTCAAGCGCTTCAAGCATGCAGGTGACGCCGTAAGTCAGGACTTTGGCTCCGCACGGGTTAACGCAAACCATCAGCGCTTCGGCAATTTCAACTGGCTCAAGGCCCATCAAGATGCCCTTTTTTAGGTGCTGCTTTAGATGCGGCTGATTATGTGGGTTGGATGTCTCGACGGCTAATGCCAGAATGTGAAACAGCTCGTGCATTTTCTCGTCAAACCGTCTTTCCTTTCCGCGGATGACGGTGTCGAGCTCCAGCAACGCTTCCATATAATCCGGGAAATGTTCGGCAATGAATTGGTGGGCGGGATAAACTCTCCCCCGTCGCTTTGCAATTTCGTCAGCCAGTGCTTTTCCTTCAGACGTTGTTTCATTTGCCATTGATTTTTCCTTTGTTATTAATCTTAGCCAGAAATCAGATAGGGCTTAAGTGCCTTCATATCAGGCGCGACACCAAGTCCTGGTTCTGTCGTAAGGTGAAAGTCGCCATTTAGCAATTCTGGAAATGGTTGAGCCAGCAATTCCCGCAGAGGGTTATCCGTCGCGTCCAGTTCCAAAAGTCCGTCGCCGCCGACGGCAGCCAGAAGGTGTGCTGTTGCCACCAATCCAATGCCCCCGCCCAGGTAATGGGGGCAATAACGCCGTCCGCGCTTCAGGGCCTCAAGGGCGACGGCGCGACATCCGCTCAAGCCGCCCCATTTTATAATGTCCGGCTGAATGACCGAAACGCCGCCCGTGGTCATCAGTTCAACAAAGTTCTCAATTCCCCGAACGTTCTCACCCGCAGAAATCGGGATGGAACTTTTGGCGGCAATTTTTGCGAATTCTTTTAAATCGGAATCCGCAGGGATCGGTTCTTCCACCCAGCCAAGATCAAATTGCTCAAATGCTTTAATACCTGACTCGACTTGGTCAATTTTCCAGGATTGATTAACATCGACCATAAGGCGCGAGTCAGGACCGATCACATCGCGTACTTTTTGCAGTTCCGCGACATCCGCGTCATGACCAAAGCCAACTTTGAGCTTGAACGCGCGCAAACCCATGCCAAATGCCTTCTCAGCAGTATTCGCTGCAGTTCCTGGCGCAAGGCCACTGGCGTAGGCAGGTACGTGAATATCGGTCCCTGATCCCCCCAGCATTTGGCAAAGCGGCACACCCGCCCGACGCGACGCTAGGTCCCACGCCGCGATATCCACGGCGGCAACAGCCTGATCAAAGGGTCCCTGCTCGTCAGACTGAACCCTCAGTATACGGGTGCGCTGGGCCAGATAAGCCGAAACCTTTTCCGGCGTTTCCAGATGCTGCCCCACCAGAAGAGGCCGCATAATTTCGGTCAGGATATTGTAGCGGTGTTCAGCCGCAAAGCTGGGCCAGTTGGAAAAGCACTCGCCCCAACCCTCCGCACCGTCTTCATCTCGTAAGCGAATGATCAGCGCCGGACGATGCGTCATTTTTCCAAACGCATTTATGCGCGGGGTCTCCAGCGGGACCTTGAAATGGAACGCATCCAGCGAGGCAATCTTTGATGGAAGAGAGGGCGCTGTCATCAGTGCTGAGATAAACCCCCGTTAGACAATACTTTTGACCATGCCGCCATCAACGCGCCAATTGCTGCCGGAACAATATCCGCCGTATTGGCTGCACAAGAACGCGACGAGACCGCCGAATTCCTTGGTGTCGCCAAAGCGTTTTGCCGGCAAACCTTTTTCCTGGTTGGCCAAGAATTCTTCTGCGGAAATACCCGCTTTTTCGGCTTTGATCGCTGCTGAAGACCGGGTGCGATCCGTCAAAACTTGGGTCGGTGATACGATGTTGACCGTAACGCCATCTTTAATGACTTCGTTGGCCAAGGTCTTCATGTAATAAACCGTGGACGCGCGAAGGGTGTTGGACAGCACCATGTTGGGAATGGGTTGAACCACGCCGGAAGAACCAACAGCAATAATTCGGCCCCACTTTTGGGCAATCATGTCGGGCACGCACAGGCCGGTCAGACGGATGATGCTGACGACCATTTTGTTAAATTCGCTAATCAGTTCGGCTTCGTCTAAATCAAGTGCTGCTCCGACCGCCGGGCCACCGTGATTGTTGAACAGAATATCAATTGGACCACCGAGCGCTTTCTTTGCGTCTTCGTAAAGCGTGTTCATATTGTCAGGGTTGGAAACATCACCAACCATTGGCACGACTTTTCCATCGGTGATTTTAGCTGCTGCCGCTTCCGCTCGCTCCATGCTAGAACCGCTGAGCACCACATCGACGCCTTCTGCCGCCAAAGCACTGGCCGATGCAAAGCCGATTCCTTTGCTGGCACCTAAGATGATTGCACGTTTACCTTTAATTCCGAGATCCATGATTTTTCCTTGTGTGATATTTCACTGAAGTTAAAACGGATAATACATTGTCCTAGAGGCAAAACAATATCAGGTTGGATGAATAGCGAATTTAGAATCTAAATTGAGGAAAAGATGCAAACAACGACGTTGGGCAGAACAGGACTAAAGGTCAGCATCGCCGGATTAGGTGGCGGCGGTTACAGTCGGTTGGGCCAGGGATATGGTGCTGATCGCGCAGACTCGGTCGCAGTGGTCAGGGAAGCGATGGACCTTGGGGTTAATTTTGTAGACACGGCAGAAGCGTATGGCACCGAAGATATCATCGGTGAAGCTATAACGGGGCGACGCGATAAGGTCGTTATTTCGACCAAGCTGAATATCACCCCGCCGGGTGTTTCTCAATTTGGTCAGGATTTTGTTAGCGCTGATCAACTTAGGGAAAAGCTGGAAAATAGCCTTTCGCGTCTCAGGACCGATTATGTGGATATCCTACATCTTCATGTGGTGATGCCAGATCAGTATGAACATTGCCTGCGAGAATTGGTGCCGATTATGTTGCGGTTCCAAGAGCAAGGGAAAATTCGTTTCCTCGGTCTGACCGAAAGATTCATCAAAGATATGAAACATGAAATGTTAGCCCGTGCATTTGAAGACTCATGCTGGGATGTGTTTATGCCTGGGTTCAGTATTCTTAATCCGTCCGCAAGGGAGAGTGTTCTTGCGCCTGCAATTGAAAATGATATCGGTATTCTGAATATGTATGCAGTGCGCCGGGTCTTGAAGGACCAGAAGGCACTTCGGGATATTGTTGCGGACCTGATCAAGGAAGGACAGATCGATCCCACGACGGTCGATCAGAATGATCCCATCGGCTTTCTTGTCGAAAGCGGTGACGCGGAAAGTATCATTGAAGCGTGTTATCGATTCTGTCGGCATGAACCCGGCGTCTCAGTCCTTCTGACTGGCACCGGCAATGTTGAACATCTGCGACAAAATCTTGCTGCTATCGAAAAGGGGCCGTTGTCGGACGATAATCTCAAGAAATTAAATGAGATTTTTGGTAAGGTGGATTCTGTTTCAGGGAATTAAGTGGTCTCTTGGTCCGCCTCAAATTGCCAGCCGTTTTGCTTGCGCTGCCACAACTGATAAGCACCAAAGCAGAACACGATCACCGCCAGTGTCGGTCGGACCGTGCCCCCCATCATAATTAGCGGCAAAGAAATCGCGAAACATGCCGCCGGCAAATAGAACAAGGTCCAGAACCTTTTCTGATTTCGGTGTCCTTGGAACAGGGGGAACAAGGCGGAGAATATCGCGATAATCATAAAGAACAGCGACCATGGCCGGGTGAAGAAGGGCGTAAGATCCGGGGTAATGGCCAAGGCGCGCGATAGGTTCAATTCAGCAATATTACCCAGCACCACGCCCAAAATCATCGGCGCCAGCGGGAAGCCGAAATGCCGCATGAGAAAACCGAGAATCCCAAACCACAGTAACGTCCATAGATCAAAGGTAACATTCTGCAGTGCAAACACGCCGATGCCGCAGAAGCCGAGAATGATGCTCGCCAGCATGTACATCGGAATGCGGGTGACCCGGACGAAAATTCTGAGCATGAAAGATTGCAGCCCTAGCATCATGAAGGTGGCGATGAAAAATGAGATAAAGATAGAATACGCCAACACCGGCTCTTCCGTGATGAACGATGGG
>Ga0233433_10004900_pt1 | contig 10083 bp, 6 predicted proteins | sample SI_122_August201_5_FD_179868 | JGI IMG/M metagenome (GOLD analysis project Ga0233433, IMG submission 179868) | Seawater microbial communities from Saanich Inlet, British Columbia, Canada - SI_122_August2016_100_MG | ecosystem: Environmental > Aquatic > Marine > Inlet | place: Canada: British... | reverse complement strand
ATTGGTATAGCGGTCAAAATATGTCTCAACATTTTCCATTGCATTGCATCGTGGGATCGGATGCAATAATGACATTGCGACGCGTGTATGCGTTGAAAGAGAGAATACGGCATGAGTGAGGGCAAAGCAGTCGCGGCAAAGCGACTGTTGGATCGGGTTTTCCCGGAACGGCAAATCCTGCTGCGTAGTCGTGGCGAGGTCAGCTTCGTTACGCTTGGACAAGGCAGCCAAATCGGCCTTTGCCTGGTGGGCTTTTCCCTGCTTGGCTGGCTGGCATATGCCAGTACGGGGGTCTATTTTCAATCCGATATCATCGCCGGCAAGGACGCTCATATTGCCAGGATGGTCTCTGCCCATGACCGCCTGAATGCAGATATGCGCGCTGTGGAAAGCCGCTATCAGCAAATCACCGCGAATTTAGAAAGTAACCAAAAAGTCCTGGGAAATGTTCTGCAACAACGTTCTGACCTGGGACGGGTGCGCGCCGAATTATTGCGCGAATTGAAGCAGGCCCGGAAGCAACGCGATGTCGCAATCAGCCGCAGCGAAAAATTGAATTCGCGCTTGGCGCAGCTGGAAAACAGCCTGCGTCAAACCTTAAGCGACTCGACCCACCTGCAGACAAATTTAAGCCACGTTATGGATCGCCTCGCCACCTCGGAAAACGTTCGCAGTAAGGCGCAACAGGAACGCAGCGCCTTAAGCGCAAACCTGAATGTCATGCGGGAAGATTTATCGGGATTAAAAGACGCCCGGAAAAATCTACAGGTGGACCTGGAAAGCAGTGAGGAGATGGTTGCCCGCCTGACAGATCAGCGCGACCATGCTTTTTCGACAAATCTGAAGTTAAACAAACAGATCGGCAACTTGGAAGGTCGCCTGAAACAGCTGCAAGTGGCCCAAAGCGCCCTGGTCGGAAATATCCAGGACCGCACCAATGCCAATATTACCGAGCTGGAAACGGTCATTGAAATTACCGGATTGAACGTAAACAGTTTGTTGGGTCGGGTGGATCACCAAGAAATCGGAACTGGCGGGCCGCTTATCTCCTCGTCGAATTCAACTGAAGAGAAGGCGCTTTTGCAGCTTAAGACGGGCGACGGTTCGTTGGGTTTGCTGGAAAACCGCTTGGTTCATTGGACTGCCCTTAACGCGGTGTTGGAGCGGTTGCCCATTGCACCGCCAGTAGACAATTTTTCAATCTCTTCCTCGTTCGGAAAACGCCAGGACCCATTTACCAAACGGCGGGCGTTTCACAGCGGCATGGACCTGGCAGGCGCGAAACGAACCAGCATCTATGCAACATCACCGGGCGTCGTAACTTTTGCTGGCTGGAAAGGCCCGTACGGGCGGTTGGTGGAGATCGACCACGGCCTGGGTTTGCGCACCCGATATGGTCATTTGCGGAAAACCCTGGTCAAAAAGGGTCAAAAGATAGATTTTCGTCACAAGATCGGTTTGATGGGCAGTAGCGGCCGCAGTACCGGCACCCATGTTCATTACGAAGTCGTATTTGATGGCAAACCGCTTAACCCAAGGAAATTCCTGAAAGCGGGGAAATATGTTTTCAAAGGCTGATAAATCCAAGGCCGCCAATACGGTGGCGCGTGCCGCACCATCGTTGATTTCCACGGATCTGGAAATTGCCGGTAATCTGCAAACCCCTGGTGAAGTTCAGTTGGACGGCACCATTGAAGGGGACATTGTCTGCGGCAAGCTGTTGATTGGCGCAAAGGCCATAATCACGGGCCATATTGAGGCGGATGAAGTTATCATCCGGGGTCGGGTCACCGGCCGGGTAAAAGGTAAGAACGTACACCTGGCCAGTACGGCCCGTGTTGTCGGCGATATCTGGCATGATAGCCTGGCCATTGAAGCCGGTGCCTTCCTGGAAGGCCATTGCAAACGCAATGATGCGGCCGCCGCCATTGAAGCGACCCCGGCCAAGATGCCAAGCACGACAAACCACAGCGCCGATGTGGTTCCGGCCCGGCAGAACCCTGTACAAGACAGCGCCGGTAACACAGTGGCAAAGACAGCCGCCCGGAACTGATTTAGAACGTATCTCGGCCAATCCGAGCCATTTGATAGTGCACTAACTGTCGTCGTTGTTTTTGACGTTCGGATCAATTCCGCCCACGCGCGCGGCCAGGGAAGCTTCCATAAAGCGGTCCAGATCACCATCAAGCACCCGCTGGGCATCGCCCCGCTCCACCCCTGTCCGTAAATCTTTGACCATTTGATAGGGGTGCAGGACGTAGGATCGGATCTGGTGGCCCCAGCCGATGTCGGTCTTCTGATCCTCGATCGCCTGCTTCTCAGAGTCCCGGCGCTGCAATTCCGCCTCGTACAGGCGGGCCTTCAACATCTTCATGGCAGCAGCGCGGTTCTTATGCTGGGAACGTTCCGCCTGGCATTGCACGACAATGCCGCTTGGTTCATGGGTGATGCGCACGGCACTGTCAGTTCTGTTGACGTGTTGTCCGCCCGCGCCCGAGGCACGGTAGGTATCGACCCGCAAATCGCCTTCGTTGATCTCGATCTCAATATCGTCGTCAATTTCCGGATAAATCCACACCGAGGCGAAAGAGGTATGCCGGCGGGAGGCTGAATCGTAGGGAGAAATCCGCACCAGGCGATGCACCCCGCTTTCCGTTTTCATCCAGCCATAGGCATCCGCGCCGCGGACATGCAGGGTGGCGGATTTAAGACCCGCCTCCTCGCCCGCGCTGGCTTCCACCAATTCGCTTTTGTACTTACGCTGATCGCTCCACCGACTGTACATGCGCAAAAGCATTTCGGCCCAATCCTGGCTTTCCGTACCGCCCGCGCCGGCATGTATTTCCACATAGCAATTGTTGCCATCGGCCTCACCTGACAGCATGGATTCCAATCGCAGGCGGGAGGCGCGGGCACAAATCTCAGCCAATTGCACTTCTGCCTCGTCGACGATTTCGGTATCGCCCTCAATTTCGCCCAGCTCTATCAACTCAATCGCATCGGCAAGCTCGCTTTCCATTTCGCGCATGCCATTGATGCCGTTGTCCAGGTTCGTACGCTCCCGCATCAGGGTCTGCGCCCGGGCCGCATCGTTCCAAAGGCTGGGATCTTCGATCAGTTTATTCAGTTCGTCGAGACGTTTTAAAGATACATCCCAGTCAAAGATGCCTCCTCAGAAGGGCCAGGTTCTGGCCTATCTCATCTATAAGTGCCTGGGCTTCGGCGCGCATTAAACCTCTCCGGTACTAGATAATTGAAACAAATTAATAGAGGCCACCCGTGCCGGCCCGCTTGGACGCACTAATTGCCTCTCCAGCCAGGGTGCCGTCAAGCACCGGGCCGGATCTTTTTGGCACCGTGCCGGGTTTAAAGGCTTCCAAGACCACCCTGCGGTCGTTCGGACCAGCCAATAGACCGGTGCTTGATGCGATCCGCACCAGCTGAATACCAGGGGGAATTCTGAACGGTATTGCAGGTTGCTTCGCCAAGGCCTCAGCCATGAAATCCCTGAAGACAGGCACCGCCACGGAACTTCCCGTCTCACGCCGGCCCATACTGCGCGGGTTGTCGAAACCAATATAGACGCCGACTGCCAGGTCGGGGGAAAATCCCATGAACCAGGTATCCCGGCTTTTATTCGTGGTCCCTGTTTTGCCTGCCAAAGGCTTTCCCACCGCTTTGATCCGCACGCCGGTTCCACGCTGGACCACACCTTGCAACATAGAGACCACCTGATAGGCCGTGCCCGGCTCAATAATCTGGGCCCGAAGGTCAGGTAGTACGGGAACGGCTTGATCATGCCAGCCGCTGCTGACACAACCCCGGCAATCACGTTCATCATGGCGAAACACCGTCTGGCCACGGCGGTCCTGGATCCGGTCAATCAAGGCAGGCACAATCCGTTTACCGCCGTTGACCAGCATGGCATAGGCCGTGGTCAACCGCAGCAATGTCGTCTCCCCCGCGCCCAGGGACATCGGCAGCAGGGGCGGCATATTCTCCATTATGCCAAAGCGCTCCGCGTAATCGACGACCTTGTCCATACCGATATAGTTGGCCAGCCGCACCGTCATTAGGTTGCGGGATTTTTCAATTCCCAGACGCAATGTCGATGGCCCATAGAAACGTTTCGTGTAGTTTGCCGGCTTCCATTTACCCTGACCCTTTCCCGCATCGATGACAAAGGGCGCATCCAGGACCATGGATGAGGGTGTAAAGCCGTTTTCCAATGCGGCGGCATAGACAAACGGCTTGAAAGCTGAACCGGGCTGACGGCGCGCCTGGGTGGCGCGATTGAATTGCGATGCGCGATAGGTATAGCCACCTGACATGGCCAGGACCCGGCCGGTATGAGGATCCATGGCGACCAGGGCACCGTTGATGGCGGGGATCTGTTGCAGGGTATATCGGCCGGGTACATAGTCTTCATCATCCTTGGGCACGGCGGCAACGGCCACCACATCGCCAATGGCCAGGACATCGCCGGGGCGGCGCACTTTCGGGCCCAACGTCTCCCCTTTGCGCCAAGGCCGGGCCCAGGCGAGATGTTTAAGGAGGATCTGCCCCTCAACACCATTGGAAAAGCCAATTTCCGCCTGCGCGCCATCCAGCGCCAACACCACGGCCATGTACCAACCGCCAATGGCCTTTGGGATGGCCACCTTGGCCAGCGCGGCCATCCATTTGGCTTTGTCATCGGATTTCTCATTGGATTTCTCATTGAACCTGTCGCCACTGATCGCGGTTACTGCAATGCTATCCAAGGGTCCGCGCCAGCCGTGCCGACGGTCGTAGGCTTCCAACCCGGCGCGCAGGTTCCGATCCGCAATGGCCTGGAGGGCCGGGTCAAGAGTGGTCCGCACCGACAGCCCCTCCTCATAAAGGCGTTGTTCCCCATAACGTTGCAGCAATTCCCGGCGGACTTCTTCGGCGAAAAAACTCCCTTCCGCCACACCGTTCGAAACCGGTCTGCGCAACAACAAAGGACGTGCCGAGGCCCGTTTTGCATCCAACGGGCTGATCACCCGGTTTACCGCCATACGGCCCAGAACCCAATTCCGCCGGTCCACCGCTGCCTGGTGACGACGAATGGGGTGATAATTGTTCGGCGCCTTTGGCAGAGCGGCCAGTAGGGCCGTTTCCTCCAAATTCAGATCATCAAGGGGCTTATCGAAATAGTTCAAAGCGGCAGCGGCCACACCATAGGCACCCAGACCGAGATAAATTTCGTTCAGGTACAGCTCCAGTATCTGATCCTTGGTAAAGGCATGTTCGATACGGAAGGCCAGGATCATCTCCTTTATCTTCCGCACGATGGAGACTTCGTTCGTGAGCAGGAAGTTCTTGGCTACCTGTTGTGTGATGGTTGAGGCACCAACAGGCCGCCGTTTGCCACCCATATTGCGAACGTTACGCAGCGCGGCAGAGGCGATGCCCGCAAAATCCACCCCGGGGTGGGTGTAAAAGGTCTTATCTTCCGCCGATAGGAAGGCTTGAATAACCCGCCGGGGCATGGCGGCAATGGGCACAAACAGGCGGCGTTGACGGGCGAATTCGGCAATCAATGTGCCATCGCCCGCATGCACCCGGCTCATCACGGGCGGGCGATAGTCGGCCAGCTGGGTATAGTCAGGCAAATCCCGCCCAAACTGCCAAAGGACATATAAGCTGCCGCCCCCCGCAGCGATTATTGCCAGCAGGAGTAGCGAAAACAAAACCGCCAAGACCCGTATCATTTCGCTTTAGAACCGTCCCCTAACCAAGACCTGAAACACATTATCCAAGCACCTACTATCGCGCTATTATGGCCCTTTTAAGGCATATGTCATGGCCACCAACTCATTCGCCATTGGCCCGTTCTATACGGCCATCGGGAAATTTTGCAAATCGTTCGTTATCCCTTGGATGCACGGGGCCATGGGCCGGCCATTGCCAGCCGCCAAAACCCGTTCGTTGATAGTCCGAAAAGGCCTGCTGTAGTTCCGCATGGCTGTTCATGACGAAGGGGCCATGTTGGGCCACGGGCTCTCCAATGGGGCGGCCTTGAAGCAGCAGGATTTCTGACGCTGCGGGGCCATTTTGCAGCTGCAAATCAGCCCCCGCGGCCCAGGTGATGCCATGGCCGACGGGAAGTTCCTGGCCGTCGATGATCAACGTCTCGCCAGAAAAAAAGAACAATTGGCGATTAAATCCGGGGACTGCCGCCGGCAGGGTCCAATTGGCATTTGGGGTCATGTTCAATGTCCAAATGATCACGCCGTTGTCCTCATTCACGGCCCAGGAATGGGGCGGCGGTGCAGGCGGCTTGGAACCATCCGCCAAAGCCCCGGCATAACTGACAATTGTCGTTTCACCACCCAAGCCATCGTCGACTGTAAGGCGGGGGATCTCATTTTGCCAGAACATGGAAAAATGCGCTTCCACCATCTTATCCTTTGCCGGCAGATTGAGCCAGATTTGAAACAATTCCGTATGGTTGTCGCCGTCTTTCTTACGCAGGGGAAACATTTCTGAATGCACAATGCCCCGCCCGGCGGTCATCCACTGCAGGTCCCCTTCGCCAAAGCGGGCGCAGGCACCCATGGAATCCGCATGATCGATAAAGCCATGGCGGGCGACGGTGACGGTTTCAAATCCACGATGGGGATGCTGGGGGAAACCGGGCACGCGATCCCCGTGATACATGCTCCAGCCGTCCTTGCCGCTGAAATCCTGGCCAATGGATCGCCCGGCCAGGGAGGCAGCGGGGGCCATGTCTTCATCCCCCGCCGGGTACCTATCGTTGTGATAAGCGCAAAATAAAAACGGATCCAGCGTCGGCCAATGGGTGCCCAGGCGAAACACGTCCAGTAAATCAGTCTTGCTCATGCGAACCGTCCCATCATTATGCAGTCTTGCCCCCACATAAGAAGCGGATGCCGCTATAACTATATCTTTTGGCGAAACTCACCGTTTCTGTACCCTAAAATAGTTGTCCACGGAACGGGCAATGGCTTTCGCAATTGCAGCGCGGGATCTGGGAGAGGTCAGCATTTTCTCGTCCCGGCGGTTTGAAAGGTAACCCAATTCTATCAAGACCGAAGGGACATCGGGCGCCTTCAGGACGACAAAACCGGCAAACCGGTGCGGTTTGCGGCGCATTTGGATTAGTTGGCGCAACTCTGGCACCAGGGCAGCGGCAAATTGCGCCGAATAATTCATGGTTTCCCGCTGTGTCAAATCAATCAGGATCGAGGCGACTTCATCATCATGGCCGCTTAGATTGACCCCGGCAATTAGATCGGCCCGATTTTCCTTGGCGGCCAGGGCGGCGGCTTCCTTGTCCGAGGAATTCTCCGACAGGGTATAGATGCCGCCACCACGAACCCTGCGATTAGCGATGGAATCGGCATGTATCGAGACGAACAATTCCGCGCCCGCAGCCCGCGCAATGGCGACACGGCGGCGCAATGGGATAAATATGTCCCGATTGCGCGTCAGTCGAACCCGCTGTCGCCCCAAGGCCTGAATGGCCTTGCCAACCTGCCGGGCCATGGCGAGGGTGACCCGTTTCTCAAATATGCCACTGATGCCTATGGCACCCGGGTCAACGCCACCATGGCCAGGATCGATGACCACCAGGGGCCGTTCGGCCGGCTTTCGGGTCGGTTTCAGGACAATTTTTTGCGTCGCCCGGGGCACCTTTTTGGCTGGTGGTCTGATGGAAGCCAGAAAAGCCTTGCGCGAGACATTCTTTATATCGATGACCAGACGCGGCCCATATCCCTCCCCAGGGGGCAGCATGAAGGATTTACCGACAGTACCCGGCGCGCGCAAATCCAAGACAACGCGCGATTTACCCGGTTGGTATTGGCCATAGCGCAAACCGGCGATCAGGCCACCATTCCGCCGTGCCGCCGCCGCCGGAACTTGCCACCTGATATCAGGCAGATCCAGGACAATACGATAGGGATCCGCCAAGGCAAAAATTGTGAATTTGACGTTCGTTGTCAGATCCAGAACAACCCGTGTTTTGCTTTTATGAACACCAATCCTGATATCCCGGGCAACGATTTCCGCGCCGGCGCTGCCTACCGATGCCCAACAAAGGCAACTGACGAAGCTTAGGAAAATAGCCCTTTTAAGGAACGCTATGCACATGCGCTGGGGATATGTTGTGGTACAGAATCATAAAACCACGATATCTGATGTCATTGCAGATAGCCATTCCCCCGCCAGCCACTTTTCCGGGATATAGACATGGGTTCAATAGGGGAACGTATTTCTCTTTGAGAATCCGACAATTAGGCGTATATCATTGCGTTGTGTATTAGTTCCGTCGCCCCTTCGCCGCATATTTTGTATGGCGATGGCATGGCAGCGAAAGGCGAACTTTTCCGGTAGCACGGTTTTCCACAGTTGAATTCCTTGGCGACCGAGAATTTCGGACCAACGTTGCTATGCAATTGGTAAGACGGATTGGATAGGTGAATTCGAAGCCAAGCTTGCTGTGATGCGAACTGCGAGATGCAAACTGCATGACGGTCGGCGGGTGATGGTAGAAGGATCCCCGTCCTGGTCGGTAAAAGACGTTAGGGCCCATGACATTGGTATCGCGGCAAACCGCCGCTTTGATGATCTGGGCAGGACTATTGCGAAAGCAGTCTTAGACCGTACCGTTTGACGGGTTGATATCCCCATAACCGGCTTCGCTATAATTAGGGGACCGCGGAATTCGGCGAAAAACGCCGAGTGACTGCGGCAAATATATATGACGACGCGTATGTTGATTGACGCGACGCATGCGGAAGAGACCCGCATCGTTGTTGTTGACGGTAAGCGACTGGTTGATTTCGATTTCGAAACCGCCACGAAACTACAACTCAAGGGCAATATTTATCTGGCCAAGGTAACGCGGGTGGAACCTTCGTTGCAGGCGGCTTTTGTGGACTATGGCGGCAATCGCCATGGCTTTTTGTCCTTCAATGAAATCCATCCCGACTATTACCAAATCCCGGTCGCCGACCGTGAGGCATTGCTGCAGGACGAGGCGGAACAAGCCGCCCGTCAGGCCGCACTGGAAGACCGGGTGGATGGAAACGGTAATGGCGATGCTAACGGCGATCTGGATGACGATGATGAGCAGCCAGAGCACACCGCCGAAAGCCTGGATGATACCGAAGACGGTGCAGATCTAGCCCCAGATGCGGTGGCTGATACGGTGGCGGAAGCTGACGCACCGGAGGGCGAAAGTGAAGACGGTGTCGAAGCCGGCACAGACGAAGACGCCGCTCAAAGTGCCGGTGAAAGTGCTGCTGAAAGCCCGGATGACAGTGCTGGCGAGGAAGCCGGCCATGTGGCCGATAACGACAATAACAACGACAATGACGATACCGATGATGCGGACGACGGACCGGAAGTGGCGCAAGAAGCCGGCGCGGTCGATGTCATGGATGAAGTGCCCCGGCCCCGCGGTCGCAGCCGGCGCAGCTACAAGATCCAGGAAGTCATCAAACGGCGACAGATCCTGCTGATTCAAGTCGTCAAGGAAGAACGTGGCAACAAAGGCGCGGCACTTACCACGTACCTGTCCCTGGCCGGTCGTTATTGCGTTCTGATGCCCAACACGGCGCGGGGCGGCGGCATTAGCCGAAAAATCGCCAACCAGACCGCGCGGCGCAAACTAAAAGATATCGTCAGCGACTTGGATGTCCCGCAAGGCATGGGCGTCATCGTCCGGACAGCCGGGCAATCACGGACGAAATCGGAAATTCGCCGGGACTTTGAATATCTGCTGCGACTGTGGGACAGCGTCCGTGATCTGACACTGGATTCTACAGCCCCCTCCGTCGTCTATGAAGAGGCCGACCTGATCAAGCGGGCAATCCGCGATATGTATGCCAAGGACATCGACGAAATTCTGGTCGATGGCGAAGAGGGCTATCGCGTTGCCAAGGACTTCATGCGCATGTTGATGCCGTCACATGCCAAAAAGGTACAGCCCTATCGTGAGCGCATTCCCCTGTTGCACCGCTATCAGGTGGAACAGCAACTGGACAGCATGCATTCCAATGTGGTGCAGCTGAAATCAGGCGGTTATCTGGT
>Ga0233433_10004899_pt1 | contig 10086 bp, 21 predicted proteins | sample SI_122_August201_5_FD_179868 | JGI IMG/M metagenome (GOLD analysis project Ga0233433, IMG submission 179868) | Seawater microbial communities from Saanich Inlet, British Columbia, Canada - SI_122_August2016_100_MG | ecosystem: Environmental > Aquatic > Marine > Inlet | place: Canada: British... | reverse complement strand
ATACCATATTAGTGGTAACTCGTCAAGGGGAAACTGTCACGACCCGCTTTCTTTCACGATTGTTCTTGCGGTTTTATGATCATGCCAATTGAGTATTTCTACCTGTTTGTCGTTTAAGTCTTTGTAATGTTGGAAAAAGTTTTTAGACACCTCTAGGAAGAGCGGGTCAATATCATCAAGAGAATCGTAGTTTCTCACGTGAGAAATTGGAGTGCCTAGTATTTTATAATCCTTCTTGCCTTCATCGTTCATGTCTAACACTCCTAGTACGAGGCATTCTACTACCGTTCCTCTTAGTATGGGCGTTGAGTTGTAAACTAAAATGTCCAACGCATCTCCGTCGTCTGCCTTTGTTTGTGGTATAAATCCATAGCTGGCGGGATAGGTCATTGCGCTTAATAGGCTTCTGTCATATTTAAAAACCCCTAATTCGTTATCGTACTCGTATTTCGCACTTGTCCCTTTGGGGATTTCAACTACAGCGTTAACGATCTTAGGCCAATCTTGATGTTGTGGTATGTTATATAGATTCATCTGTATCGGAATTATATACATCCCCAAGGTCTTTTTCAACCTCTCTCCACTCTTTTGAGACAGATTCTTTAAGCTTGGCTTTCTCTTTTGAAATTTTGCTGTCACTAAACCCCCAAAAGGTTATTTCCCATAAAATTCTCGCCAAACATTCATCTTCTTTGGTTGATGTTGCATTGGTGATTTTAAGTCCTACAATCTCCCCCCAAGAAACAAAATCCAAAGCAAAGAGTTCATCTTTTTTATTGTCAATAAGGCAGACATCTATAATGGGCTCGGGGGGAGTTTCGAGATCATCCTCTATCTGCGTTATGTAAATTTCTGTATCATGGAGAGTGTTAATCGCTTCTGTTTTTATTAATTCTTTCCACGCTGTATAAAAATTAAGATCTAAATTATATATATCTTCAGGCTTTTTTTCTTTTAGGAATATTCTGTATATTAAATTAAAGATATTTTTATATCTGTACTTTTTTAATAGTTCTTTTATTGTCATTGTTAAAGTAGTAAATTGGTGGATTTATGGGGCTTTCTCTATTTTCTGTTTGGTACATGAGGTTATAGAATTTTAATAATTGAGTCTGCTTTTGTATCGTTTCATCTTGCCATTCTACTACACTCTTTAAGTCTTTTACCGATTCTGTGTGAAATGCATATCCCCATATGAGAAAAATTATTAATATAATGACGGGGTAGTTCGGTTCTGTCTTGTTCATGTATTTTATTACACAAAAAACTGCGAGTCAAAATTTATTCGATTTTGAAAGTTTGAGCATTAATTTAACATAGTCTCTGGCGTATTCTATACCTGAAATTTGTATATCTATATTTCTTAGCTCCTCTTCTTTGGCTAGGATTTCATCAAGCAATCCCTCTGACGCAAAAGCATCCTCTGTTGCAAGCGCTCTTTCTGAAGATCTGTATAGGCCCATTAATTCAAGCTCTTTTTCCTGCTTGAGTTTTTTATGCGAATCTATCACCTCTTGAATCAGGAAGATCGCATTAAAATCTTCTTCGTCTTTTTTAATGTAATACATCTTTACTATAATATAAAAAAAGGTCTCCTATTTCTAGAAGACCCTTTAAAAGATGACCGCTTGTTAGATAGGGCGACTACCAAGCCAAGCGGTTCTCTCGCGCGATTAAAAATGGTGTGGGGAGGGACTACTTATGCACCCTCAGCTTTTCGGGACAAACTAAAGTTCGTTTACCTACTTCGCACTACAGATTAGACTTGGCATTCGTCTTAGGCTCATCCGATTGGACTCCACCTCCCCACCACAGGGAATCTGCATACCTTAGCCCATTTGTCATAGGCTTATTCGCTAGCCACCCCCTCATCGAGGGTGGGTCACCCACAGGAGAGATTATAAGCCTCCCCAAAGTAATTAAAATTTAAAAGAACAGTTTGAAATTGAACCACTATTATACATGAATAGTTATGGTATGTCAAGTGTTTTATGAATATAAATAGTTAGAGCCTTCTTTTCTGCCAGCATATCTGCTTGCCGAAACTGGATAATGCTCAAAGCCATTAATAACTCTCTGTTCTTCTTCGCTAGGCTTGATTACGACTGAGAGGTTGCCCTCCTTGTCGAAAAATAATGCCCCGCTTTCGATTGAGCCAGAAGGCTCAAAGTAAAAGGCTCTTATTGAAATCTTATCCATATTGCTGGCGCTTATATCTTTCATCAAGCATAAGTTTTCTATTGCAATACTAGCAGCTTCTCCAAAGGCGTATTTCGACGATATTTTACTTTCAGTTTTTAGCTCTTCATCAGTCTTTGTAAACCTACCCTTGTCCATGTTGTGGAAAGCTAAAGCCTCTCTGTTTTCGAAATTCAGTAGCACTGCTACTCCTCCTCTCCATTTATCCCAAAAAGAGTTTCCAATCCTTCCTAGCACACCTGCTTTATTGTTGCTAATATATTTATGGATGGCATATCTTGCCATATTGATCGGTATTGCTCCATGGTTGTTTCCCCAGTCTCCAGTGTAATATGGATCTTGTATTGACGAATATCTACCTGTTCTTTTCATTATACTGGTTTATTGTTGAGATAATATATTTTAATATTGCACTTCGCTTGATGTCTTCCTCTCCAAATTCAAAATGCTCAATACCTTTCTGCCTGCTCTTGTAGCCATTGAATATTTTACACATTTGAGAAAAACCGCTTCTTCCGTTTATATCACTTTGCATGTTGTCTCCGCATATGAAAAGTTTTGTGTTTTCCCCTATTCTCGTGACAAGTGTGAGTAATTCTTTGAATGTAAAATTTTGAGCTTCGTCCGCAATTATAATTTTATTCATCCAACTCGCTCCTCTCAGGAAATTTATAGGCATCGCTGATATCCTTCCTTTTTCGAGCAGATCGGTTTTTAGGGAGGTGTTTTTTGGCAACATTTCCTCCAGCTTGTCCATGAGCGGCATCATATAGGGGTTGAATTTTTCTGCAAGGTCTCCTGGAAGGGCTCCAAGACCTTTGTCTGCACTCTCGATCACCGTTCTAACATAAACCAAATCAAGATTATCTTCTGAACTTAATAGTCTAAGAGCGGAATAAACCGACATATAGGTCTTACTCGTCCCCGCTGGACCATTAATGAACATGATCTTCGTCTTCCTTGATAGGGACCTCTCTAGGAAATGAAGCTGCTTGTCGTCAAGCTTTAGCGAATTAACGACAATATTCTGTTTAAGTTGCGGAATGTTAAACACTGGACGTTTTTTCTTAGACATCAGTTATTATTACACCTAACTTTTATATTCTAACTTCCTTCCATGTTACTTTTTTCTCTTTTATTAAATCTCTTATTCTTCTTTGCTTGGTTGATAGCGATGCTTTGCCCGTCTTTATCTCTACAAATACCACTTCATCATCCTCAAATACCACATAGTCAATGGGTTGACCCAAAAATTGAGCTTTCTGCGGATCATACCCAAAAGCACTTAAGAATGGAGCTATTTTCTCTGCGGATTGACCGAATATTGTCTGCCTACTCTTCTCTAGGGAGTCCTTTCTTGCTTGCGATTTTAATAACTCTTTTTTGTTTAATTTTTCCCTTCTATACAGGAAGGAAATTATAAATAGCCCTAGAGCTAAGAGGTATGTTAGGTAACTTTCCGTCAATTTATCGAGGGGGTCGCAATTTTTGAATCTCTTTGAGGAGGTAGTCTAATTTTGACCGAACCTTTTTATCTGAAAGATTTACCTTGGACTCGATTTCTTTAATTTTATTGCTAATTTTTTCTATCTCCGCACTCATAGTAAGCCTTTACTCTCGCAGATTCCCATTGCGTACCCTACTTTATAGTTAAACTTTGAAATCCAAAGCGTCATCCCTAAGACAATGTAAGGGTCTATGACTCCAAACCCAAAATTATAAAATACTATAAATGTAACTATTATTAGTGGGCAAAACTTGTTTAGTATATAATCTATTATTCCTTGATTCATTATGTTATTGTGTTTGGGTTTTTTGTTTTAACTATCCCCACTTTTTTAGAACAGAGAGGAGAGTACTCCTTAAGCATTTCCACTAAACTTCTAGCCCTCCTTTGAGCGTCTGCTTCTTTTTCGTAATTTTGCGGCTCAACCCTCCTGCCTCTTCGGGTAACTACATACATGGTTTTGGTATTAAGGCTCATTTTTTATTTTTTCCATATTGAAACGTTTTTAAGTTTTATAATGTCTGACATCTTTACTTGGGTAATTTGATCCCTTCTTCCTTTTCTTTGGTATATTTGGTATTTTGCTTGATGAGCTCTATCCACGAACCCCAAATCAAAACGCACTTTAGATTCTATTAGTTCGACTATACTTTTTCTCGATGCTACAACGAAATCCTTGTCCCTTTCGAACGCAATAAAATTTGCATCTCCGTGTATCCATCCATTTCTTCCTTGCACATTCTTTATTTCTATCCAAATCCAGTCATCATTAAACTTTTTGTCTCTCCTTGATACTCTTTTTCTTGCTTTAATGTCTACTGAGACCTCTCTTGAGTCTTTGCTTCCTTCGTCTACTCCTTCTAGGAACATATCTATATGCTTGTGCATATTTTCCTCCCTTGTGGATCTTCTCGTTAGGTAGCCCCTGCTCTTTGCGAGCTCTTCAAAAGAGTCTTCCGCTGAATGCCCCTCAACTGAGCACTTTCCGTCCTTATCAAATTTATTACGATACATGTTTAATTAAACCAATCTTTTGAAGCCAAACCCTGCTTACTACTATAGGCGTTCGGTCTCCGATGTAAGGTTGTAGTTCTCCCAATGTTACGGAAACGAATGATGTTGAACCTTTTGTTCTTCCGCTTCCTTGTTTTCTTACTGTTCCGTCTTTGTTAATTGTCGGATTTTTCATTATGTTATAATAATAACATAAAATTAATAAATGGTCAAGGAAAAAAAATTAAAATTATCTGCCAGTTGAGCCGAAGCCTTTGTTCCCTCTATCGGAGGGAGAGAGGTCTTCAGATTCTTCAAGGGTAATTGGTGGCAATTTTAAGAAAACAATTTGCCCGATCTTGTCGCCTGCTATGTATGCAGTTCTTGTTGAGTCTGGAGAAAATCTAAACTTTACCTCTCCTCTATAACCAGGATCTATTAATCCAGCAGAATTCTTGAGCATATGGTGGGTTTTTGATATGCTTGATCTTGGCAAAAGAAATCCAGCGTAGCCTTTTGGGATCTCAAAAGCTAGTCCTGTTCCGTATTCTGTATAGAGTCCGCTTGATTCATTTACTGACCAGTCCATGTTGCACGCATACAAATCGAATCCAGCATCATGTTCATGGGCTCTTTCTGGTTCTCTTGCTTTGGGGTGAAGTTTTTTGAATTTAATTTTCATAACTTGTTACTTCTATGTTTGCTTGTTTTAATAATTTAATTCCGTCTGAATTTTTATAAAAATCTTTGTAAACTACCCTACCGATTCCAGATTGAATAATTAATTTTGAACAATCCGTGCAGGGGGGTATGGTGATATACATTGTTGAACCTTCGCTTGATTGCGTTGACTTCGCTAGCTTGGTAATTGCGTTGCTCTCTGCATGTAGGACTTCTGGTTTTGTCATTAAAGCCTTTGAGTCATGTTCGTCTAATCTTATCTCGCAGCAATTATTAAAGCCTCTAGGGGTTCCATTGTAGCCATCAGAAATAATCATTCCGTCTTTTACGATAAGGCAACCAACTTTTTTTCTAACCGCTTGAGATAATTCTGCCCATCTAGCAGCCATGTCTAGGTACGCTACATCTAAGGTATTTCTGCTTGGCATTATGCTAGCCCCAACTCCTTCATCCACCAAGGCATCCAGGATTCCACGGAAACTTCAGCGCTCCAGTTTAACATTTTTTTTGCCATGCTATTGTCGCACAGAGTAATTCTAGGTTCAATAACTGGATCAACGTTAATTGTTTCCCCTCCCATTAGGTTTGCTATTTCATTAACGCTTCTATTGTCTCCCATGCCAATATTAATCCTCTCCCCTTTCCCTGTTTTTTTTGATGTTGCCGCCAGTATATTAGCCCTTGCAACATCCTTAACATAAACAAAGTCCCTTCGCTGCTCTCCGTCTCCTCTAATGGTCATTGGCTCTCCCTTTAGCATCTGCTGTGCAAAAACCCCCATAACAAGCGTATACGCCCCTTCTAGGGGCATTCTCTCTCCAAACACGTTGAAATACCTTAGCGAGACTGTTTTTATGCCATAAAGGAGCGAGAACAGCTCGCAATACTGTTCTCCTATTAATTTATGCAAACCATAAGGACTTAAGGGGTTTATGTCTGCCTTCTCCGACGTGGGAAATTGGTTTGTGTCTCCGTAAACCGCTGAAGTTGAGCTGAAAACGAACTTTTTTACGCCCGCTCTTCTTGAGAGATCTAAAATTCTTAATGTTGCATTTACATTTGAATCGTGGTATTCAATTGGATTTTGTATGGAGGGTTCCACTCTTGGAAGCGCCGCAAGGTGGAAAACATAATCAACCCCCTTGAGCGCTGACATAATTGTCTCGTCGTTCTCCGCGTATCTAAGGTCTGTCTGGTAGGCCGTGGCTCCATGGGGTACGTTTGCGATCTTTCCTGATTCAAAATTGTCTATAACCTTTACTTTAAAGCCTTGATCCAAAAGCTCTTCTGCTAAATTGCTCCCTATAAAACCCCCTCCTCCTGTAACTAACGCATTCACCTTCTGATTAGAAATGGAAACTCCTCTTCTTTGAAGAAGCTCTTTAAGGATTTCTCATCATCATCTTCCTTCTTCTTGAATCCTGAATCTTCTACTGGAATTTTCTTTATATCTTCCATTGAGGGCATTTCTTCTTCTGGGTCAAGCGCCCAAAGCAAATCATTTTTTACCGCCCATTTCTTCATCCTTCTAATAGGAACCATAAGGTTAAATTGTTCTCCCGCTCCCCTTACTAGCATTCCGACATACTTCCCGTCCTGTAGGTATACTCCTCCTCCTGAGGAACCTGGAAAGGCAGTGACGGTGGTTTGGTCAAATTCAACTTTGCCATGTATCCGACCAATCTGTGACACTATACCGCTTGTCATACTATTCGCACCCATTTGACCTAAAAGAGATCCAACATGAAATAGTTGCGTTCCTATTGGAACGATAGGATCATCATTGTTTAAATAAAAACTGGCATTATCTTTGCCATAATCTTTGGCCCTCACCATTAGTAGGGCTAAATCTTCTCCGTCATCTGCATCGCTATACTTAATGACAACTGCGTCCATTTTAATTTCTCCAACCCTGCGCCCGCCCTCCACGAGCTCTTTGATGATTTGAACATCATCAAATTCTACCACCTTCTTGTTTGCGCCGTCAGCAATCACCGTTCTGACGTCTCTTAGATTGCTCACTGCATGACCGCAGGTCCACACAAAAGTTATCTTTTCTCCTTCAATATTCCTTGTGATTAACACCCCTGAACCCTCTGACTTTGAGTATTCCCCCTCAGCTTTAATTGTAACTGAAATGTCTTGTAGGTATTTTGCAATTTCCTTGCGGCTTTTTTTCTTTTCGGAAAAGACTGAAGTTGATAGAGATAGAATGAGAAGGAAAGTTAATGCGTATTTCATGTAGATTAATTTAAGGTTTGCGTTATATTTATATAATATATCGCTCAACCCTTTATTCTATTAAATCACTTCGAACCTTACTGCACTTAACTCTCTTAATTCCGTTCCCCCTCCGTAAGATATAGAGCTCTGGAGGTCTTGCGTAATCTCACTTAATTTCTCTTTTAATAGCATGCCGTTCTGGGGGAGTTTTTTAAGTTTTCCCTCGATGTTTTTTTTAATTCTTTTGTTTTCAAAAGAAGCTGAACCAAAATAAGCTTTATGCAATATACCGTCTACCTCAACAGTCGTCGCTGGACTGTCAACGCAGGAGGCGAAAATTCCCCCTGCCATCACAAAGTCTGCCCCAGCGACAATAGCTTTTGCTATATCTCCATTATGTCGAACTCCTCCATCAGCAATGATAGGGATAATTCCTTCTGCGGACCTTGGGCTTACCAAACCGTTTACCTTTCTTGCTGTATCAAAAAGGTCTCCCCCGTAGTGAATTTTCGAACATCTCTGTACGCATGAGAACATAGGCATTGTAAAGCCTGTTTTGTTTTTAGTCGTGCATGGACTTCCCTGCCCGATACCAACTTTTACTGCATCTGCCCCCCAAGAATATAAGTCTCTCACCGCCTCAGGAGTGGCTACATTGCCAGCTATAAGATTAGTCTCTGGCAAGTTTTTCTTAAAGTAACTTAAGGTTTGCTTCATGGATTCGCAATGACCGTGGGCAATATCTATTGTTGCAAAATCCAGCCTAGCCCCAGATGAACGTAGGTTGTCTATGATTCCAAAGTCTTTGCTCTTTACCCCAAAGCTTGCTGAGATAACTTTTAGATTATCTCTGTTACAGTCTTCGATAAATTTTTGTATATCTATGTCAAAGCGATGCATGGAGTAGAAGTAGCCGTTTTCGCTTAGGTATCTTGCCCAGTCTTCATCAATAACCGCCTTCATATTGGAAGGCATTACTGGGAGGTTGAAATTAAACCCTAAAAAATTTAAGGAAGTGTCGCATTCTGTTCTTGATTTACACTTTGTGTAGTTTGGCACCAGACATAGATCCCCGTAGCTTAATAGCTTCATGTTTTTTCCCTTTTTTGTTTGTTTACTTTTGGTTTTAGCTTTTTGCTAATTCTTTTGCGAATCGCAGTGCAAGCTCTCCATCTTTATCTTCAAGCTTTTCCTTGTCCTCGTAGACTGAAAAAAGCAATCCCCCTCCCCCTGATCTTTCTCCTAGTACATTGTAGGTTTTTCCATCTTCCCTCGTCCACTTGTAAAAGACTACTGTTTTATATCTATTAATCATAAAAGTAAACCTACCGCTTCCTCAAGCGTAACGTTGTGAATTAAATTCTGCGAATCTACCTGCTTTTTCGAGAAACCTTCTGCCTTGGCCCATTCTTTTAGTTCTTCGCTCCACTCTGGAACATAGGATGCTGACTCAAAAACCGCCCCGCCTTCTGAGACGGAAGCCATGTCTCCCCTGTCGTTTGTTAAGGAAATGAAATCTACTGGTTCGTGGGAGTCGCTTCTCAATAATTCGACCCCTTTTTTCCCGCACTCTTTCCTTATAAAATTTGCCCTGATCTCCACCTCTTTATTCATTTATTATCTCCCATATAAAGCGTTCATAATTTCTCTAGACCTTGCCCTTAATCGAGCTTTCTCCCTGCCTTCTTTTTCTTTCATCTCGTCCTGTATTAGAGATTCCCTTGCGGCTTCCTGTTCTTTTGCCTCTAGTCTTGCGAGTTTTTCCTGCTCTGCCAGCTCTCTTTCTCTTTCTGCAGCCTCTTGCTCTGGGGTACCGTGGGCAACAACGAGAACCATTACCTTTTCGCTTTCCTTTAGCGGTTCAAGTTTTTTAGAGTACTCTACTAGATCATGCCATTGGGCATCGTCAACCTCAAGAAAATTATCGCTCTCCCTAATTTTGTCGGGGAGAGCCGAGCTTGTCACTAAGCCGTACTCAACCTCCATCGGGTAATTATTCGCCGTCTATGTCAAACCCATCGATGTCGTAATGGAACGTAACCGTAAAAGTTCTTTTCGCAGTATCCTCATCAACAATGGATAAGTTACCCCTTGCAATGGAAAACTTTTTAGGTTTATCGTCCGAATCAAGACTGTCATAATGGGCATAGGTCTGCTCTAGTATACCCCATAAGAACTTACGATAGTCCCCATTGGTGTGGGTTTGCGAGTCCGCATACGTGAAGCTGTCACCTATATTAGTGAAGGGGAGGTAAACCCCAGGCGCTACAAGGTTAATACCAGCAGAGCTGGTGTTGTCGCTTGCCCAGTCGGGGAAAACTCCTGTTGGATGTACATTAATTGCCATAATATTTTATTAGTTAAAGGTTCTTGCCCTAAGTTACACGGCAAACTTAGAATTGTGACATACTACTTAAGAAGTTCTGCCAATTCCTCATCCTCTTCCCCTTCTTCCTCTACTGTCGCAGAAGGTTTGGCTGCGG
>Ga0233433_10004898_pt1 | contig 10087 bp, 7 predicted proteins | sample SI_122_August201_5_FD_179868 | JGI IMG/M metagenome (GOLD analysis project Ga0233433, IMG submission 179868) | Seawater microbial communities from Saanich Inlet, British Columbia, Canada - SI_122_August2016_100_MG | ecosystem: Environmental > Aquatic > Marine > Inlet | place: Canada: British... | reverse complement strand
TGCGATGCCAATATTAGTGTTCGACCCAAAGGTATGAAAGAACTTACGACTAAGGTCGAAGTGAAGAACATGAACCGTGTCCGAGCGGTTGTGCGTGCCGTGGAATATGAAATCGAACGTCAAATTGCTGCTAACGAAAACGGAGAACGAATCGTTCAGGAAACGCGCGGATGGGATGACGGAAAAGGTATCACCATTTCGCAGCGCAGTAAGGAAGAAGCAAACGACTATCGTTACTTCCCTGAACCAGATATCCCGCCGCTAATCATTAGCGAAGAATGGATCGAGCGCACACAGGCAGCAATGCCCGAACTCCCTATTCCGCGAAAAGCCCGATTCGTAAGCGAATGGGGTCTGAGCGAATACGATGCTGATCTACTCACTGTACTTCGTTCAACCGCCGATTATTTCGAATCGGTTTGCGAGGGCGTAAAAGCGCTTTCTACCGATGCCAAGCATGCGTTCGCCAAGGGCGCATCGAACTGGCTTACCGGCGAGATGGCTCGAATGATGAACGAAGATGAACTGGTGAACATGGCCGATACCAACGTATCACCAGAAGCGCTGGCAACTCTTGTCGAGAAATTCCGCAAGCGCGAACTGAACAACAATTCCGCCAAGCAAGTCTTCGAAATCATGTACAAAAAAGGTACAGCGCCCGAGAAGATCATAGAAGATCTTGGACTCAGTGTAGTGTCTGGCACCGACTCGCTGGGACCAATCGTTGACGAAGTAATCGCCAATAACGAAAAAGCAGTCAACGACTACTTAGGCGGCAAAGAAGTCGCCCTGAAATCGCTGATGGGTCAAGTCATGAAAGCCACCCGAGGACAAGCCGACCCAGTACAAGCCACAGAAATAATCAAAGAAAAACTGGCCAATCGATAACGAATCGACAACAACCCGGTCCTTGCCTGGATAGAGGAGGCTAGATGGGGAGACTACGACGCAAAGCCGAGTCATTCGATGACGACAGCGACTAAAGAATGGGACGCGACCAAGCCATTCGATGGCGACCCAGAGCTATCACGCCCAAAACCCGCCGGACAATATGTGGCGAGACCGACAGTCTGGCTCTAACATATATAGCTGACGAATCACCGTGCCCACTTCGGCACAACAGGAATTTTTATGGAAACCGTATTTAGCCTCATACTAATGGTCACTGCGATTACGCTCATCAGCGTATTGCTCTTGCAGGCTCGCGGCTCCGGCTCCTCACTCTTCGGTGAAGCTTCCAGCACGTTTCGATCACGTCGAGGTGTAGAGCAGCTGCTCTTCAGACTCACCATCGTGCTCGCTTTCGTATTTGTTGGCGTAGCAATCGCAAACGTCCGCTTCAGCTAACAAACAAAACGAAGCAACTGCCCATTTCGAGGCATGAATCTCACAGGTACGATTCGAGCACCTGTTTTTTGGCACAGAACGCTCTGAGGCGCGTGTAATATTCGTCGCCATGCCAATGTCCCATAATCATTCTCTGATCGTTGAACTTGACACACCCGCAGCCCTCGATCCAGAAATCGTAGGCAGCAAGGCTGCTTCGGTAGCTGATCTGGTAAAAACAGGAGCAACAGTTCCCGCCGGATTCTCTATACCGGCAAGCGTATTCGTCGATTTCGTATCGCCCTTAAAAACCGAAATCGCCAACGCCCTTTCTAACGTCGATATCGAAAACGTTACATCAGCATTCGAAGCTTCAAGCGCAATATTCGAACTACTAAACTCAGCGCCAATTCCAACAGGGCTTCTTCAAGCCATCGCCACCCGAATCGGCAATGAACCCGGAGCACTCGCAGTTCGTTCTTCAGCCACCGCGGAAGACCTCGAAGGCGCATCGTTCGCCGGGATGTACGATACCTTTCTGGACGCCACCGATGCAAAGTCGGTACTCGGACGGATTCGTGACGTGTGGGCGTCGTACTACACCGGAAGAGCTATCTCGTACCGAGAACGCCAAGGCATCCCGCACGAAACTGGCTCGATGTCTGTACTAGTAATGAAACTAGTGAATGCCGATGCAGGAGGAGTAGTGTTCACTCGCGATCCACGAGACGGAACTGATCAAATTCTCATCAACGTTGCACTCGGGCTCGGCGAAGGTGTCGTGTCTGGCGAAGCGCAGGCAGATTCGTTCACTCTAAACTCCGAAACGTTCGAGATCACAAGTAGGAACGTTCTCGACAAAGCGTGGATGTTCGTTCAAGGAACAGCCGGTTCAACCGATAAAGTCCCGGTCCCTGCCGCCAAACGAAGTTCACCTGTGCTATCAGACGACCAACTTCTCGCTACTGCCAAGGCTGCAATCGTCATCAAAGAAGCATCCGGAGACGATCGAGACATCGAATTTGCCGTCGTTGGGGATAGTGTCCACATCCTTCAGTCGCGCCCGGTAACGACAGGAACTAAGCCAGAAACAGGTCCAGCGGTCGATGTCGATTGGGACAATCCCGGAGACGAAAAACTCCATTGGACATCAGGTGGCAAAACTCCGACTCTGCCGCTTGTATCCGACTACGTAAAAATGTCAAGCATCGCTGAAAAGCGATCTGTGGATTTCACCGGTCAATACATGGGGCGGCGTAACTTGAAAAAGTGGGTTCAAGGTTACCTCTACACCGCTGAATCGCCACGTGATCCCGAAGAATTGAAAGCGCTCGGCATAAAACATCACCTGATGGGCAGACGTCATATTAAGAAACGCTCCACCTATTTTTACGATGTCGTTGAACCTGCACTCAAAAAGAACCTCACAGAAATCGAAGCTGCCCGACCTGCCAACACCGCATCCGTTTCCGTTCAAATCTCCTACTTACGACGTGCGATGCAGCTTGCCGCAGATCATCAAAGCGATCTCCATTGGCGCTGCTGGGCAGGATTCAAAACAAAGGACGATCTCGGCAAACTATTCACCGAGATAACCGGACGACCGGAAGTCGAATCATCAGATCTGATCCTCGGCATTGACCACATGACTGCCAGGTTGTCGGTTCGAATGATTTCACTCTCGAAGTTAGTAAGATCAGATGCATGGCTAACTGAAGTATTTGAAACTCGTAACTACGGTTCTCTGTTCGCACGCGGCAATGGCAGTCGTACCGCAGTCGCAAAATTCCGATCTCGATTTCGAGATTTACTGAAAATATGGGGACGCCGCAACGGCATCGGCTATGGAACTGCGTGGAAACCGACCGACCCTTCTTGGAATATGAAGCCTGAGATTCCTCTAGACTCGATAGGTTCGTACGTGCGTCAGGACATTGATCAAGCCGGACGTTCTCGCTCCGATTTAGTGACGAGACGCGAGGCGGCTATCTCTGCTGTTAGAAATAAAATCGGCCGAAATACGAAGCTGCGTAAGAATTTCGAATTCGAACTTTATCGTGGCACTGAGCACATTCGGATGATGGAGAACCACAACTACCTCATTGAGCAGTGCACCTTCGGCGAGTATCGAGAAGCAATCAACCGAGCGGGCGAATCGCTAGTTCGTGAAGGTTCGATCGATTCAGCGAACGACATCTTCTATCTGACGCTGAAGAAGCTCGATGATGCTGCCGACAATAACGACTACTCAGGGCTGCGAAGTCTCGTTATTCGGGCGAAAGAAGAGTACGTAGAAAACTCGAAGCGGACTCCGTTCGAGTACATCGGTACGAAACCACCCGAAGAAAAAAAAGACGATCCCGAAGAACCTTTTCGAGGTCTTAGTGAAGACGGCTTAACGCTGCAGGGCGAACCATCATCAGCAGGATCGTTCACGGGAGCAGCAAGAGTAGTAATCACTCGAACTTCAACACCGCCCGATGTTCGGAAAGGTGAAATTCTCGTAACCGAAAATACCGGACCCGATTGGGTTCCCGTCTTTCCTCTACTAGGAGGACTCGTTCTCGACGGCGGCGACAACTTCCAGCACGCATCGTTGATCGCAAGGGAATACGGAATTCCATGCGTGATTCAAACCAAAGATGCCACAGCCAAGATCGCCGATGGCCAATTAATCGAAGTGAACGGTACTGCGGGAACTGTCACCCTAAACCCTACGGTTTAGGGTGGAATAGCGATGTACCCAACATCTCAACTGAAGTACATCCTGAGTAGGTCGAAGGGTTAAGCAAAGCAGACAGACCTTCGGCATGGTTGGGAAGATGAGCTACGTACTTACTTGCGCGTCCACTCCGTCTCGTCACCGGTGTCGGAAATAGAAATTCCCGCAGCGTCCAGTTGATCTCGCACAGCATCAGCATCGCCCCAGCGCTTTTCGGCTCGGGCGTCCTTACGCTTCTGAACAAGCGCACCAACTTCCGAATCATTAAGACTCTCCACCTTCTTAGGTGGAGCCGCCAGGTTGAACCCAAGTGCACTAGTTAATTCGCGCACCAAATCTGCAGCAGATGAAACGTCGTTCCCGTCTGCACGAGTGCGATTCATCTTTCGGCAAAGATCGAAGATCGCAGCCAACGCCTGAGGAGTGTTCAAATCATCGTCCATCGCCTCAACGAATCGACGCTTAAATGGTTCAGGGTCCAATGACTTCTCTGAAACCACTGGAACAGCCTCTACGGCTTGCCTAATCCGACGCATCGAACGCTCCGCATCACCGATCAGCTTCTTATCCAAAAGAGGATTGGTCCTGTAGTGACTTTGCAAAATCCATAGTCGGATAGCGTCGGAGCTAAACTCCTCAAGAGCCGAGTTCACGTTGAACGCGTTGCCTAAAGACTTGCTCATCGTCGCGCCAGTAGTACGAAGCAAGCCGTTGTGTATCCACACCCCAGCAAACGGTGTCTTACTAGAAGCCGATTCGCTTTGTGCGACCTCGTTTTCATGGTGCGGGAAGATCAAATCAAGTCCACCACCGTGAATGTCGATCTGTTCACCCAAATGCTTGAACGCCATCGCAGAACACTCGATGTGCCAGCCGGGTCGACCCGGACCCCACGGACTATCCCAGTTCGGCTCTTCAGGTTTCACTGCTTTCCAAAGAGCGAAATCAGCAGGATCTTCCTTGCGACTTTCCTCGTTGCGAGTTCCCTCGATCATTTCATCAATATTCTGACCGCTCAGCTTGCCGTAGTCAGACTTACTGCGAACCCGGTAGTACACCGATCCGCCGAGTTCATACGCGGCTTCGGCGTCGATCAACCGATTAATCAGTTCAATGATCTCCGGCATATCTTCAGTCGCACGGGGATGCACCGTAGCGCGTCGAACATTAAGCCCATCGGACGATTTGAAAAACGACTCAATGTACTTCTCGGTGATCTCCTGCCACGGCACTTTGTCGGCATTGGCGCGATTAATAATCTTGTCGTCAACGTCGGTGAAGTTCTGTACTTTCTTCACCTTGTATCCTCGAAACTCGAGGTATCGATCAAGCACATCGAACACTATGCTGCTAAGCGCGTGCCCCAGATGAGAGTCGTCATAGACCGTCACGCCGCAAACGTACATTTTGACTTCTTCGCCCAGCGGCTTGAATTCTTCTTTTTTGCGGGTAAGCGAGTTGTAGAGCTGAATCATTCGTTTTTTGGAACTACTTTTGTTCTAAGATTTTGTTGCGGCAACTAGTGTAGCGATGGCTTGGGCAGCAATGCCCTCACCCGCGCCAATTGCGCCAACGTGATCGGTCGACGTTACTTTTACGTTAATACTGGAATTTTCTAGCCCATTTATCCCGCCGATATTGGCCGTCATATCTGGCCCGACAGACGCGAGTCGCGGTCTCTGAGCAATGATCGTAGCATCGACATGCGACACCAACCATCCGGCTTCGAGGGCGAGTCGGGCAGACTCAGCGATAAATTGTGCCGAATCAAAACCGGCATAGTGTTCATCAGACGATGGGAACCGACCACCTAGATCGCCAAGACCAGCCGCACCGAGAATCGCACTGGCGATCGAGTGAAATAGAACATCGCCGTCAGAATGGCCATCAAGGTGATGATCGAACTCGACATCGACTCCACCAATTCGCAACGGCCCGCCATGCTTAAGACTGTGACCATCGAATCCGATTCCAAATCGCGTGCCTTCAGCTGCAGCACCTGATTGCGCCACAGCCCCGACCTGCCGTCTTCCGAGAATCAGAGTCGCAAGCTCAAGATCCTCCGGAGTCGTGATCTTAATGTTGTCGTTCGATCCAGTGAAGATAGCTACCAGCCCACCGACCGTTTCGACCATCGAGGCGTCGTCAGTTACGTCTTCATTGGTCATCTCGTGGGCTGTCTTCAGCACGTCAAATCTAAATATCTGGGGAGTCTGAATCGCCCACATCTCCGACCTATCTGGTGTCGAAGTGACAACTCGATGCGGAGCCGTCTTAATCGTGTCTTTCACAGGAACGGCTGCAATACCCGCCCCTATCTTCATTGCAGCTCTCAAACCTCGCTGGACCATCCCCTGATCGACAAACGGGCGAGCGCCATCGTGAACTGCCACGAACTCTGGAGCACCACCGTCCAAGCCAGCGAGTAGGTCAAGCCCGATCTTCACCGAATCTTGCCGACGTTCTCCGCCAGCAACCACGGCAGCAACTTTCGTAAAACCACCAACGTTAACAGCATCGTTTCCAGCCTCAAGATTCTCGGATGACATTACAAGTACAACAGACCCGACTTCATCGAAATCTTCAAATACGCCTAGTGAATGAGAAATTACAGCCCGCCCACCCAACATGGCAACTTGCTTGTCGATTCCCTCCATTCGAGAGCTTCTACCTGCCGCAACTACTACGACACCTAACCGACCCGTTTTACTCGTCATACGAACAATCCCATAATCCAATCAATACCCCAAACACAGGCGTAAGCGACCGATACTGATTTAATAGATTTGGCAACAAACACAATTAAAACGAATCTCTTGATCGGGTATCCAATGCTACCCGCTGCAACGCCAATTACATCGAACAGCGGGTTCGGAATCACTGCCCCAAAAAATAATATTATTCCGCCACGTTTGCTAACCCACGAATGAACTCGCGAATAGAACCTGTTCTTTTCGAAAAACGATCGACCGGAAAGTCCGAGCATGTACCCGGTTAGTTCGCCAAGAGCCTCTGCCGACGCTGAAATCAGCCCAATCGCTAACGGATTTAGTCCAAAGTCCGGGGCTGCTGCAATGCACACGGCTGCAGGCCCGGATATCGGAAGAATGATTAATCCGGCGGCGATGAAATTGATTACCCAAAGCCCACCGTACCCAGCATTCTCAACATTCAGTGAATCTGTGGCCCACATCACCATGCCAAAAGCCACGAACATAACGACAAACGCGATCATCGCTAATCTAAGAGCGTACTCACGGTTATTCGATAACCACAGTTGAAAACCTTCAAGTTCGACGCGATCAACGTCCACCACGTCGCCAATTGCAGGCGTTGGATCCAGTTCGCTCGGTCTGTCGGATTGAGAAGATTCAGGCATTTATGGAAGTAATTATCCCAAATACCAAGCAAAGAGTGGGGATGAAAGATTCAGAATACGAAATCTAAAGTAGGTCGACGAGCCAGGAAATCGATTGTCGACACCCCTCAACAATGATCACAAACTTGATCAGTTTGCCTATTCCCGCCCATAAAAAGAATTTTCTAATCGGGTAACCAAGTGACCCAGCGGCGATCCCACCAATATCGAATAGAGGAATCGGAATCACAGCGAGAATAAATAATGCGAAGCCACCGCGTTTTACTACCCAAGCATGAATTCGTTCGTAATAACGAGATTTTTGAATGACACTCTGGCTACCGTAACCCGCAAGATATCCCGTAACCTCACCAATTGTTGCACCAGTTGCAGCGGCCACTGCTAAACCAAAGGAATTCAAACCGAGTTGAGAAGTCGCAGCCGCACACACCGCCGCCCATCCCGGAAGAGGAACAATAACTGCCGCTGAACCAATTAGGTTTGCGAGAAACGCTCCCCAGTAACCGGCCGATCCGATATGAACCAGATCGAATATCCAAGCAACGGTTCCGCCCACTACTGACGAGAGCACTACGGTCCAAAGAACAATCTGGTACGTGCGGTTATGTTTTGCTACGAATTTAGCGAATTTACCTTCACTTGAATTGGATTTTGAAGATTCCAAACTCTGATCTAAAGTATCTGCCACCTTGGTATATTACGGCACGTAACGTGAATAGACCTCGTTTCGTCACCCGGTTAAGTAGAGAGCGAGGTCTATTCTCACAACTATTTCACTCAGATTCAGGGAATGGACGAGCTACTTGGCGACCGCTTCTTTGGGCGTCTCGTCCGTCAGTGGCTCGCTGGTCGCTTTCGCTTCAGTAGTATTCGTGTTCTCGAAACTGCCTTCAGCAAACGTAATTTCGCCATCAGATTCACCGATCACAATGTGTGATCCTTCTGGAAACTCTCCGGCAAGCAACCGCCTGGACAATGGACTCTCGACGTAACGCTGAATCGCTCTCTTGAGCGGACGCGCTCCGTACATACGGTCAAATCCAGTCTTCGCGAGCCACTCTCTCGCATCCGATGTCAGGGAGATCGAAACCTTGAGATCCTGGACCCGTTCAGATACCTCACCTATGAACTTATCGACGATCAACACAATATCGTCTTGAGTGAGCGAATCAAAAACGATGTATTCGTCCAAACGGTTCAAGAATTCAGGCTTGAACTGCTGCTTCAAAGCATCTTCGACGTTCATCCTAGAACGAGCGCTTTCCGACTCTTCGAGTGACTGCTTGTTGAACCCAAACGCCTGTTGAGAAACCCCTTCAGAGCCGAGGTTGCTGGTCATTATGATGATCGTATTTCGGAAATCCACCGTTCGACCGTGGCTATCCGTTAGGCGACCTTCGTCCAAAACCTGCAATAGAGTATTGAATACATCAGGGTGTGCCTTTTCAATTTCGTCGAACAGAACGACCGAAAACGGGCGCCTGCGAACTGCTTCAGTGAGATGACCGGCTTCGTCGTAACCAACGTACCCCGGAGGGGCCCCGATCAACTTTGAAACAGTGTGCCTCTCTTGGTACTCCGACATGTCGACCCGGATCATATTGTCCTCATCGTCGAACATGAATTCAGCAAGCGCGCGGGCTAGTTCAGTCTTGCCTACACCCGTCGGTCCCAAGAAGATGAAACTACCAATAGGACGTTTAGGATCTTTCAGACCCGCCCTCGCTCTGCGCACCGCATCAGAGAGCACTTCGACTGCTCGATCCTGACCGATCACACGTGTGTGCAGTCGTTCTTCGAGCTTCAATAGACGATCACCCTCGCCCTCGACCAATCGAGTAACCGGAATTCCTGTCCGCTCAGCGATCAAACTAGCGATGTCCTGATCGGTAACTACCTCGCTAACTACGTGAGTTTTATCCCACTCACGTTTAGCTCGTTCGTAATCTTCAAGCGCACGTAACTTTTCAGCCTTAGCGTGTGCCGCTTTTTCGTAATCGCCACGTGCCGAAGCCGACTCTTCCTCTTCATCTAAACGCTGCAACTCAACCTGCATATCGTTCAACTCAGAAGGCATCAGTTCGTTTTCGATACGATTCTTCGCTGAGGCCTCATCTATCAGGTCAACAGCTTTATCGGGCAACAACCTATCTGAGATATATCGAGCCGAAAGCTGCACTGCAGCTTCCAGTGCCGACTGCTCAATAGTGAAACCATGATGCTGTTCGTAGCGAGGTCTCAAAGTTTCTAGCATTTCGATAGCCGTCTCAATGTCAGGTTCTTCAACCCAAACAGGTGAGAACCTGCGTTCCAAAGCCGGGTCGGCCTCGATGTAACGACGGTACTCGTTAGGAGTAGTTGCCCCGATGGTCTGCAACTCCCCTCGTGCGAGCGCAGGTTTCATCATGTTCGAAGCATCAAGCGCTCCGTCGCCCGCACCAGCACCTACAACGGTGTGAATTTCATCAATGAAAAGTACGATCTCACCGGAAGCCTGACGAATCTCGTCCATCACGGCCTTCAGACGTTCTTCGAACTCACCTCTGAACTTCGCCCCGGCAACGAGTGAACCCATTTCAAGCGCAATTACGCGGCGACCTTGAAGGCTCTGTGGAACATCGCCAGCAACAATTCGTTGCGCAAGTCCTTCAGCGACCGCG
>Ga0233433_10004896_pt1 | contig 10089 bp, 7 predicted proteins | sample SI_122_August201_5_FD_179868 | JGI IMG/M metagenome (GOLD analysis project Ga0233433, IMG submission 179868) | Seawater microbial communities from Saanich Inlet, British Columbia, Canada - SI_122_August2016_100_MG | ecosystem: Environmental > Aquatic > Marine > Inlet | place: Canada: British... | reverse complement strand
CAGCCCAATGTGGCCGCGGTTGTTTTTTTGGTGAGTATCGGAATTCCGTATTGCGCCACTTTTGTGATTTACTATCTGTTCACTCAGGATTTTCTTGAGGACACAACGATCCCCGGCATCATGCTCAATTCTTTCTATGCCATCGCCGATGGGGATGAGAAGAGTGTATGGGCCCACCTAATTGCCGCGTTGGTGCTGACGGTGGGGGCTCTGGCGTTGAATGCAAAATGGATTTTCAGGCGCCTCAAGGATTTCAAACCCTACGAACGACCGACGACTCCTGTGGCACCTACAGCATCTGTAACAGCCACGCCATCTGCAACTCATGAAGGCCCCACTCCGCCAAAGCTTGATTGACGGCGAACAGGTGGGACTGCGTTACGCGCTGTGCCTGCCTAACTCGCCGATGAGCGGCGTGCGCGGCGAACGCCTCGGCCGCCGCGCGGGTAGCTCGGTGGATTTTCAGGATTACCGCGAATACCAACCGGGCGATGACCTCCGCCATATTGACTGGAACGCGTACGCCCGCAGCAATCAACTCATCGTCAAACTGCATCGCGAGGAAGTGCAGCCGCATCTCGACCTCATTCTTGATACATCGGCCTCGATGAATTTGCCGGACACCGACAAGCCCGCCGCGCTGCATCAACTCGCCGCGCTGCTCGCCACCGCTGCCGCCAACGCGCGTTGCTCACAGGCGCTATGGATGACCGGCGAAGGCTTCCAACGTGTCCGCAACGACACCCAACCGCCCGGTGCGTGGGGTGAGCTGCCGATGGGCGGCGCGCGGTCATTTGAGGAAGCCCACGGATTGCTGCCCCCGCGCCTGCGTCGTCAAGGGATGCGGGTGATCATCAGCGATCTGCTGTGGCCCGGTGATCCGCTGCCCACGCTGCGCAAGCTCTCCGAAGGCGCGGCCAGTTTGCACGTCATCCAATTGCTCGCGCGCACCGATGCCACCGCACCCGAGCCGGGCAATGTGCAATTGCAGGATCACGAAACTGGCGAGACACTTTCCATTTATATCGACGCCAGCATCCGTCAAACCTACCGCGACACGCTCCGTAGCCTGCAACAAAGCTGGCACAACGCCTGCAAACAAACCGGCGCGCAACTCACCACCCTCATCGCCGAAGACCTCGGCCAGTCGCTGTCCGCGCTGGAGGAAATCCAACTGCTGGAGCCCGCCTGATGCCGACGATCACTTATCCCCTCGCGTGGCTCGCAGCCATCAGCTTGCCTTTGTTGGCAGCGATTTATTTTTTGCGGCATCGTTTTCGCAAACTGCCGGTTTCCAGTTTATTGCTGTGGCAAATGCAAAAGGAATCGCGCGAAGGCGGCCGCCGCTTTGAGACGCCCAAGTTTCCACCCATCTTTTTCATTGAACTGCTCATCCTTGCCCTGCTCGTCTTCGCTGCGCTGGGACCGCGCTGGCAATTGCCGCACACCACCCGACCGCTGATTGTAGTGCTCGACGATTCCCTCTCGATGAGCGCCGGCCCCGCCGGCCAACAACCGCGCGATGAAGCGCTGAAATTGTTAAATGAAATTTTGGCCGAACGCGATTTTGCAAGCTATCAACTTATCGCCGCCGGCGCGGGCCCGCGCTTGCTCGGCGACACCGTGCCGCATCCGAATCAACTCAAAGACCAAATCTCGCTCTGGACTTGCAGCGCCCACGCCGCCGATCTCGATGCCGCGCTGGCCCTCGCGCGCAATCTCCGCAAAGGCGATGCTGATGTGCTCGTGCTTACCGACCACGCCCCCGCCGAATCCGATCTCCCGCCCGGCCGCATCCGCTGGGAAGCCGTTGGTAAACCGCGCGTGAATTTCGCTTTCGTCAACGCCGCGCGCACACCGCACGCCGCGGGCGATCGTTGCCTTTTTGAAGTCGCCAACCTTTCCGCCAGCGCCGCCACCAATACATTGCGCGTCACTGCCGGCCAACAGGTCGTTTATGAAAAGCGATTACTCTTGGAAACCAATCGCACCCACCGTGTCACCTTGCCCGTACCCGCCACGATGGGCACGCTGCGCGCAGAGTTGGGCGACGACGCGTTGGCGGGCGACAACCGCGCCGCGTTGGTGCGTCCGCGACGACGGCTGGTGCGCGTGCAAATGTCAGTGACCGACACCAACCTCGCACAACTCATCACCGAAACCCTCGCCGCCACCGGCCTGCGCGCGCCGACAAATCAACCGCCAGAACTGGTTATCCACCAAAGCGACACCCTGCCCGCCGGACGCGAGGCCTGGGGCCTGTACTTTGCGCCTGTGCCCGAAAAATCCGAACGTTTCACCGGCCCGTTTGTGATGGACACCACCCATCCACTCACGCACGGCCTCACGCTGCCGGGTATCGTGTGGGGTGCCAATGCCACGGCCACCAATGCGCCCGGGCATTTGCCCATCATCACTGCCGGCAACGTACCGTTGGTCACCACCCGCACCGACCGCCGCGCGCGCGAACAGGTGACGCTGCACTTCGCTCCCACGCAGTCCACCGTGCAGGACACCCCGCAATGGCCCGCGCTGTTTTGGAATTTACTCCACTGGCGCGCGCGCGCGCAGCCGGGTTTGCCGGAAAACAATCTGCGCCTCGGCGCGGAAGTGCCCTACCGACCGCGCGGTAAAACCGCGACGCTTACGTTTCCTGATAAAACAGAACAGCAACTCGACACGCCCAGCGGTGAAATCCGTTTACCGGTCAAGCAACCGGGCGTGTACACGGTGGTTTCCGGTGCACAAACGAATCGGCTGCGTGAATCATTTGCGGTCAATTTCCTCGCAGGCGCAGAATCCAACCTCTCGGCTGCGGTCACCGACAAGTGGGGCGCTTGGGGCACAGAAGAAGAGGTGCGCTACGAATACGCTTCGGTTTTGCCTTATCTAATTCTGTTGGCCCTCGCCGGTGCGTTGGCGCATTTGTGGATGATTGCACGCCAAAGGGGGCGAACTTAAACGCGAAAGATGACGTTGATGACTCCAATTTGGTTGTTGCTGCTCGTGCCGCTGGGCGCGGCGCTGGTGGCGTGGCCACTGCCCGGGCGCGGGTTGAACATTGTACGCGCCATCACACTCGGCCTGTTGGTACTGGCGATGGCACAACCGGCGGTGCGGCTGCCTGATCGCCATGGGGTTTTGGTGGTGGCGGTCGATCGCAGCGCGTCGATGCCCGCACGCGCCGGGGCGGATCAACTCGAGGCCATCAAACAATTGCACAGTGAAATGAGCGAAGGCGACCGCTTGGCGGTAGTGAGTTTCGGGCGCGAAGCGGGCATCGAACGCGCGCCGGGCTCGGATGGGCTTGATGAGTTTTCCGGTAAAGTGGACGACCAGCACTCGCGCCTCGCACACGCGTTGGACCGCTCGCTGGCGTTGATTCCGCCGGGCAAGGGCGGGCGAATTCTGGTGTTGTCGGATGGACACTGGACGGGCCGTGATCCGGCGGCGGTCGCAGCCCGCGCGGCGGGACGCGGCATTGCGATTGACCACCGCTGGATAAGCCGCACGCGCAGCGAAGACCTCGCCATCAGCAGTTTGCAGGCGCCGGGCGATGTACTGCCGGGGCAGGCGTTTATGATTTCCGGCTGGGTGAATTCGCCACGCGCACAGAAAATCGCATACGAATTGCGCCGACATGATACGATCATCGCCTCGGGAAAACGCGAAGTGCCGATGGGTCTCTCACGCCTGCTTTTTCGCGACCGGCCTTCGCTGTCGGGCACGGCGGCGTACTCGCTAAACATCCGCGCCATGGCCACTGATGCCACCGATGCTATTCCGGAAAACAACACAGCCCGCGCGTTGGTGGGCGTGCGCGGGCGCAAGCCGTTGTTGTTGGTTTCCAACTTCGGTGCACAAAGCGGCTTGGCGCGATTGCTCGTGCAAGGCGGTGCCACCCTCGTCGCGCGCACGCCGGCGCAGTGCAATTGGAGCCTCGAAGATTTATCGCGCTGGTCAGCGGTTATTTTGGAAAACGTAATGGCCGGCGACCTTGGCCTCGACGGGATGGAGGCACTGCGCGATTGGGTGCGCGAAACCGGTTCGGGAATGATGATGACCGGTGGCGAAAAATCCTACGCGCCCGGCGGCTACTATCAATCGCCCATCGAACCCATCCTGCCGGTAACGCTGGAAAGGCGGAATGAAATCCGAAAACTACAGACGGCTATCGTGGTGGTAATGGATCGTTCCGGCTCAATGGGAATGAGCGTAAGCGGCGGTAAAACCAAAATGGACCTCGCCAACCTCGGCGCAGCGCAGGTGTTAGATTTGCTTTCGCCCACGGATGAGTTCGGCGTTATCGCTGTGGATAGCGCGCCCAACACCGAGTTACGGCTGGACACTGCCGAGAAAAATCAAACGCCCTTTTTCCGCCGGAAAATCCTGAGCATCCAACCGGGTGGCGGCGGCATTTATGTGTATGTCGCGCTGGAGGCGGCGGCCAAAATGCTGCAGCGCGCCAAGGCGGCGAATAAGCACATCATTTTGTTTTCTGACGCGCAGGATTCCGAAGAGCCGGGTAATTACAAAGACCTCGTCGGGAAAATGCGCGAAGCCGGCATCACCATCAGTGTCATCGGCCTCGGCACGGATAAGGATGTGGACGCAGATTTATTGAAGGACATTGCCAAGCTTGGTGAAGGGAATGTTTATTTCACCGACCGACCCACGGAAATCCCGCGCATCTTCGCGCAGGACACCTTTGCCGTGGCGCGCAACACCTTCATCAAGGAAGCAACCGCCGTAAAAATCCTCACGGACTTCAGCACGCTCGGCGCGCAAGGGCAATGGGCGCCACCGGCGTTGGGCGGCTATAACCTCACATACGCCCGCAAACGCGCCAGCGTTGGGATGATAACACAGGACGAATACAACGCGCCCGGCGTGGCGTGGTGGCAAGTGGGCGCGGGGCGCGTGGTGTGTTTCACCGGCGAAGCGGATGGTACCTACGCGGGCGACTTCGCGAAATGGAAGGACGCCGGCGATTTTTATGCGACGCTCGCGCGCTGGGCGGCGGGGCGGCCGGCGGAATTGCCGGACAACATGTTGCTCACGCAGGAAGTGCGCGATGGCGTTTGTGTTGTGCAACTGCACTTGGATCCCGCCCGCGCAGAGCGAATTACCAAACGCCCCAAGCTCACCACATTGCGCGGTTTGCCCGGTGAAGCACCGCGCAAAACGACCGGCCATCTCAACTGGAAAACCGCCGACCTGCTTGAAGCCACCCTGCCCCTGCAAGGCGGCGAGACATTACTGAGCAGCGTGGACTTCGGCCAAAACCCCGTGCAAACGCTTGCGCCCGTTTGCCTGCCGTATTCGCCGGAATTCGCGCCCGACCGCCCCAACCGCGGCCGCCTCGCGCTGGCCGGTCTCAGCCGCACCTCCAATGGACAAGCCCGCCTCGCGCTGGCAGATATTTGGGACACCCTACCTCGCCAACCGCGCCACCTGCCGCTTGCCGTTTGGCTGGTGCTCGCAGCGTTGGTTTTATTTTTGCTCGAAGTCTTCCAAAGACGCACCGGCTTCTTTGGCACAAAACTCCGCGCGACCAGTTCCGAAGACGGCATCCTCGCCGGCCCCACTCAAAAACGCACACGCACCACCCTCGCCAGCGCCGCCAACGAGTCCGAGGAAGAAACCGGACTCAAACTCCCCAAACGCAAACGCACCCGCAAACGTGCCGACGAAGGCCCTCCTGTGGTCGCCCCCCCCGTCATCAGCCAAACCGAAGCAACGGACGACCCCAGCAAGCCCCCCGTCATCGACCCGCCCCAAGCCTCCACCCTCGACGCCCTCCAAGCTGCCCGCCAACGCGCCAAGGACCGCCAAGGCCGTGCGCGGGAAGATTAATAGCCAGTTCATCCTTTACCCAAATGCCGTGGGGCGTAGGGTTGGGGCAGATGAAACCCACACTGTATTTTCTCGTGCTCGGTTTGTTGGCCAGTGCTTGCGGCGATCAGCCGGAGCCGGACATCAATGATAATTCTTCAGGCAATCCCGCGACCGCACCGGTGGATTATTTGGGCGCAGTGAACAAAGGCCGCAACAAAGCCATTATTGACGCCGGCTTATTGCAGGTGAACAGCGCCATCAACCAATTCAAAGCTACGAGCAGCCAACCGCCAGCCAGTTTGCAGGAACTCATCACCGAAGGCCTCCTCGCCGAATTGCCCGCCGTGCCCAACGGAATGAAATGGCAATACAACCCGCAAACAGGTGAGGCTACGGTGATGCCCGCCCAATAGTGAATTTTCAGAATCCACCAAACGCTTGACTTTAACCTTACGCAAGTGCAGCGGGAGGCATATCCATTATAATCTTCCTGATTTATTGTAGTAGGTGGGTGCGAACAGTTTCCTGTAAGATCGCGGCACATGAAACAGATTCTCTTGATGATTGCGTTGGTAGCGTTGGTGGGGTGTGGCAAGAAGCCAATCGAAGAGTCTGTATTCGATCTGGGACGCCCCGACATAACCAAACCTTCTAAACCTCCTGCCAAGACCGAAGAGCAGATTGAAGCAGAAAACAAAGCGTTCGCTGAAGCCAAGGCCAAAGCAGAGGCGGGAGATGCAGAAGCGCAATACAGCCTTGGGGTTATGTACGATAGTGGCGAAGGCGTTGCTGAAGACAAAAAGAAAGCGGCAAAGTGGTATCGGTTAGCAGCTGATCAGGGAGATGCAATAGCGCAAACCTGCATGGGGTGGATGTATAGCCAAGGCCAAGGAGTAGAGCAAAATTATGTAACCGCTTATGCTTGGGCAAGCATTGCTGCTACCAACGGAGATAATGTTGCTCCGGGATTTAAATCTCAATTTCTTGAACCGAGAATGACCACCGACCAAATCGCCGAGACCGGGGAATTGGTTAAGGAGATGGTCAAAAAGAATCCGAAGCTGCTGAAGTAGCTACTCCTTCCGCCTCTACCGCCTCGTCGCACGTTTTCCGAGTGGACAGTTCGCTGAGCCGCACGACGGCATGATGAAAGAAACGCAGTTTACCGGAAAAGAAGAATGGCGGGAGTGACGAGACTCGAACTCGCAACCTCTGGCGTGACAGGCCAGCGCTCTAACCAATTGAGCTACACCCCCGCAAAATTCTGCGGGCGGCAAGCTAATCCAAGCTGCCGATGCCGTCAATCGTTTCAGTAAAAAATTTTGGAGTTTTGGTGGAGTTTTATGGAACGACGGGGCGAAAAAAGTGATCCGGGCAACAGACGCCAAGGAGGTGGGGGTGGAGAACCCCTCTGAAGAAACGTTCTGTCGCCCGGATCAAAGAAATTGGTGTCCGGTCAATCTGCCTGAGGTTGGCCGATTTGTCAACCGATGAATCTTCCACATCCTGTTCACCGGCAGATTTCCCGTGACATTCGCGCCCGCATCCCTATATTTCCCCGCTCTAACAGGTGGACCCCTTCGTCTAGTGGTTAGGACACCGGCCTTTCACGCCGGCGACACGGGTTCGAGTCCCGTAGGGGTCGCCACTTTTTGTGGCAATTTTTGCAAAATACCACCTGTTTTGGACGTGTTTTCACTTTCTACGCCCCGTTGCGAATAAGAGATGCCTGGAACGATTGCTATTGTTGGTCGCCCGAATGTCGGTAAATCCGCTTTATTTAACCGGATTGCCGGCCGCCGCATTGCCATTGTGCACGATCAGGCGGGGGTGACGCGCGACCGCATCACAGCCGAGGCCGAATGGGCAGGACGGGCGTTTACGCTCGTGGATACCGGCGGAATCGGCCTTATTCCGGGCGAGAAATCTCAGGACATCATCGCCACGGCCACGGTGGAACAGGTGGATTTGGCCATTGAGGCGGCGGATGCGATTATTTTTGTGGTCGATGTGCAGGAAGGCATTGTGCCGTTGGACGAGGAAGTGGCCCAACATTTGCGCCAAAGCGGCAAACCCACGCTGCTCGCCGTTAACAAAGCCGACCACCAAACCGCCGCCGACAACGCCGTGGAATTTGCCGCGCTGGGTTTCGAACACATTTTTCCCGTCAGCGCCCTGCACGACCGAGGCACCTCCGTCCTGATGGACACTACCCTCGAACATTTGCCGGAAGCAGGTGAGTCCACTCTCAACCCTCAACCCTCAACCCTCAATCTCGCCATCGTTGGCCGCCCGAACGTCGGCAAGTCTTCCATCATCAATGCTCTCACCGAGAGCGATCGGGTGATTGTCAGTGAAATCCCCGGCACCACGCGCGATGCGGTGGACGTCCCCTTCACCATCGAGACTGAAGGCCGCGTCCAACATTGCCAACTCATCGACACCGCTGGCCTTCGCAAAAAGCGCCGCGTGAAAGACAGTCTTGAATACTTCAGTGTCACCCGCACCGCCGAAGCCATCAAGCGCTGTGACATCGCCGTGCTCGTCGTGGATGCTGAAACGGGCATTGTGGAGCAGGACAAAAAAATTGCCGACCTCATCACGCGCAACCATCGCGCGTGCATTGTGGTCATCAACAAATGGGACCTCACCACTGACGCCGTGAAGGAGGCCCGCAAAAAAGAAATCGTCAGTCGCCGCAAAAAAGACCGCCACCGCGATGACCGTACGAAGCGATTGACGATGCTCTCCGAGTTTGGCAGTTGGGTGCAGGAGCAATTGTTCTTTCTCGATTACGCCCCCGTGATTTTCACCAGCGCATTGTCCGGATTTCATCTTGATCGATTGCTCGAAGCCATCCGTTACGTGGCCGATCAATGGCAGCAAAAGGTTCCTACGCCGCTACTCAACCGCACACTGCAAGACGCCATCGAGCGCCGCCCCCCGCCCAACAAAGCCGGCAAACGCTTCAAACTTTATTACGCCACGCAAACCAAACAGGCGCCCCCTACTTTCACGCTGTTTGTCAACGCCCCCGAAGTGTACACGGATAACTACGACAAATATCTTACCCGCCATATGCGCAACGCCTTTGGCTACGAAGGCTGCCCTCTACGGATGCTCGTCAAAGCCCGCCCCAAATCCATCCAGTCCGTGCGACGCGGGAAAAAGGGCATCGAGAGCAGAGAACAGAGGGCCGGGGACAGTGAGAAATGAGCTAAAACTCCACCGCTCCTCCACTGTCGACAACCCGTCATTGACCGCGCCGCGCCGCGCTTTACCCTCGCGGTATGGCCAGAACTAAGAAGCCCAAGAAATCCGCCAACCGTTTCGTGCACGAAGACCCGTGGCGCGTGTTCCGCATTATGTCCGAGTTCGTCGAGGGATTTGACGAGATGTCGCACATCGGCCCCGCCGTCACCATCTTCGGCTCCGCGCGCACCAAACCGCGAGATCGCTTTTACAAAGCCACCGTGGATCTCTCCAAGCGTTTAGCGGAAAATAATTTTGCCGTTATCACCGGCGGCGGCCCCGGCATTATGGAAGCCGCCAACAAAGGCGCAGCCGAAGGCGGAGGACGCTCCGTGGGCCTCAACATCAAACTGCCTTTTGAACAATGCGGCAACAAGTACTCCAATGTCTCGGTAGACTTTCATTATTTTTTCGCGCGCAAAGTGTGCCTCGCCAAATACAGCACGGCGTTCGTTTATATGCCTGGCGGCTTTGGCACGATGGATGAACTCTTTGAAGTGCTCACGCTCGTGCAAACCGGAAAGGTGCCGCGCTATCCTATCATTTGTTTTGGGCGGAGCTATTGGAACGGCCTGTTCAAATGGGCCAACACCACACTCAAACGCGGTAAATATATCAGTCCGAATGACACCGACCTCGTGACCATCACCGACAGCCCCGCTAAGGCCGTGAAAATCATTAATGATTATCACAACCGGGCCGGTCACCAAACCTCGCCACCGCCGGCCTTCGCCTGATGCGCCCTCTCATCGAGCACGCCCGCACGCGCCACACGCCCGAAACGCTGGCAGAGCAACTGCGCGGTTTGCCCGGTTTGATGTTGCTGCGCAGCGACGGTGAGGTTGAAGAACAAGCGCGCTATTCGTTTGTAGTCGCGCAGCCGTTTTTGACACTGCGCACTTGGGGCAGCCGATGTGAGTTGCGGCCGGCGGACACGCAAGCTCGACCCTCTATTCAGTTTGGCAATCCATGGAATGTGCTGGAAAACCTGCTCGCACG
>Ga0233433_10004892_pt1 | contig 10096 bp, 9 predicted proteins | sample SI_122_August201_5_FD_179868 | JGI IMG/M metagenome (GOLD analysis project Ga0233433, IMG submission 179868) | Seawater microbial communities from Saanich Inlet, British Columbia, Canada - SI_122_August2016_100_MG | ecosystem: Environmental > Aquatic > Marine > Inlet | place: Canada: British... | reverse complement strand
TCAAAATTCAAAGCGCTTGGGTGAGCTAAGTAATGAGGCGTTAAGTTCTGATTTTTTCCCACTCGGCTTTGGGGACTTTTGCCATTTGACGGGCTATAACGTAGCCTATGGAGACGGGCACGGAGCTGGGCTGAGAAGTGATTGAAAACACGGCACGACCCGTGGCAATGCTCTCAAAAGAACCCCCCGCCAACTTACATGGTTAAGGCCTTTGTTAATTGGTTAAATTGGATAGGAACCCCGTCAACTTCGGTTGGAGGAGTTTTTTTTGAACATCTGTCTAGTCATACTGTCAATGAGTGCAGAGTTCATTTTTTCATAGTTGGTACCTCGTCAGCTTCGGCTGGCGGGGTTTTTTTGTTGGCAAGCATCATGCTTTGCAGGATATCGCCCGTTTGCGCGAGGCACTGATAACCAATAAACCCGCTGACTCAAGTTGGCGGGATTTTTTTTAGCCTCACCCGTGTCTATGCTGCCAGTTTCTCAGAAAAGATGTTCCAGTATTGCAGCAAAGAAGCCCGAATTCAATGAGGGCGCGAATGCCTTGGTCGAGGTAGAAAAAATAACAGCGGAAAAGGTACTTCGAAGAGTCATGAAAGAGGGGGTGGCGTGTCTGCAGCGTTTTTCTAGCGAGACTGAAGGTTTACCCGGACTCGAGTTGGGTAAAAGGGTTTGCTTAGGAGGATTTTGGAGAGCGTTAAATCGGTAGAGTATCACTTCACCTGTGAGGTGCCTCACTCAAGGACAAAAAATGTTTACACATAAAGCTCATCTCCGGCTTCAGACCACTGACTGATTGGTGTTATTATTTGTAAATATCGTTACAAGTGTTACACGGATAGAAGTGACGATTCCGAAGATATAAAACACAAAATACATCTTCAAACTTCACTGAACATAACCAAAAATGTCTCCGGTTTTGTAACTAGTTGTTCCAGGAATAAACAGATATAAATCCGTAAACCACTGGTTGTGAAAGAGATAATAGAAGTGGAGCGGGCGAAGGGAATCGAACCCTCGTGTGAAGCTTGGAAGGCTTCCGTTCTACCATTGAACTACACCCGCAACCCCACGGAGGCTACCAACCCGGCTTGCGTTGTCAATCCACCTTCTTTAGCCTGCGCTCCGTGAGTTCTTTGTTGCTCAAGGGAGGCCGCCTCGTCGATCCTGCAAACAGCCTCGACGAAATCGCCGACCTGTTGATTGCCGACGGGAAAGTGGTCGCCGTCGGCGCTGATGCGATTGGCCAAGCGCCGGAGGGCACGGCGGAAATTGACGTCACCGGCAAGGTTGTCTGCCCCGGGTTGATCGACATTCACGTTCACTTTCGCGAGCCGGGCCAGACGGCCAAGGAGACCATCGGCACCGGCGCGGCAGCGGCGGCACGAGGCGGTTTCACCACTGTCGTCTGCATGCCCAACACCAGCCCGGCGATCGACAACCCCGGCACGGTGGCGCTGATTCAGGACAGCGCCGAGCGCTTGGCCAAGGTCAACGTTCTCACCACCGGCGCGATCACCAAGGGCCTCGCCGGGGAGGAACTCGCGCCGATCGGCTCGCTCAAGAACGCCGGCGTGGTTGCCATCACCGACGACGGGCATTGCGTGCAGGACAATGATCTCATGCGGCGCGCAATGGAGTACGCCACGATGTTCAACCTGCCGGTGATGGATCATTGCCAGGACTACTCGCTCGTCGGCGCGGGCGTGATGCACGAGGGCTACTGGAGCAACACGCTTGGCTTGCCTGCTTGGCCAAGCGCGGGCGAGGAGATGATCGTCGCGCGCAACATTTTGCTCGCCGAAAAAACCGGAACGCACGTCCACTGCCAGCACATGACCGCCGCCGGGAGCGTGCGGCTCATTCGTGAGGCCAAGTCGCGCGGCGTGCCGATCTCCGGCGAGGCCTGCCCGCATCATTTCACGCTGACCGACTCGGCGATCGCCGGTAGCGACAAGTTTTGGCCCGAGGATGGCAAGGGTGTTTTTTGCGTGGGCGACGGCGACAAGCCGGCTTGGCCGGAGTACGACACGAATTTCAAAATGAACCCGCCGCTCCGCTCCGCCGCCGACCGCGAGGCGGTGATCGAGGGCGTGGCCGATGGCACGCTGGAAATCATCTCGAGTGACCACGCGCCCCACTGCGACTACGAAAAAGAGGTCGAGTTCGCCAACGCACCGTTCGGCATCACTGGCATCGAGAACGAGTTGGCGGTGTCGCTCATGCAGCTTTACCACAGCGGCCGAATGCCGCTGAATGATGTGATCGAGCGGTTGACCGTCGCGCCGGCGAGGCTGATCCATCTCGACCGCGGCTCGCTCGGCGTCGGCGCTGTGGCGGACGTGACCGTGTTCGACCCCGATGTCGAGTGGGAGTTTTGCCGCGAGGACACCGCCAGCAAAGCGGTCAACAATCCGTTCTACGGCTGGACGCTCAAGGGGCGCAACGCCATGACGATCGTCGCCGGGGAAATCGCCTGGCAATAAGCCGGATTCTATATTTCCCAAAAACAGGCTGAAAGCCTGAGTCTGCGTAGCCGAGTGGATGGCGTAAGGGTTCGGCGACAAATCGCTTTCTGCGAGGACGGGGTTTTGCTACAGCATGCGGCGGTTGATTGTTTCACGGATGGCAAAAACGAATTCAAAACCAAGCGCGCTTTCGGGGATGGCGAGGCGCATGGCGGAGCCGCCGATCTCGTGGCTGATGCGCATCAAACTGGAGCGGCCTAAGCTGATTTCGCTCGCGGCCGGTTTTACCGACAACGCAACGCTGCCGGTGGCGGGAAGCCGTCGACTGCTTAACGAGTTGCTCGGAGATGCGGCGCTTGGCCAAGCGGCGCTGCAATACGGCTCGACGGCGGGTGACGCCACACTCCGCGAACTGACGGCCAAGCGCATCCGGCAGCTCGACGGCAATCCCCGTGGCCAAGCGGCGGCCTACGAAGCCAAGCGCACGGTCATCACCCACGGCTCGCAGCAGTTTCTCTATATGGCCACGGAGGCGTTGTGCGACCCGGGCGACATCGTGCTGGTGGAGGATCCGACGTATTTTGTTTACCTCGGCATCATGCAGAGCCGTGGTGTCGCCGGTCGTGGCGTGCGGATGAACCGCGATGGCATTGACCTCGGGCATCTCGAGCAGGTACTCGAGGCGCTCAAGCGCGACGGCAGTCTGCCCCGGCTGAAAATACTGTACCTTGTTTCGTATTACCAAAACCCGACCAGCCGCTCGACCAGTCTGCGGGTGAAGGAGGGCGCGCTGGAGTTGCTGCGCCGCTACGAGCGCGCGGCTGGTCATCCGATTTACCTGATGGAGGACGCCGCCTATCGCGAACTGGGGTTTGCCGGCACACCGTCGGCGTCCGCCCTGGCCGTCAAGGGCGCGGCGGATCGTGTCATTTACTCGGGCACGTACAGCAAACCGTTCGCCACCGGCGTGCGCGTGGGGTTTGGCATCTTGCCGGAGGAACTGCTGACGCCAGTGCTGCGGATCAAGGGCAACCATGACTTCGGCACGAGCCATTTGCCCCAGCAACTCGTCAGCCGCGCGATCGCTTCCGGCCTGTTCGAGAAAAACCTGGCCAAGGTGCAGCGGCGCTACCGCACCAAGGCCAAGGCGATGACCGACGCGATCGCCGAGCATTTCCCCGCAACTGTGAAGTCGGAGCAGCCGGAGGGTGGCTTGAACGTCTGGGCGGCGCTTCCGCGCAAGGCGAACACCGGGATGAAGTCGCGCTTCTTCAAGCAGGTACTCGCCCGCAACGTATTCTACGTGCCGGGCGGGCTGTGTTATGTCGATGACCCGACGCGAGCCAAGCCAAGCCACGAGATGCGCCTGAGCTTCGGGGCGGCATCGGAGGCTGACATTCGAGAGGGCATCCGCCGCCTTGGCCAAGCGATATGATTGGCCGGGGTTGTCGTGTGTGTTAGGCTGTCTTTCGACGATGTTGGATGATCGACCCTACATGAGGCCGGAGGAACCGCGGTTCCGTGGGCCATCGATGCAGCAGCCTTGGACCGGGTGGGCCATTCTGCTGACCATCAATGTCGTGGTGTTCCTGTTGCAGGTTTTGATTGATCCCAAAAGCTTGGATACACCAAGGTTCGAGGAATCGTTAGTTGGGCAGTGGCTTGCGTTGGACTCGAGCCAAATTTCCTGGCTGCTTCCAATGCAATTATTCACTTACCAGTTTTTGCATGGGGGAGTTTGGCATTTACTGATGAATGGCCTTGGTCTGTTTTTTATTGGCAGGGCATTGGAGCCTTCGATTGGTCGTCGGGAGGTCATCGGCTTGTATCTCGTTAGTGGAGTGATTGGGGCGTTGTTTCAACTGGGATTTGCAGAGGTATTCCCAGCGCAATTTGGTGGGCCGATGGTGGGAGCGAGTGCGGGGGTATTTGGGTTCATGGGAGTGCTGGCACGGTTATTCCCATATCGTGAAGTGTATCTACTCCTGTTTTTCGTCCTGCCAATCCGACTGAAACTTCTCTGGGTATTTTGGGGTAGTTTTGCGATTGCGCTGTTTTCAATTTTAGCAGCTATTCGGACTCAGACAGGGGATTCAGTGGCTCACGCGGCGCACTTAGGCGGGTTGTTGTACGGTGCGTTTTACGTAGCCAAGCTGGTTCGGAACGGTGGGTTGATGCGGTTTGTACCCGGCATACCCAGGGTTCGTTTCGTTTCGGACGGTTCGCCCAAGGACTCAGGCGCCATGCGCCGCCGAAACTGGCGTAAGCCCAGGGTGGTTGATACCGCCGAGGTGGACGAAGGGGATTTCATTAGCCGCGAGGTGGATCCGATTCTCGACAAGATTTCCAAACAGGGCATCCAAAGTCTGACCGAGCGCGAGCGCAGGATTCTCGACAAGGCGAGATCTAAGATGTGAATTAATCCATGGCTTTTTATCTGAAAAACAGGAGGTGGCTTGGCTTGGTGTTGGCCATTGCGCTTGGCCAAGCGGGGCATGCTAAAGATTGGGTGAATCTGTTTGACGGCAAAACGTTCAAGGGATGGGAGAAACGAGGCGGGACAGCGGAGTTCGTTGTTGAGGATGGTGTCATTCTCGGGGTTGGTCCGAAGCGTTCGCCAAACACGTTTCTTTGCACCAAGAAAACTTACAGTGATTTTGTGCTGGAATTGGAATTTAAGGTCGATGCGGTGCTGAACTCCGGTGTGCAGATTCGTGCTGCCGTTTATGAAGGGGACACAGAAGTAACAAAGAAGGGGCGCAAAAAGAAAAAGAGGCACCAAGCTGGACGCGTTCGTGGCTATCAGGTTGAGATTGATCCCGATACGACCCGCAATCGGATGTGGACCGGAGGCATTTACGACGAGGCGCGGCGCGGTTGGCTGGCCGATCTTTCAAAAAACAAACCAGCGAGGGATGCCTTCAAGGCGGGCGAGTGGAATCACTTTCGCATTCAGGCCAAGGGCGATGAAATCAAGACATGGATCAACGGCGTGCACGCGGTGACGTTGCGTGATTCAATGGACGCTTCTGGTTTCATTGGATTGCAGGTCCACGGCCAAAGCAAAGACAAGGGACGCGCCGGCAAGCAGGTTCGCTGGCGCAACATTCGCATAAAGGAATTTTAATTGCTGCCCGCAAGGATGCCGCAGTAGGTACGGATCTTGTCGGCGTCGGTGACTTTCATCGAGAATTCTGGAGGGTACAGCGCCTTGCCCATGAAGCAGCGTTCGTTGCGGAACTCCATGTTACTCAGCACCGGCGCACTGCCGGTCACGTGAAACTCTTTCGCTCCGGTTTCGCGTATGATTCGCGGCAGGTTTTTCTCGGTGATGCCTGCGCCGGGCATGATGATGACGTCGTCGCCGGCGCGGCGCACCAGCTCGGCGATCAACTCCACCCCCTCGAGCACCGACGGCTCCTGCCCGGAGGTGAGTAACCGCTCGACGCCGAGGCCGATGATGTCGTCGAGGCTGCGGAACGGGTCGGCTGTGACGTCGAACGCGCGGTGGTAGGTCACCTCGAGAGGCCGGGCGAGTTCGATCAGTTGGCTGGAGCGCTCAACATCGATAGTGCCGTCGACGTTGATCATGCCGATGACGACGCCGTTGATCCCCATCTCCTTGAGCGCGACGATGTCGTGCTGCATCACGGCGAACTCGTCTTCGGAGTAAAGGAAGTCGCCGCCGCGCGGCCGGATGATGACGTTGACCTTGATACCGACCCGCTGCAGTGCATGGTACACCGTGCCCATGCTGGGGGTGGTGCCGCCCTCGAACAGGTTTTGGCAAAGTTCGACGCGCGCCGCGCCGCCTTGTTCCGCTGCGATGGCCGAGGCCACCGAGTCGATGCAAATCTCAAGAATGGGTGTGTCGCTCATGGTTCGTTTCGCTCGGCTAAACGTAGCAGAGCGCTTGGCCAATGCGAAGGCGGAACTGTTTTTCGTGGCGCGCGCCGGGGCAAGCGTTATCCTGCGGCTGTGCTGAAGTGGGTGATAGTTGTCGCGGTGCTTGGTCTGGCGGGATGCGCCCTTCCGGGCAAGCCGGTCGGCGGGACGATGGTCACCTCGGTGGCGTTCCGCGTGGAGGGCAAGGTGGTGCGCACGAATGAGCGGCTCAACTTTGTGGTGCTCGATTTTGGCCTGCAGGGGCTGCCGGTGGTTGGCCAGCAATTTGCCATCTATCGGCTTGGGAAAAAGGTGGGCCGGGTGCGTGTGTCCGGCCCGGCGTGGGATACTTATGCCGTGGCGGATATTGTCGAGGGGCAGATTTGGAAGGGCGACGAGGCCAAGCTGAAGTGAGCGACGTCAGTTCGGCGGGTTGGCTTCCGCCTTGGCTCCGGTTTGCGTGATGTTGCGTCCGCCATCCTCACGGCTGTACGGCGAGTGGAGGTTGAAGTAAATGCCGCAGAGCGGCGCTGCGCTCTCGCTCTGGCTGAGCATGATGGTGATTTCCTTGTCGAGTGCGATGCCGTGGCGCATGCCGTCGGCCCGGTTTTCGTAGGCCTTGATCGACTTGAGCATGAGGCGCTCGATCGCCTCTAGGCACTCGTCCGGCGTCTTGATGACGCAGACAACGTGGTGATCGTAGGATCGCATCGCCGCGTCGATCTCCTGCCGAAATGTCTCGATGGTCAATTCCATTCGTGTGAGGGAAAAGTTAGCCCCGTTTGGGCCGATGTAAAAACAAAAGAACGGTCAGTCGCCGGAATCGGATTCGCCGGAGGCCTCTCTTTCGCGAAGTCTGCGGAGCAGTTTGCGGACGTCCAGCGCGCCACCCACGATGACTAGTACGGATAGAATCGCGAACAGGCCGCAGGTGCCGATCAGGGTCACTTTCCAGATGCCTTCCCAGCCGGTTTCCCTGTGTAGGAGGATCATCCCGGCCGTGACCAGCGTAACGACAAGCACGGCGAGCACAGTCTTGAGCAGAATGAATACCCATGCGGGCGTGACCGGCTTGGGGGGCGGCAACGGCGGGGGAGTCACGACGGGAGGCGGCATCACCGGAGGTGGGGCCAAATCGGTGGGCGCAATGGGTTCGTCACTCATTGGTGGCCTCCTTTTGTTTGCGATCCGGGACAATCAGTGAACCGAGGATGAACACAAACAGCGTGAAGCCGATCGTCATCAACCCGACGCGGGCACCGGAGAGCGGCTTGTAAAATGACACCGTGTCGCCGGCACGCGGCTCAAAATCTGGCCAAGCGCGGGCCGTCGCCTCATCCGCCCAGCTTGAATCGACCTCGACCGTTTGCGCTTGGCCGGCTTGGCCGCGCACCACGGCGGTCCATCCCTCCAGTTCATCGTGGTCCCACGGCTTGGCCTGCTCGAATGGTGTCATCACAAAATCAACGACCATGTCACGGAAAGCGGATTCCTCGATCTCATCCGGTTCCTCGAACTTGTCGTACTTGATCGTTTTCTCCTCGAAGGAGGTGATGTTGCGCTCGGCGATGCTGCCCGGGATGTATGTGTGAACGTAGGCCTGCACCGGGCCAAGGCCAAACACCGCCGTGACGCCGACGAGCAGCGCGAGTACCGCGCCGGTCGAGCTGGCTCGGTGCCAGTACAGCCCGCCGAAGAGCAGCGAAAATGCGCCGGTAAAATAGATCGCGCCGGTCACAGCCATGTAATCCCAAATATCCTCCTCGCCGGTGTAGAACAGGCCCCAGTAAAGGATGTACAGTCCGATCAGCACGATGAGAATACGGGTGATCTTGATGCGGGTCGGGTTGTCGAGCCGCTCCTTGAACAGCGGCGCGATGATGTCCTGCGTGATCACTGTGCTCCAGCAAAGCAGATAGCCGTCGTGCGTGGACATGAAGGCGGCAATCATCGCAGCGGTGATCAGCCCGATCAGCCCTGCCGGAAGGATGCGTCCGAGGAAAATCGGCATGGCGTAAAGATTATCCACCGCCTCGACATCGGCGTCCGCCGGGGAGAAAAGCTGCTGCAAGTCTGGCGCCTTGGTTATCACGAACACGAACGCGCAGACGCCGAGCAGGTTCGGGATGATCATCCGGATGGCGAACGAGATGGACGACCACGTGTACTGTCGCTTGAGCGAGGCGGTGCTCTCCATGGCCAGCGCGCGGGCGACGGCGGTGGGCCACAGCGCGCAGTTCACGATGCCGAGGAAAAACATCCACCCGACGTACTCAAAACCAAAACTACTTTCGGCCGCGACCGGGTTGAAACCAGCTTCACCCTTGTGAATGCGGACGGTATCGAAAAGATTATCCCACCCGACACTCTCTATCGCAAGCCAACCGGCGACGAGGATGCCGGCAGACAGGATGACAAACTGGATGTAGTCGGTGATCACCACCGAAATCATCCCGCCGATGACTGTGTAGACGAGCACCAGCGCCAGCAACACAACCATCACCACTTTGAGAGCGTTGCCGCCGGGGTCCATGCCGGTGATACCGACGATGAACATCGCGCCGACCTTGAGGAACAGGCCCATGTTCAGCAGTCCGCCAAACGCCAACATGACGCCTCCGAGGATTCGAGTGCGGCGGCCGAAACGTTTCTCGTAATACTCGGGTATCGTCAGCACCTTGTGCTCGCGCAGTCGCACGACGATGAAGCCGGTCAGGCCGATGAACAACGCCACGATGCCGGCGATAACGCCGATGTGGAACGCCGCGAAGCCGGCTGTGAATCCTTTTTGCGCGCTGTACATCACCGTGATGAGGCCCATCTCGGTGCCGGTCAGCGTGGCAACGCCCAGCCACGTGCCCACCGCGCGCCCGGCGCTGACGAAGTTTGTCATGTTGCCGGCGTAGCGCTTGACGAAAAAGGCGATGCTGACCGAGAGCAGCAGATACACCGCGACAATCACCCAGTCGATGGTGCCGAAGTTGGTTTGGCTGGTGGCGTTGGTGAGGGCGGATTCCATTCGGGTTACTCCACGAGGAGCAGTCGGAAAAAGTGGGCCTCGCCGGCCGGAAGGTCAACCTCGACCTGCTGCGGGCCGTCACTTTTCACATCGACCTCCAGCACCGATTCCCACGCCGCTTGGCCAAGCGCGGGGGTGGACTGGATTTCGATCAACCGGCCCTGTGACGCCGCGAAAACAAGACTAAGCTTGCCGTTGGCTAGGCTCACGGCGCCCAGACGCAACGCACTGGCTGCATCGCCGGGATCGGTTCCGGCGAGGTATTCGCTAAGGTTGGTCAAGCCGTCGCCGTCGGCATCGCCGTCGGCGTCGTTGCTATTATTGGGATCGAGTCCGAAGGCGGTTTCCCACCCGTCCGGCATGCCGTCGGCGTCGGTGTCCGCCACCTCATCAGAGCTGTTTGCGCGGCCGGGGTTCGGCGCGGCCGCCTTCCAGTTGACCGGGTCGTTGGCAAACTTATTGGCGTTGGCACGCTGCAGCGTGGCACCGAGACCGTCGGCCTCGTTTGGCCAAGGTGCGGTGTCGCTGAAGGTGACTTGGTCTACAAGAATGTATGGCACGAAACCGGCGTCGTCGTGCTGTAAACCCTGCGGCGGGTCCGGTTTGTACAGAGCCACCGTGTCGCCGCCGTTGGCTAGTTGCCCGCGCAACGGGCCGAGGATGGGCACGCCGTCTGGGATGCCAAGGCGCTTGGCCAGGCTCGCGGTTTTTTCAGGGTCTTTCA
>Ga0233433_10004888_pt1 | contig 10100 bp, 5 predicted proteins | sample SI_122_August201_5_FD_179868 | JGI IMG/M metagenome (GOLD analysis project Ga0233433, IMG submission 179868) | Seawater microbial communities from Saanich Inlet, British Columbia, Canada - SI_122_August2016_100_MG | ecosystem: Environmental > Aquatic > Marine > Inlet | place: Canada: British... | reverse complement strand
AACAATGACTCTCAGTGGACGACACGTCCGCAAAGGTGCCCGCATACTCATCGATGGTCATAAGGTCGAGGGATCTATGAAAATAGGAGGAAAAGACCGCCTCGAAATTACCCTCACAAAATTACCGACCATCGGCATGCATTTCCTGCAGGTGCAAAACCCGGGCGGCTTGTTCAGCAACGACTTCATATTTCATGTCACCGCCGATACCGACCTACAGGAGGCCTTGGGAACCGCCGTGCGAATCGGTGACCGCTCCGTCGTACAGAAGACGCTCGCTGCGGGTGCCAACCCGAATCAACCAGTAGAAACAGGAAACACCGCTCTCAGCACGGCGGCGTTCCACGGCCAATTGGATGTAATACGACTACTGCTCGAAAAAGGCGGAAAGGTCAATGCCACTAACGAAGATGGCAATACACCCCTGCATGTGGCCGCCTTCATGGGCCGCACAGAGATAGTGCAACTGCTCCTCGCGAAAGGTGCAAGTATCACTCAACGCAACGGCCGGCGCGAAGCGGCAATTAATACTGTAAGCGGCGCATGGTCCGATGGACTGGCAGACTTTTATAAGCGTCTGAATCAAAGCGCGACGCATAAGGTGGACTTGGAGCAAATCCAGAAGCTCCGCCCACAAATAGTCAAGCTCCTGCGTGAACACGCCGCAAAGCAACGTCGCTAACCTGTGACGGTGTGTTTCATCATTTTAAGTGTAAGAGAAAACTAAACTTCTAATGAAATTAAAAACTCGACTCATTCTACTATGCGCCCTCACAACCCTCGCGAACTTCGACTTGGGCGCTGCGGGTAATAAGAGCCACAGATCCGCTTACTACAAGGATGGCGAGATTCACGTCAATGTCCTTGGGACCCCCGAGGGCAAACCGCTCACAACCGGCCATTGGGATTTCAAGCCATCTTGGTCCAAAACGGGGGACAAACTTGTCTTCTTTCGGCGTGTCCAACATCATCCCCAAGTCGGTATGTGGAAGACAGCGATCTGCATCATCAACGCCGACGGAACGGGGTTTCATCAGATTACTGATGCCAAGCACACCAACTTCAACCAGACTTGGACTCGTGACGGCACGAACACCCCCATCTGGAACCGAAAGAATCCCAATGGCGGGGGCTACCACGTCATGGCAGGAAAGATCGGAGGAAAACCTGGTGAGGAAATCGCTCTTACCGACCAAAGAATACATACTTGGGCATACACCTGCATGACCGACGGGAGGATTCTGGTCAACCATGCCCACCCTGAGAGAGGTAGAGGTTATTACCTGATGACTCCTAAGCCTCATAGCAAACCGGTCTTTGAGAAAATCGAATGTGACTTGGCCAAACGAGGGTACTTGGATCGACTGAGCTTATCAGTCGACCAAACCAAAATCTGTTTCGAATTTCAAAAGGGATTCAATCGAAAGGTTCCCGGACGCACGCTTTACATCGCGGATTTTGATGCCAAGAGCCGCAAGATTACCAACGCCAAGCCATTTGCAAACAAGGAGGGCAAACCAGTCTGGTTCGCCTATCCACGCTGGACTCGCGACCAATCAAGTATCGTCTATCATGCTGACAGAGCCCTTTACCTCTATGAACTAAAAAGCGGGAAAACCCGAAAGGTTTCCACTGATGATGGAGGCGATTATCGATATCCCCATGGTGAGGCGACTCCGAAGTAAATAGCGGTGATGAATGCTCGCCCCATCATCAATTGGACCTGCTTCTTAGTACTTCTGAACTTTACGCATGGCTTGTTTGCCAAAGAACACCCCAACGTGCTGTTCATCGCCGTAGACGACCTCAATGACTGGGTCGGCTGCCTCGGCGGTCACCCTCAAGCTAAGACACCAAACATAGATACCCTTGCCAAGCGCGGCATCCTTTTTGAACAGGCCTACTGTGCCGCGCCCTTGTGTAACCCATCGCGCACGGCGATTATGACCGGCCTTTCCCCCTCCAACACCGGCATCTATGGCAACCTCAATTGGTTTCGGGATCTGCCACAGTATAAGGATTGGGTGACGTTGCCGCAGTACTTCCGCCAACACGGTTACCTCGCCTGGGGCGGCGGCAAACTTTACCATCAGGCGCATGGCAAGTTCTCTGATGCAGGTGCATGGGATCATGTCTACTCCACGCGCACAGGCGCCGTTCCTCCTCCAAAGAGCAACCGCTACAAGCATGGACTACGCCCCAAGTTCGAATCCAATCCGATCCTCGCCCGCCTAATCGACTGGGGACCAACCGATCATCCCATCGAAGCCAATCCCGATTGGAAGACCGCCGATGGCGCTGCCAAGTTCCTGCAACGAAATCACGACAAACCATTCTTCCTAGGTTGCGGCATCTACCTGCCACACCTTCCCTGGTATGTCCCGAAGAAGTTCTTCGATTTGCATCCACTCGAAGATATCGAGCTTCCGCCGTACAAAGCAGATGACTTTGAGGACATCCCCGCCACTGGCAAACGCATGGGCGAACGTCACATCAAGCACATCCGCAAAAGCGGCAAATGGAAGGAGGCCGTACAGGCCTGCCTGGCCGCCGATTCCTTTGCTGATGCCTGTGTGGGTCATGTACTGAATGCCTTAAAAAAAAGTCCGCATCGAGATAACACCATCGTCGTCCTGTGGGGAGACCACGGCTATGACGTGGGTGAAAAGAAATTTGCCAAGTCAGCCCTCTGGGAACAAACCACGCGCACCCCACTCATCATTCATGTACCCGAAAAACTGGGCGGCAACACCAAAGCAAAAACCTGCAAGCGCCCCGTGAGCTTACTCGATCTCTATCCCACGCTCATTGAACTCTGTGGTCTGCCCAAGAACCCCAGGATCGATGGCCGCAGTATTGCCCCCTTGATACGTAACCCGAAAGCGGCGTGGCCTTATCCTGCAGTGATCACCCATTCACCCTACTGGGTTGGCACCAATCACGCCGTGCGTTCGGAGCACTTTCACTACATCCACTATGGTAAAGGCGGCGAAGAACTCTATGAAGTAGCCAAAGACCCCCACCAGTGGCACAATCTGGCCAACGACCCCGCCCACGCCACCACCAAGGCCAAATTAAAACAATGGCTCCCAAAAAAGAACGCCCCCCACTTTCGCGCGGACAAGCAATAAAGCGAATCGCTTTCCTGTTACTCGCGTGGAGTTTGACGTGGGGAAATCTCCAAGCCCAGAATTCAAAACCCAACCTTATCCTGATCATGGCCGATGATCTCGGTTATCAGGATCTTTCCTGCTACGGGAGCACAAAACACAAAACCCCGATACTCGACAAGTTGGCGAAAGAGGGAATCCGTCTGACCAGTTTTTATGCAGGCGCCACGGTCTGCACCCCCTCAAGAATGGCGCTGCTAACAGGCGCCTATCCCCCGCGATCCGGTTGGCGCGGAGGCGTGGTCGGTTATGGCATCAAGCCCCTGAACGGGTTAGCTCCTGATGCCCTCACGATGGGGGAGGTTTTCAAGGGGGTGGGATATGAGACAGCCCTGATGGGCAAATGGCACCTGGGCGACTCGCCTGAGCTACAGCCCATGAACCAGGGGTTTGACACGGCCTACTACATCAAGAAAAGCAACAACCAGACCAAGAAACTTTGGCGGGGAGACAAACTGGAGGCCGACCCTTTTAACAACAGCCGATTAACCGAACAGTTTACCCGCGAAGCCATCAGCTTCATCAAGGCCAACCGGGAAAAACCCTTCTTCCTTTACCTCCCCTTCACCGCCCCGCATTTCCCGGCGCAGGCGCATCCAGGCTGGAAGGGCAAATCGGCCAATGGCGCCTACGGGGATGTGGTTGAGGAACTGGATGCCCGGATAGGGGAAATTCTATTAACCCTGAAAAACACCCGGCTCGAAAAGAAGACCATCGTGGTTTTTATTTCAGACAACGGCCCTGAACCCGGCCAGAAAAAATGGGCCCAGGCCGGGCCCTACCGCGGACTCAAATGGAGTTCACTGGAGGGAGGCACCCGCGTCCCCTGCATTGTTCGCTGGCCCGGGATGATCCCTGCCGGAAGAGAAAGTGACAAACTCACCACTGCCATCGATCTACTCCCCACGCTGAGCCATGCCTGCGGCATCGAGCTTAAAAAAATCTCCGAATGCTTCCCCAAGCTGGATGGACTCAACGTTTGGGGCACTCTCAGTGGCAAGTCAACTCAACACCCACGAACCAATATGCTGTACTGGCAGGGCTGGGCGGTGCCCCAGGCAATCCGGGTCGGGAACTGGAAACTCTATTTTGATCAGGTCAAGGAAATCCAGGGTTCAAACAAGGGGCCCATCCTTATCGATTTATCGAAAGACCCTGCCGAACAAAAAAACCTGAGTGCCCGACATCCGGACAAGGTGCAGGAAATGAAGACCTTGGCAGGAAATCTACTAAAGGAAATAGAGGAAAACACCATTCCACTCGGCGGCCCCCCCATTCAACAAAAGGGGGCCAAAAAAAGAAGTCTGTGGTTGAAGTGAAACCTCCTTTAGCCAGACAACATTCTGAAAATAACCCAAAACCCACGTAACTTTTTGGAGTCACGGGCTATATATACGCAGTGAACCGTTAATGATGAAACCCATCCTCATATTTTTATGCTCCCTGCTGCTGGTTTGCCCCGGTTTTGCCAAAGACAAACAGCCCGGCGACGTCAAACTGACTGAGCTACTGAAGAAGATCGATTCCCAGGCGATGCCGGACTCGTATGTCGGCAAGAATCATCAGAAGTGGGTCGATACTCGAATGGCGAAGCTGACGGAGGCGCAGAAGGATCTGCATGTGCGGCTCTGGGCGGCGAAGCGCAGAATGAACCCGAACAAGAACGTGGGCCAGTCGTTCATCAAGATTCTCCACTACGTTTCCCGGGGTGAAAAGCTGGGACGAATCCTCACCGGCGACGGCTACGGACAACCCCAATACAGCCGGCATTTTGTCCAGTTGAAGGGAATCAAGCCCGGCGCGAAGACACAAATCCATGGACGGGTGACGAACGCGAAGGGCGGGCCGATGGAGGGCGTGATGGTGAGCGCGTATGACAAGGAACTGGAGATGAGCGCCTCGGTGTTCACCGGAGTGGACGGTAAATTTGAACTTAACGGGCTTCGCAAGACGACGCATCAAGTGCGCATGCGGCAGCCCGGGAAACTCGACGAGCGGGTGGATGAGGTGGAACCGGATAGCGGTCCGTTGGCGGTCACCATGGAGCCGGCCAAGGGCGAGAAATTGCAGATGCAGCGTACGGCGGCGTCGGCGATGAGTCTGATGAAATGGGACAGCCTACGCGACAAAGAGAATTTCAAAATGATGTGCACCTACTGTCACCAGGCTGGCACGGTTGGTTTTCGCACACCGGAGCAGCCGGTGGATTGGGAGACGATGGTCAGGCGGATGGACGGCTTCGGCGGGTTGTATAAGCACACGCAGAAAACCATCGTCAAACGACTGCTGGACACCTACACGCGGGCTGCTGAGTCTCGTTGGCCGGAGTATGTCCCGCCACCGCCGCCGACCGGATTCGCCGCGAAGGTGAAGATCAACGAATGGGACATGGGCATACCCTTGAAGGCCAATGTGCATGACCTCGAGCCCGGTCCGCCCGGAACCATGTACGCCGTAGACATGGGACAGGGAGCGATCGTTGAACTGGATATCGAGACCGGCCAACGGACAGTATATCGCATGCCGCCCGGAGCCCGTGCTCCCCATTCGATCGAACCGGACAATGATGGTAATTATTGGGTAACGCTTTGCGCCTCCGGACACATGGGTAAATTCGATCCCAAGACGACGGACATCACGATCTGGTCCAGCGCAGAGGCTCCCGCCAAAAACGGATCGTACCCACATACGTTACGCGTGAACCCCAAAGATCCAGAAGGGCTTATCTGGTACACAGACGCAGGGCGCAACTCAGTGTTCTACATTCACCCAAAGACCGGTTTCGTGAAGGAGTATCACCTGCTCGAAAAAAATCAGGCGGTTGCTGCTGGCAAAGGCGAGTCTCGCGGATTAACTCCCTACGGGCTGGACTTCGCACCAGACGGCTCAGTCTGGTATTCCAAGCTGAACGCCAATCGCATCGGGCGCATCGACCCGAAGGCACCGGACGGGGACATCAAGGAATGGAATCCACCCTTTCGCGGACCGCGCCGGCATCACGTCGATCAGGACGGCATCGTGTGGGTGCCGGGATTCGGCTCTGGCGTCCTGGGCCGATTTGATCCGAAAACGGAGAAATGGACGACCTACGCACTTCCTGACTACGATAATCAGATCCCCTACGCGCTCAACATTGATGCCAAGGGCATCGTCTGGATCTGCGGGACGGGCAATGACACGATCGGACGCTTCGATCCGAAGACTGAGCGGTTGATCGAGATCCCAATGCCGACGCGGGTTACCTTCACCCGCGAGATCGAGTTTGACGAAGAGGGCAATATCTGGACCTGCAGTTCCAACGGCCCCACGCGGCACAACGAGCGCGGGCGGGGATCGGTGATTCGAATCGAACTGCCAAAGGGCAAACCGGCAGCGAATGAAGGCGTGAAGTTGGAACGAATCATCCTGCCGCATCATCAGGTCGCCCATGTCCGTCAGGTTCCCTGGCACAAATCACCGCACGGGGAGTTGCTCAAGAAGATTGACACCATACCGGCACCGAAAGGCATCCCGGTCAACAAGACGCTCGACAAGCATTTCAAGAAAAGAATGGCGAGCTTTACCGAGAAGCAGCGGAAACGATTCCAAACCCTGCGCCAGGGTATGGATCTCGTCGATCCCGACATGGAAAACCGCGGCCTGTCGTACCTCAAGATTCTCGAATACATCCATCATAATGAGAAGTAGATGGAGTAAATGGTGACTGAACAAATAACGTGAAACCCATCCTCATATTTTTTTGCTTTCTGCTGCTTGTCGGCCTATTTACCTTGGACGCCACGGCGGCCAAGCGCCCTAACGTCGTTTTCCTGCTGGCCGATGACCTGGGCTGGAAGGATATCGGCTGCTATGGCGGCCCGGTGAAGACCCCCGCTTTAGACGCGCTTGCAGCCAAGGGCATACGCTTTACTGATTTCCATTCGGGTGCGGCGGTCTGTTCGACTTCTCGAGCCACAATCCTGACCGGACGGCATCACATTCGTGCGGGCCTGTACAGCTGGATCATGAATCACATCCAGCATTCGCATCTACTCGAACGCGAGATCACGCTCGCCGAAATACTTCAAGCCCACGGCTACACCACTGCACATATGGGCAAATGGCACCTTGGTACGTCCTCAGGTAAATTAAAAAAACCGACTCTCAACGATCATGGGTTTGATTACTGGTTCGCAACTGCCAATAACGCAAACCCAAGCCACCTCAATCCGGTCAACTTTGTTCGCAATGGTAAACGCCTTGGCCAGCTAAAAGGCTATGCCTGTCAACTCGTGGTTGATGAAGCCATTCATTGGCTGGAAAAGGAGCGCGACCCAAAAAAGCCGTTCTTCCTGAACCTGTGGTTTCACGAACCGCATGCGCCAATTGCAGCACCGAATGAACTTGTAAAGCCCTATGGGCCACTCAAAAACCCTGGCGCTATATATTCGGGCACCATCGATAACACCGACCGCGCCATCGCGCGACTCCTCAAGAAGCTGCACGCCATCGATAAGCCTGAGAACACGATCATCATTTATTCCTCGGACAACGGCAGCTACCGACCCGATCGCGTGGGCCATTTGCGCGGCATCAAGGGCAGCAATTACGAAGGCGGCATCCGCGTACCGGGAATTTTTTATTGGCCCGGTCACATCCCTTCCGGACGAATCGAAAATGAACCTTCGGGACTTGTGGATTTACTCCCCACAATCTGTGGATTGGTGGACATCAATAAACCCAAGGGCGTACATCTCGATGGGGCTGACCTCTCACCGCTCTTGACCAGCAAAGGTAAATTCATCCGCGACCAACCCCTCGCCTGGATTAGCCCACTCTCCGGACCTGCGCTTGCCATTCGTGATGGTGATTGGAGCCTATGCGCTCACGTAGCCTATGAGTTTCCCAAGGACAAAAAAAAGATGACTCAGCTTTATAAGGAAATTGAGGCCACCCTACGCCGCAATGGCACTTATGAAGACGAATTACGCGGAGAAACACTCGCCAGTCAAATTCATGAGGGTTTTAAGGATAAGGAAGCAGAAAAACTACGCGGACAGTATATTCAGCTTAACATGTTCAATGAAAACTGGATTCCTGCCATGAAAAACGGCCACTACCATCGATTCGAATTATACAACCTTGCCAAGGATCCTTCGCAGAAGAAAAATGTAGCTAAAGCCCATCCGGCGGTTTTCAGCCGGTTAAAACATAAGCTGCTCAAGATTAATTCAAGCGTTATGGCCGATGGTCCTGACTGGCATCTGAAATGAATCGATTCTGCGCCATTGCTTTGCTGCTGTTTGCTGGCCTGTCCCTGAAAGGACAAGCCTTCAAGAGTGCGGTGGCGCCGTTGATTGAAGCGTCCTGCATGGATTGCCATGACAAAGACACTGATACTCCATTAAATTTTGAAAAACTCGGACACGATCTCACCAATACCGCAACGTTCCGGCAATGGACAAAGGTGTTCGACCGCGTACAGAGCGGCGAGATGCCTCCCAAGAAAAAGCCGCGACCCGAAGCGGGCCTAAAAGATAAGGCCTTGAAGGCACTGCAGCGTGATCTACGCAGTTTCAACCTAGCGCAACAGGCAAAACACGGACGCACTCCCACGCGTCGACTAACCCGACTGGAACTCGAATACACCCTGCAGGACATTCTGGGAATCCGAGGCTCCTTGGCGCGATTTTTACCTCCAGAAAATGCCTCGGCCAGTTTTGATACGGTGGCTGAAAAACAGGGACTCTCTCCTCTACACATCCGCAGCTATCTGGAAGCCGCTGACGCCGCACTGGATGAAGCCATTGTATTGGGTGCCAAACCGCGATCAGGCGCTCGCACAATGGATTACCGAAATAACTTCTTCACTCAAATGTGGTTTGAAAGACCGATGCGTAATGGCGGCCAGACGGTTATGAAGACCGAGGATGCTTTCGTCATGTTTAGTTACCGTCCGGAACAATTCCTAGCGCGATCTGACCACATGGGATATCGCCCCCCTTACCCCGGGCTTTACCGGATTACTGCTGAAGGCTACGGATACCAGACAAAAACTCCTATTGCCTTCGGTTTGTATAAAGGTAGTGATAAACGAGGATCTTCTGAATTAATTGGCAACTTTGAGATCAAACCTGGTGAAACACGGAAAATTGAGGTCACCGAATACTTTACGCCAAGTGACTTTTTCTTCCCTGCTGGACTGAATCTCAATGCGGCTCCGGATGGAAAAATCATCTACCAAATGCGCGTCAAAGGAGCCAAGGGATATAAAGGTGAAGGACTCGCTATCAAGTGGCTTAAGATCGAGGGCCCACTGGAGTCAGAATGGCCACCAACTCGCACTCGCAAGCTGCTCACCGGTGTGCCACTAAAGAAAAAACTCTTCAGAGGTTTCTTGCCCAATCCAAACAAAGCACCGCTTGAGCATGTGCGCGATATTGTCAGTCGGCTTGCTCCAATGGCCTTTCGGCGCCCAGTGACCGAAAAGGAAGTTGAGACATTCGTGGCATTGGCGGAACCTACTTTACAAAAAGGCCAAGGACTTCACCAAGCAGCCCGTATCCCCTTGAGAGCCCTCTTTAGTTCACCACAATTCCTTTATCATAGAGCAGAGCCCGGGCCCTTGAATGATCATGCATTAGCCACACGCCTCTCCTACTTCCTCTGGAAAACCCTCCCCGATGAGGAATTGTTTCAGCTTGCTCATGAAAAGAAACTTAACCAACCCGAAATCCTCGCAACTCAGGTTGATAGAATGCTTAAGGATCCAAGGTCAAACCGGTTCATAAATGACTTTCTTGATGGATGGCTGAAATTACGCGGACTAGACGCCACCACACCTGATGAAAAACTTTATCCGGAATTTGATGACCAGTTGCGCCAAGCCATGCTGGCCGAGACACGACTCTTTCTTCGGGAGTTAATTGATCAGGATCTTGGAGCAAAAAA
>Ga0233433_10004884_pt1 | contig 10104 bp, 12 predicted proteins | sample SI_122_August201_5_FD_179868 | JGI IMG/M metagenome (GOLD analysis project Ga0233433, IMG submission 179868) | Seawater microbial communities from Saanich Inlet, British Columbia, Canada - SI_122_August2016_100_MG | ecosystem: Environmental > Aquatic > Marine > Inlet | place: Canada: British... | reverse complement strand
GCCAAGTCTCGGCGGCCCTTCAGCCCCGCAGGCGCCGGTGCTACCGGGTTGTATTCCGAAGGCGTGGTCACGGCACTGCATTCCCTGTCAGGCAACGCCGGCGCGGAGACAGTCGTGAATGTGGACAATGCCCACAGGCACGCCGTCTTCAACGACGAACAGGTTGGTAATGGAAAGCGAATTCATGATTGCCAGCGCTTCGCTGGCCAGAGCATCAGGGCCGATGGTCCGCGCACCACCGGTCATCACGTCGCCGGCGCTCTCCGCCAACAGGCGGTCGCCCATATTCCGCCGGAGATCGCCATCGGTAATGACACCGATAAGTGCGCCGTCCGCATCAACGATACCCGCACAGCCAAATCTCTTGGTGGTCATCAAAACGATAACGTCCGACATGACGGAACTGCGTTCCGCCAAAGGAAGTTCCTCGACGGCATGCATAAGGTCCGAGACTTTGAGCAACCGTTGGCCAAGTTTTCCGCCCGGATGCAAAATCTTGAAGTCCGCCGACGAAAATCCCCGCCGTTCCAACAGCGCCACCGCAATGGCATCGCCCAGCGCCAGCATCATCGTCGTCGAGGTTGTTGGCGCCAATCCCATGGGGCAGGCCTCGGGGCTGTCGGGAAGCTGCAGCGCCACGTCGGCGGCCCGCGCCAGCGCACTATCGGCGAAAGCCGTCACGCCGATCAGGGGAATTTCAAACCGAGCCGCATAAGCGACGAGATCTGCCAATTCCGTGGTCTCGCCGGAATTCGACAAAGCGAACACGGTATCAGTCGGCATAATCATGCCAAGATCACCGTGCGAGGCTTCTCCCGGATGAACGAAAAAAGCCGGTGTCCCCGTTGACGCCAGGGTCGCGGCGATCTTGTTTCCAATATGGCCGCTTTTGCCCATGCCGGAGATAATGACCCGGCCCTTGGTTGCCGCCAAAATATCAAGCGCCGCGATGAACGGCGCACCCAGGCCGTCGGCAAGCGCGCGAAGCGCCGTCGCGCCGGCATCAAGAACGCGGCGCGCGGCTGCCAGGTCGTCGACCGAGCTGCCAGCCGATTTGTCAGCCGAGCTGTCAGATTGCGCCGCCGATGTATTTTCCTGCTCTTGGACGGCGGGAATTGCTGGAGAACTCATGCCTGTTGACCCAACTGGGATCCGTTACGCTAAAGGTTAACTCTGTCGCCGATTTAAGTGTAACGAATCGGGGATTAAGGAATTCATAACCGCTGGGCGTTCACTTGGGACAGCTTTTGCGGCCATCTCGAAGTATGCGCCGCCGGTGCGGAAAGGTCAATAAAACCGGGGTTTTGCGCCGGGTAGGATCAACGGTTTGAGCCTGCGGTCAATGGGCGAAAATATCTGTCTCAGACCAACCGCCCAAATCCAACTCGGCGCGGGTCGCCAAAAACTCAAAACAGGCCTCCGCCAACGCCATGCGATCTTCACGTTCAAGCATCATTTGCAACTGCGCACGGATATCATGAAGATTGAGCACGTCCGCCGCCGCGTATTTCAATTGTTCGGGCGATAATTCCGCCGCCGCCCAATCTGATGATTGCTGCTCTTTCGACAGTTCAATGTTCAACAACTCGCGGGTCACGTCCTTAAGGCCGTGCCGGTCGGTGTAAGTGCGGACCAATTTCGACGCAATTTTCGTGCAAAAAAGCGGTGCTACATTGACGCCCAGATAGCGTTTAATGATCGCCACATCAAAGCGCGCGAAATGAAATATTTTGGAGACCGACGTGTCGCTCAACAACGCCCTCAAATTCGGCGCGTCATAATCGTCGGCGGCGAATTGCACCAGATGGCAAACCCCGTCGCCGGCGGAAAGTTGAATGACGCAAAGCCGGTCACGAAGCGGGTTAAGCCCTTGGGTTTCCGTATCAACGGCAACGCTGTCACCAAAACTGACACCAACGGGCAAATCGCCCTTGTGCAGTTCAATCGATTTTGCCTCTCGCTTCGCGGGCTTTGGCAATAGACGGTCCTTGCTGTTTCAACCTTCCGAAATCAATACATTCGGCCATATCATAACTATAGCCGGAATGGTGCCCAGGAGAAGACTCGAACTTCCACGACCTTGCGGCCACAGGTACCTGAAACCTGCGCGTCTACCAATTCCGCCACCTGGGCCATTGATTTCAGTCTCTCGCAGGAAACTTGTACTGTCATTATTGGGGGTCGGGGGTATTGTCAATACGCGAGGCAAGCGGAACAACACAGATGTGGCGCAGTTGACGCCTAGCGCCAGGACATGTAATCGGAAACTAGGACAGCGACGGGCAAAGCACTGTTCAAGGAGGGGTTATGAATAGTCGCACGGGCAAAACACGGGTAACCATATTCGGCGGATCGGGGTTCGTTGGCCGCCATATTGTCAGGCGACTGGCCGCCGAAGGCGCCGAAATTCGGGTCGCCGTGCGCGATATTGAGAAAGCCATGTATCTGAAACCCTGCGGCGATGTCGGGCAGATCGCGCCCTGGCAGGTGAATATCGCCGATCCGGCCCAGGTCGCGACCGCCATTGCCGATGCCGACGTGGTGATCAATTTAGTCGGGATCCTCTACGAAAGCGGTGCCAGGACATTTCAGGCCATGCATGTGGACGGCGCCGCTAACATTGCCCGCGCCGCGGCGGCGGCCGGCGTCAAACGGTTGATACATATGTCGGCGCTCGGCGCCGACCAATACGCGCCCGCCGACTACGCCCGGACAAAATGGGCTGGCGAAGCCGCGGTTCTCGAAGCCTTTCCCGATGCTACGATTTTCCGACCGAGTGTGATTTTCGGACCCGAGGATAACTTCTTCAATATGTTCGCCGGAATGATGCGGTTTTTGCCGGTGATGCCGGTCATCGGTGCGCCTTTCATTCCGAAGATTTCATTGGGCGGCGAAGACGGTTTTGGGATCGATTTTTTTGGAGACGGCGGGTGCAAATTTCAACCGGTCTTTGTCGGTGACGTCGCCGACGCCATGACCAAAGCCATCGGCATGGATGAGACCAAAGGGCAGACCTACGAGTTAGGCGGCCCCAAGGTCTACAGCTTCAAGGAGCTAATGGAATTGCTGTTGGCGGTCACCGATCGCCGCAAAATGCTCGTCCCCCTGCCGCTGGGCATCGCCGCCATGGAGGCCGCATTTTTACAATTGCTGCCGAAGCCGCTGCTGACGACCGATCAAGTGAAGTTAATGGAGCGCGACAATGTAACGTCGGACGGCGCTCCGGGCTTCGGGGCTTTAGGTTTGGAACCGACGGCCGCGGAAGCCATTCTGCCGACATACCTGCATCGCTTCCGAACGCCACGCCAACAAGGTGCCGAGGCGGCGCACTAAATCCACCGAGATCGGCCGGGTTCAATTTAAGTCGAATTTGAGTTTAATAGCGCGGCGGCAACCCGTCGCTGGAGCCTTCTGTCTCGCCCAGCGCGGCACTGACAATGAGCTCACCGTATTCCCGCAGGAAAACTGATCCGCGTACCGTGCGTTGAATGAACACGCTACGGCGGTCCGCCTCATCCGTCTTGCGCCGGACCAATTCCAGTTCGGTCAACCGATTGACGGCGCGCGTGATTGCCGGTTTCGAAACCTTCATCAACTGCGCAAGACCGCGAACCGTGTGCGGCGGCGGCGTCAGATAAACACTTAATAATAGTGCCATTTGGCGCGCAGAGAGGTCCGGCGCATCGGCACGCACACTGGCGACAATCGCTCGACGCCAGATATCAAGGGCTTGCAATTCGTTGAGTTGAATGCCGCTCATGGGACTGCTTGGCCTACCGTCTCCGTCACGGATATCACCCGCGCCGCTATTGTTTCGCTAGCGTAATCTCTAGGTCATTTAAATCGTTGCCGCAACAAGAAACAGTGTACTTATGGCGCGAAACGAGCCCTGAGGGCTTCGAATACAGCCCGCACCCCCATGGCTGCGCCGCCTTCGGGCCGGCCCGGTCGCTGCGCGATATTCCAAGCCATCACATCGATATGCGCCCAGGATATCGGCTCGGTAACGAACCGCTGTAGAAACAATGCCGCCGTAATGGCGCCGCCATAACCGCCTTCCGGCGCATTGGTCAGATCGGCGATTTTGCCGTTCACCTGCTTATCGTAACCGGCCCAAAGCGGCATCCGCCACAACGGATCACCGACCGCTGTTGAGGCTTCAAGCAAAGCGGTGGCAAAGATGTCGTCATTGCAAAATAGAGCCGGCAAATCAGTGCCTAAGGCTACCCGTGCGGCGCCTGTCAGTGTGGCGAAATCAACAATCAACTCGGGCGCCTCGGAGGCGGCCTCGAAAAGTGCATCCGCTAGAATGACCCTGCCCTCGGCATCCGTGTTGCCGATCTCAATGGTTTGGCCGTGGCGGGTAGGAACAACATCGCCCGGCCGCATGGCGTTGGCGCTGATTGAATTTTCCACCGCCGGCACCAACACCCGCAACCGGATGGGCAGCGCCGCGTCCATGACCATGGCGGCAATGCCCAGCACGTGGGCTGCGCCGCCCATGTCCTTCTTCATCAATTTCATTCCGGCAGTGGACTTGATATCAAGGCCGCCGGTGTCGAAACAGACCCCCTTGCCGACCAACGTCACCTTCGGCGCATCGGATGCCCCCCAACGGATATCGATCAACCGAGGCGCGCGGTCATGGGCCCGGCCGACGGCATGAATGGCCGGAAAATTCTGGTCCAACAGGTCGTCGCCTTCAATCACCGAATACTCGGCTTCATGCGACGACGCCAAGTCGGCCGCTGCCGCCGCCAGTTCAGGCGGCCCCATGTCGGATGCCGGCGTATTAATTAAATCGCGGACAAGGTTGGTGGCTTCGGCTGTACTGACGACACCATCGCGATCACAATCTTCGGGCCACACAAGAACCGGACCCGTGCTGTTCTTTGGCTTGTCTTCGGATTTGTAGCGCATGAATGCGTAGGCATTCATGCCCCACGCCAGCGCCAAATCGTTCAGGTCCGCAGGCTTAGCCTCACCTTCAATCCTATAGGTGCCGTCCGGCAATTCAGCGGGCAACGGCGCCCAATCCCATATTCCCGGGTCTGTCGCGTGTGCGAACAAGACCCGTGCCAAGGCACCGTCAGCCCCCGCAATTAAAGAGACCGACCCGGCCTTGCCGGTGAAACCGGTACTGGCTGCCCAGTTTCGCAAATCCTCAGGCTGATCGGTGATCCATCCATCGAAATCCGACGCCGGGATCAATTCGACAGGTACGGCCTGCGCATCTTGTTCAATAAAACAATGCATCATAAATCTTGCTTAACGGCTCGCCGCCCTATTATCAACGTCCGCGCCCCATTTGGATCAGATCTTCAGGCCAGGATATCAATCATGAAAATCATCATCGGCAACAAAAATTATTCGTCGTGGTCTTTGCGTGGCTGGTTGATGCTCAGCCGCACCGGCGTCGAATTCGACGAAGAACTGATCCAACTCGATATTGACGGATTTAAAGATCGCATCCTCTCCCATTCCACCGCCGGCCAGGTGCCGATCCTGAAACATGACGGTCAAAAACCATATGGGATTCCCTGGCCATCGGTGAGTATCTGGCGGAAACATGCCCGCAATCTCAGCTCTGGCCAACGGATCGCACCGTCCGCGCGCGGGCCCGCGCAGTCAGCGCCGAGATGCATTCAGGCTTCGCGGCGCTCAGGACACACATGCCCATGGACATGCGCAACAATTATCCGGGTGAGGGCCGGGGCGAAGGCGTTGAAGCGGATATCGCGCGGATCATTGAAATCTGGTCCGAATGCCTGGCCAATGCCGGCACGGAAGGTCCCTTCCTGTTCGGCACTTTCACTATTGCCGACGCCATGTACGCCCCCGTGGTCAGCCGGTTTAGGACATATGGCATTGCCTTGCCCGATGATTGCCAAGCCTATGCCGACGCGGTTTGGAACTGGCCCGACATGCAGGCCTGGGTCGCGGCGGCAGAAGCCGAACCCTGGATTATCGAAACCCTTAAAACTTAGTCGTCAATCCAGCCATTCGGCTTCCGGCAACCCGAGCCGGTCGCCGGGCAAGTCGCCTTCGGCCGTCTGCGCATTGGTGGCTTCTTCCTGCGCCAGCTTTTCCTGAGACGCCGTGAGCAACGCTTCGGCGCGTTCCAACGGCACTACGGCGACCCCATCATCATCACCGATGATCAAATCACCCGAACGGACCGGGCATCCGGCGCACGCGATGGTGCCGTCAATAACCCCGCCGAACCCCTTGTGCGGTCCCGCCGGTACAATCCCGGCGGAAAATGTTTGAAATCCGAACTCGCGGATTTCGGCGACATCGCGCACGGCGCCGTCAACCACCAGCCCGCCGACGCCGCGCTGCATAGCGGCGCGGGTCATGATACCACCCCAAATGGCGGTGCCGATAAAGCCGCCCGCATCGACAACCAGAATTTCGCCCGGCTCACACAATCCGATGGCCATGTGGATAGCGCCGTTGTCGCCGACCATGGCGGTGACGGTGCGGGCCTGGCCGCATAACTTCATGCCGTCCTGAACAGGCTTGATCTTGCCGTCCATCACCTGGGTGCGGTTCATCATATCTGATACAATGGCCGGCGGGATGTCGCGCCAGGGCGCAAGCCCGCCGTCGGAGAGTTTTCGGTAGTCGGGGCGATAACGTTGAATGGGCATTTCGGTTGACCTCTCGTCATGAGCCTTGTTCGATGCGGGACCCGACCGTATCGCATGGCCGGTCCCGAGCCAAGTTGGAGGCAAAGATGATTTTCGGCCTATTCGGCGACAAGAAAAAACGCGAGGCGAAACAGCTCAACAGCGATGCCCCGTTGATTATTGAACAATCGATGCAAACCTACACGGGGCCGCGGCTGCGCGAAATGGCCGAGATGGTCGTCGAGCACATCGCCCGCGCCCATGCGCGCTACGGTACGGCCGAGATTGATTTGAAGCGCGCGCACTATGACTACAAGGGTCTGCATAAAGAAGCCCGCCGCAATAACGATCAAGTGGCCTTGAGTGCGCTAACCCTGGTGATCATTCATCTGCGTGCCGAAATGAATGCCCCGGCGGCGGCACCGGCCATCGCTACCATCGAAGATTTCACCAAGGCCTGGATGCACGATGGTGATAGTGATAGTGATGGTGACGGAGAGAGCGGAATTGAAGACGACGCAAATTAGACGGGATGGCCATTTCGTGCCGGCCCATGAATAGGAGCTTTTGAAGCCCATGCAAAAAGATCGATTTGGAAATTCCTTTGCGCCGGATTTATCCTATGCGCGCGGACAAATTTTGCCGGCCACCGCCGATGACATCGTCAAACTGAAGGTCGCATGGGAACACATTCGCCGGCGGCGGGCTGAATTGGGTGAGGCCTCGGTCTATTTATTGAGCGGATTGGAGAGGAATCTTCAACTTGATGAAATTGATCTCTCGATCATGGACGACGAAATCGCGTCTGCGTTGTTCACCGATGATGTCACCGAACTGGGTCTTGAACATTTGGGCGGTGACCCGGCGCGCCACGACGTTTTTGTTTTCAATCGCCTGACCGCGGCCCTGCTGACGGCGGCCGACGTTATGATCAACGAAGGCGACACCGTTATTGGCGTCTCGCCGACTTTCAGCCATCCCGCCGTCCGCCGCGCCGTCGCCCACGGCGGTGGCGCGTTCACCGACACCACGGGGTTGGGCGCATTCAAAGAGGCCATGGCCGAGGCGGAAAACGTCGATGTTGTGTTCGTGACACGCCTCTCCGTCAGTTATGAAATTTTGCCGGAAGCCGACATCCGGGAGATCGTCTTCATCGCCAAATCCCGCGGCGCGAAAATCATCGTCGATGATGCTGGCGGCGCGCGCGTCGGCCCGGCGTGTTTTGATCAACCGAAAATGCTTGAGCTTGGTGTCGATGTCGGCGCCACCGGTATGGACAAATACGGCACCACCGGCCCGCGCCTGGGCCTTTTGGGCGGTGACAAGGACATCGTCAAAAAAATCCGGGCGCGCGCTTATGAGATGGGCGTCGAGGCGCGCCAGATGTTGTATCCGGCAGTCGTGGAAAGCCTGCGCAACTACAGCCCCGATACAGTCCGCGAGCGCGTCACTGTTACCAAGAAAGTTGGCGTTTGCCTGAAGGAACGATTGGGCGACAACCGGGTTTTGGAAACCCCTGTTATCATTCAGTTGATGGCCGATGATATCTTGGAAATGGCAATGGAACGCGCCGGCCTGACCGACGCACCCTGTGTCCCCTACGAAGCCACGGCCGGTCTGGCCATGCTGATGCTGCGCGACCACGGCATCGTCAGTGTGCACTTCGCCGGCTTGCCGCCGGGGACAGCCGCCTTAATGATCAAGTTCCTGCCCCCCGACGTGCTGGAACAATTCGGTGGGCCTAAGGCCCTGGCCGATGCCATCCATCACAGTCTCGATGGTCTGGCCGATGTGATGAAATCTGAAGCCGGCCTGGAATCACTCTTGCTGGGCGCCGCCGCCTGAACCCACACCCGTCGCCGAAATAAGATATTGGTCTTATGGGTTGACGCTCTTATATTTTATGTGTATATACACTTATATGATGCTTAACCGGATGTTCAAGAGATGGATTTGACCGAACCAAAAAACTGCACGTGCTTCAACTTACGCCGCGCCGCACGTGCCGTGACGCAGTTGTATGACGAGGCTTTAAAGCCGACCGGGTTGCGCGCCACACAGATGCCGATACTGGCGATGCTGGACGCCATTGGATCGGTGCCGATGACGCAGCTTGCCAATGCCTTGGGCATGGACCGGACAACATTAACCCGCAACTTGCGCCCCTTGCTGGCACAAAAGCTGGTCGCCACCACGGAAGGCGCGGACAAACGTCAACGCCGGGTTGAAATTACGGCCCAAGGCCGGCGGCGTTTAACGGATGCCGAGCCCCATTGGCGCGCCGTGCAAACCCGGCTTGCGGAATCTTTTGGAATACCTGAATGGCAGAACCTCATGGGCGGCCTCGATAATTTGGTCGCGGAAATCCATGATTAGTGAGTTTTTTTAATTTGTTACGTGCATATACACTTTACTGAATGAACCAAAGGAGAAAACCCATGACGACCAAGACCAAAATATCTCTACGCTCGATCATCACACGGACCGGGCTGGGCATCGCCCTGGCGGCAGCGACCCTCGCCGGCACCGCAAACGCCATGGAGGAAATCGCTTCACGGCAGATGTCTCATCGGCCACGAATTGGCGCAGCCCCGTTCCGGACGCTATGAAACTGTTCGCGGCCCGGTTTATGAGCCGGTTTATGAGCCAGTTTACCAGTCACGTTACGAGCCGCGTTATGAGCCCCGTTACGAGCCCCGTTACGAGCCGGTCTATGCCGCGCCGCGCACGGCGAAACGCAAAGTTGTCGTGCACCGCCACAAGGTCATCGTGAAGCATGTCTATGTTGACCGTAACCACGGCGGCAAGCGCCACATGAAACGTAACAAGCGTTCGAATAAACGGGCCTGGGAAAAGCGTCGTCGCGAGCTGGCACAGACCTGCTATGAGCACCCGCGCCGTTGCTCCAAGGCTTTTTGATCAAACCCTAAAAACAACACTTTCTCCCTCCCTCGACCCTGCGATAGCGCCCGGTGGTTCCCTTTCACCGGGCGCTTTCTTTGCCCCGGCGCTCGCAAATTCCCCAAATGGGATTTCACTATGGACGGTGGCGGGCTATGTTTGCCGCCCATCGAAGCAGTTTGACCGGCGGCAATGACCGAAACCGACAATATTATTATCGATGCGACGGCCCGGATATTCCAGGAATTGGGTGATCCGCAGACCCTGAACAACGCGCCAGACGACGCTTGGCGGGAGCCCCTTTGGGCGGCACTTGAGGAATCTGGTCTGACTTTGGCTTGGGTGCCCGATGACCTCGGTGGGGCGGGCGCGGACATATCCGATGGCTTCGATATTCTCCAAACCGCCGGGCGTTTTGCCGTGGCAGTTCCCCTCGCGGAAACCTTGTTGGCGGGCTGGGCATTGTCAAAAGCCAATTTACAAGTTCCCCAAGGCGCGATGTCTCTGGCCCTTTCAAGTCGCGCCAATCCGCTTTGCCTGACGGACGGCAAATTGGCGGGCCGTGCCGAGG
>Ga0233433_10004875_pt1 | contig 10127 bp, 9 predicted proteins | sample SI_122_August201_5_FD_179868 | JGI IMG/M metagenome (GOLD analysis project Ga0233433, IMG submission 179868) | Seawater microbial communities from Saanich Inlet, British Columbia, Canada - SI_122_August2016_100_MG | ecosystem: Environmental > Aquatic > Marine > Inlet | place: Canada: British... | reverse complement strand
ACCCTTGCGGTTTTTCTTGATGCGATAGGTAAGGCCACGCACGCCCCAAAATTCAGTCTTGGCGATCGCGCCGCCATTGTCCGCCACCAGCTTGGTGAAATCTTCTGCCATAGCTTCGACTTGCTGGGATGAAACATCCTGGCGCGCGATAAAAACATTCTCGTATAACGGCATACCTGTCCGTTGCTCCTTCAGTCCAACCCCTGGCTTGTCCACTGGTTCATCCAATAGAGTTCCGGGGGCCGTGTTATCAGTACGATCAACGGATTATCCCGCGATCGCTTCGTTTCACGCATTCTCTTAAGTAACTCACCAATTCCACGGATCGCGGTTAGAAAATGACAGTCGCCAATTTCGTGGGTCGTTTTCACATGCGCTGCGGCAATATCGATAGGATAATATCCAACAACTACGTGAGAACGGCCCGGTGATCCAGGTAAGGCGCGGCATATATACACGATTGAGCCCAGGGCGCAAGGGGCGCGCAAGCCAGCTTGACAGCCTACCGTCAACAGTTATGACTGGCACTGAAACCTATCGTAAAAAGCATCACATATGTGAGGGAGAAAGTCATGGCGCGGGCCTTTGTATTTCCAGGACAGGGTAGTCAGGTTGTGGGCATGGGCCAGGCGTTGGCAGATGCCTTACCAACCGCCCGTGAGGTGTTCGAGGAGGTCGATGAGGCTTTGAGCCAAAAGCTTAGCCAGTTGATGTTTGAAGGCCCTATCGAAGAGCTGACATTGACGGAAAATGCCCAACCAGCCCTGATGGCCATGAGCGTCGCCGTCATGCGGGTCCTGCGCCAGGATGGCGGGTTGGAATTCGGCGAACATTGCCAGTTTGTGGCCGGGCATTCCCTGGGCGAATATTCTGCCCTGTGTGCAGCAGATGCGCTGCCCCTGGATGTCACGGCGCGCTTGTTGAAAAAGCGCGGCCAGGCCATGCAAAAAGCGGTGCCCGTGGGTGTGGGCACCATGGCGGCGTTGTTAGGCCTGGATTTTGAAACAGCCTCTGGTGTCGCCAAGGATGCGGCCAAGGGCGAGGCAGGGGGCGGAACTGGCGATCAGGTTTGCGATATCGCCAACGATAACGCGCCGGGCCAGGTTGTCGTCAGTGGCAATGTAGAGGCCGTGGAACGGGCGGTGGAGCTGGCCAAGGATCGCGGTGCGCGCCGGCCCATGGTTCTGCCCGTTAGCGCGCCCTTTCATTGCGCCCTGATGCAACCGGCAGCCGACATTATGGCCGAGGCGCTGGAAACCGCGCCACTTGTGGCACCCGCTGTGCCCCTTGTCGCCAATGTCTCTGCCGAGGCGACATCGGATCCGGATGAAATTCGCAAAATGTTGGTCACCCAGGTTACGGCAATGGTCCGGTGGCGGGAATGCGTCTTGTATTTGCGCGACCAGGATGTGGACAATCTGGTGGAAGTTGGGGCAGGCAAGGTCCTGACCACCATGCTGAAACGTATCGACAAGGAAGTGTCCGGCCTGGCCTTGAGTGAGCCGGACCAAATCGAAGCTTTCCTGAAAGACATGTAAATTCGGCCCATTGAGAAAATTTAGGGAATTCAATGCCATGTTTGATCTAACTGGAAAATCCGCCCTGGTCACCGGCGCCTCGGGCGGCATAGGCGGGGCGATTGCCCGGCAACTGCATGGCGCGGGCGCCAGCGTGGGGCTGTCGGGCACACGGGTTGACGCCCTGGAGGCGCTGGCCGGTGAATTGGGTGATCGTTGCGCCGTGCTGCCGTGTAATCTGGGTGATGGAGAGGCCGTCAGCGCCCTGATTGGCCAGGCAGAAGCAGCCTTGGATACCGTGGACATTGTCATCAACAATGCCGGCCTGACCCGCGACAACCTTGCCCTGCGCTTAAAGGATGAGGATTGGGAAGAGGTTATGGCTGTGAACCTGACGGCGGCCTTTCGGTTATCGAAGGCCGCCCTGCGGGGCATGATGAAACGGCGCTGGGGCCGAATCGTCAATATCACCTCCATCGTTGGGGTGACAGGCAATGGCGGACAAACCAATTATGCCGCGTCAAAGGCCGGCATCATCGGCTTCTCCAAATCACTGGCCCAGGAAGTCGCATCGCGCAATATCACCGTCAATTGCCTGGCCCCCGGCTTCATCCAAACACCTATGACCGATGCCCTGGGCGAGGCGCAGCGGGAGGCACTGTTGGCCAGTATTCCGGCAGGGCGCTTGGGCGTCGTCGATGACATCGCCGCCGGTGTGGTCTATCTGGCCAGCGAAGAAGCTGCCTATATCACAGGCCAGACCCTGCATATCAACGGCGGCATGGCGATGATCTAATGGGACTAGGCATTATTCTACGCATTCGGGGTCTTGGCCTTTGCAAAACTTCATGGTACCAAGCCCCCGCTTTCCCGCATGGCAATAATTGCCGCCGGGTATGGTAGGGTCGATTTCAGGTGCGCATGAACATGCAACACTTGATATGTTCCCGCTCAATGAACATTTATTTTGAAACTAGACAGCGCGAAGGAATTAACACATGAGCGATACTGCCGATCGCGTAATAAAAATCGTCGTGGAGCACCTGGGCGTCGAAGAGGATAAGGTCAGCGAAGCGGCTTCCTTCATTGACGACCTTGGCGCAGATAGCCTGGATACGGTTGAATTGGTTATGGCATTCGAAGAAGAATTCGGCATCGAAATCCCCGATGACGCCGCCGAAAAAATTGCCACCGTCAAGGATGCCATCACTTTTATCGACGCCAACGCTTCCTGAACGAATACGGCGATCCGTCAAAAACGGATCGCAATTTAGCCCGCCAACAGGTGGGTTGAGACAGTTCAAATGAGTGTAGGTTGTGCCGACGGAGGCTGGAGATGAGCGAACGCAGGGTCGTTGTCACCGGAATGGGTCTCGTCACGCCATTGGGCGTAGGGGTCGATACGGTCTGGCAGCGTTTGTTAAACGGTGAATCCGGTGCCGGACAGATCAAGAAAATCGACACCACCGATCTGTCCGTCAAAATTGCGTGCGAAGTGCCCTTAGGGGACAGCGCACCGGATTTCAACGCCGATGATTGGATGCTGCCGAAAGAACAACGGCGGGTTGATGACTTCATCATCTTTGGGATGAGTGCTGCCGAACAGGCCTTGGCCGACGCCGGCTGGAAGCCTGAGGATGAAGAGGCGCGTCTGCGTACAGGTGTCCTGGCCGGCTCCGGTATCGGTGGACTGCCCAGTATTGAAGCAGCAGCGATCACCCTGCACGAAAAGGGACCCAGACGGATCAGTCCGTTCTTTATTCCCGGGTCGCTGATCAACCTTCTGTCTGGTAATATCTCGATCAAATACGGCTTCAAGGGTCCCAATCATGCGGTCGTCACGGCCTGTTCTACCGGGGCCCATGCCATTGGCGATGCGGCCCGACTGATAATGCTGGATGATGCGGACGTAATGGTCGCCGGCGGGGCCGAGGCTGCGATCTCGCGCCTGGGCATGGCTGGCTTTGCTGCCAGCAAAGCCTTATCGAGTGGTTTTCAGGACGAACCAAAACGAGCATCCCGGCCCTTCGACAAACAGCGCGATGGCTTTGTCATGGGCGAAGGCTCCGGCATTCTTGTGTTGGAGGAATTGGAGCACGCCAAAGCGCGCGGTGCAAAAATCTATGCTGAAGTTGCCGGCTATGGCCTGTCGGGCGACGCCCATCATATCACGGCCCCAGCGCCGGATGGTGATGGCGGTTTCCGGGCCATGCAGGGGGCATTGCGTCGGGCCGGGCTAAACCCGGAAGATATTGATTACGTCAACGCCCATGGCACCTCTACCCCCCTCGGTGACGAGATTGAAGTGAGCGCTGTAAAGCGTCTGTTTGGTGATGCGGCGCATCAGATTTCCATGTCCTCGACCAAATCCGCCATCGGGCATTTGTTGGGTGCCGCGGGAAGCGTCGAAGCCATCTTTTCCATTTTGGCCATGAATAACAACGTGGCACCTGCCACCTTGAATTTGGACGAGCCTTCGGATGGTTTGGATATCGACCTCGTGCCCCACACGCCGAAAGAGCGCAATATCCGCGCGGCCCTGTCGAATTCCTTTGGCTTCGGCGGTACCAATGCGTCGTTGGTGCTGACCCCGGCACCATAATCGATCAAGTTCGCTCGTGTACCGGCGCGCACTTCGACTATTCGCCATTCTTATTCTGCTTGGCCTGGTGGCGGCTGGCGGCGGCTTTGCCTGGGGCTATGCTCAATTCACCCAGCCGGGGCCGGGGACTTTTGATCACGCGGTGGTGTTGGCCGAAGGCAGCAGCCTGAAGGAAATCGCCGCGCGTTTGTCCAATGCGGGCATCATCGAACGACCCTTGATATTTCGCCTCGGTGTTCGTTTGGGCGGTTGGTCGCGGGGCCTGCGGGCGGGGGAATTCAGCTTTCCGGCACGGACAAGCATGCGCGGTGTCGTCACCATTCTACGCCGTGGCGAGACCGTTGTGCGCCGGGTCACCATTCCCGAGGGATTAAGCAGCGCCGAAGTCGTTGCCTTGCTGCGACAGACCCAAGGACTGAACGGCGAAATAATCACGACACCTGCCGAGGGCACATTACTGCCTGAAACCTATCACTTCTCCTACGGTGATGGGCGGGTGGGATTGTTGACGCGGATGACGCAATCAATGGAGACGGTTCTGGCAAAGCTCTGGTCGGAACGGGCCAAAAACCTACCTTTCGCCAGCCCGGAAGACGCTTTGATCCTGGCATCAATAGTTGAAAAAGAAACCTCCCTGGGGACGGAACGGTCGCGCGTCGCCGGTGTTTTTATCAATCGATTAAGCCGGGGAATGCGCCTGCAATCGGACCCAACGGTGGTCTATGGTCTGACTGGCGGTGCGTCCCCCCTGGGACGTCGTCTAAGGCGCAAGGATTTGGAACAGGCAACACCCTACAACACATATCGCATCCCCGGCCTGCCGCCGGGACCCATCGCAAATCCGGGCCGCGCCGCCTTGCGCGCCGTTTTGCACCCGACGATTGGCAAGGATTTATATTTTGTCGCTGACGGCACGGGCGGCCATGCCTTCGCAGCCACCTTCGCCCAGCACCGCCGTAATGTACGACAATGGCGGCGCATTCAAGCGGGACAAAGTAAGTGATCGCCGCATTTCAGTATCAGCAGGGATGGACTTCTTCTATAGTGCGCAACAGGGGAACCAATGATCGGGGGTCGATTGGCGGTAGAAGGATAATTGTACTGTGACTGTGTCCAGCATGACAGGTTTTGCCCGAGCCGCCGGTGCCATAGGCGCCTATTCCTGGGCCTGGGAAGTGAAAAGCGTCAATAGCCGCGGCCTTGATATACGTTGCCGCCTTCAGGGTGGTCTGGACCGGCTTGAGGCCACGGCCCGGGCTGCGGCGGCGCGGCGCTTTCATCGCGGTCATCTGGCCATGAACCTGACCCTGAACCGGGTCGGCGCGGAAGCGACGGTCCGTATCAACAATGAAGTTTTGGAAACCGTTATGACGGTAGCGACGGACCTGGCGGAACGGATCAATGCGCCGCCGCCAACCGTCGACGGTCTGCTGGCCCTGCGCGGGGTTGTCGAAACCGTCGAAGCGGAAGAATCGGAGGAAGATCGAAAGGCCCTTGAAGCCGGCGTCCTGGCCACCTTGGAGGAGGTATTGGATCTTTTGACCAGGGATCGTGAGGCGGAGGGGCAACGTATGGGCGATATTGTCGGTGGCCAAGTCGATACCATTGCCACATTGACCAAGGCTGCAGGTGGCTTGGCCGCACTACAGCCCGCCGCCTTGAAGGCACGGCTGCAACAACAAGTGGCCGATATCCTGGATGGTGCCACCGGCTTGTCTGAAGAACGCCTGTTGCAAGAAGCCGCTTTATTGGCCACCAAGGCCGATGTGCGTGAGGAATTGGACCGGTTAACGGCCCATGTCAGCGCGGCACGGGAGTTGCTGGCGGATGATGGTTCCATTGGCCGTCGTCTGGATTTTCTGGCCCAGGAATTCAACCGCGAGGCCAATACCTTATGCTCTAAATCCCAAGATGCCGGGTTGACGAAAATTGGCGTAGAGTTGAAAACCGTGATCGATCAATTCCGGGAACAGGCGCAGAATATTGAATAAGCAGACTCCAGAGCCAATGGCTACCCCTGGCGCACTTGCCGCAGCGGGGGAGGATATTTCCCGCCGGGGGCTGATGCTGGTGCTCTCCTCTCCGTCGGGGGCAGGGAAAACAACCCTCTCCCGCCGCCTGTTGGCGGAAGACCCCGATTTGACCATGTCCGTCTCCGTCACCACGCGACCCAAACGCCCCGGCGAGCAGGAAGGTGTCGACTATCAATTTGTCGAGCCGATCGAATTCGACCTGATGGTCAACCGCCGGCAACTGCTGGAGCACGCCAAAGTCTTTGATCATTACTACGGCACACCCGCAGAACCGGTGGAAGAAGCCCTAAGCGCAGGTCGTGATGTGTTGTTTGATATCGACTGGCAGGGTACCCAGGACCTGAAAGAGGAAATGCGCGACGATGTGACCTCGATCTTTATCCTGCCGCCTTCGACAAAAGAACTTGAACGGCGTCTAAAAAGTCGGGCCCAGGACAGCGATGACGTGGTCGCCCGGCGCATGTCAAAAGCGGCGGACGAGATCAGCCATTGGCAGGAATACGATTACGTCATCGTCAATCAGGATGCAGAGGCCGCGTTGGCGCAAGTGCGCGCCATTCTGGTGGCCGAACGCCTGAAACGATCCCGCCAGGAAGGTTTGGGCGACTTTGTCAAACGATTGCGCGACGGACAGTAGTGTCCGCCCCAATAGGGGTCTATAATCGAAAAATTGCTTCCTCCGCGCTACCTCTTCCACACAGCGCCAAATATGGAGATTTACGTCGCAGGCCTACCTGTATCGGGGCCATGACGGATAGGTTTATTGATGTCGAAGTTTACCCCGCTCGTGCAACGCCGATGGATAAAGCCGCTGTGTTTTGTCATCGCAGCCATATTTCTTGGCCTGGCCGGGGTCGAAGGCCTGCACTGGTGGCGGCATGTGGACGAACCCAACGCCCAGGTTGAGGCGGATTTCACCCTATTATCCTCCAGCGTAAACGCCACGGTCGAAACGATCCATGTCAAACGCGGCGACCGCGTGGAAAAGGGCGCCGTGCTGGCATCCATGGACACGGCGGTGGCGGAACTGGACGTGGCAACCCAGGCCGCCGAAGTTGCCCGGCAACAGGCCGCCAAAAAGCAGATAGAGGCGGAACGCAGCCAGTATAAGCGGGAGATGAATGACAAAATTGCCACTGCCAGAGCGGCCGTGGACCTGCAACGCCTGGAACATGCCACCTGGACAAGCCGCCGCGCCATTGCGCAAAGCAATGTTGATCGTAAATTGGAATTGGTGGCCCGGCGCACCATCTCTGAACGTCAGGTCGAGGACGCGCGCGACCGTCTGCTGGATATCACCTCAAAAATCCGCTCCCTGGAAACAAGTATCCAAACCAGTGAAAAGAAATATCTGGAACTGACCAACGCTTTGTACAAGGAAACCGTTTTCGATAGCCGTATGGTGTCGATCGACCGCACCATAGATAAAATCAATGTCCAGCTGCGCCAGTCCAAACAACGCCTGATCGACATGCACATTCACGCACCCATCTCGGGTATTATTGATGAAGTTTATGTCGCCGTGGGGGTCTATATCGAAGATGGCCACCGGGCTTTCCTGCTGCACGATCCCAATGCCCTTTGGCTGGAGGCGCAGATCGACGAGAGCGATATTCGCCAGATTTCCCCTGGGCAGGCTGTCACAATCGAATTCGACGCCTATCCCTACGATTATTTCGAAGGCCAGGTCCGAACCATCGGCCACGCCACCCTGGGCTCGATGACCAACGGCGACGGCAAAACGGCGGACCCGCGCATGGCCCAGCGCATTCCCGTGCTGATCGATCTGCCGGAACTGGATGCGGACAAGGCCATCAGGCCAGGCATGCGGGCCAGCGTGAACATCACCGTTCGCTAGCCGATGGATCGTTAGGCCTATGGATCTCTCGCGCTTCACCCCTGGCACCATCCTCGGCATAGCGACGTTTTCAATGCTGACCCAACAGGCGTTTTCTTACGTTTGCCAAATCGTCATGCCGATCCTGGCCGACCGGCTGGCCGATGAATTTGATATCTCGCCGGCCTGGCTGGGGCTTTATCTGTTCATGCAAAATGTCATGGCAATTATCGCTGCCATTGGTTGCGGCAGCTTCATATTGAAATACGGCCCCTTACGGATGAGCCAGGTCGCCTTGTTGTTAATGGGCGGCAGCTTGGTCGTCATCGCCTCCGGCCAGCTTTGGCTTTACCCACTTGGTGCGGTTTTTCTGGGTGCGGCATCCATCTCAACACCGGCCAGTTCACATATCCTGGCCCATGTCTGCCCGCCCCGATTGGTCTCGTTGATTTTTTCCGTGAAACAGACCGGCGTGCCCGTCGGTGCCTTGATCGGCGGTCTGTTGATCCCGTTCCTATTGGGCCTGGTGTTCTATAGCGCCAGCTTGGGAACAACCATCCGCCTGGGCCCCTTCGGCACCGCCCTGGTGACGGCATTGCTGATCCTGATGGTGGCCTTAAGCCTGCAACCCATCCGGACCTATTTTGATCAGGACAAGGATCCCAGCCAGAAAATCAGCTTTGGCGATCTGCGCACGACCTTAGCCATGGTCTTCCGCAATCCATCCCTGCGCGATATCGCCTTCGCCGCATTCGCATTCGGTGGCCTGCAGGCATTGTTCGCAGGCTTTTTCATCCTCTACCTGATTGATGGCTTGGGCTATTCCGAAATTGAGGCCGGGACAGCCTTCGCCATTTCTTCGTTTACGGCAATCTGGGCCAGAATTGTCTGGGGTGTGCTCGGCGGCAGCTTCATCCCCTCGCGCTGGGTATTTGCCGCGATTGGTTTTTTTGGTGCGGTCGCAGCTTTGTTGATGACCCAGTTCGATTTCAGTTGGAGTTTGAACGAGATCATCTGGGTCGCCATTCTGTTCAATATCACGGGGTTAAGCTGGCATGGCATCCTGTTGGCGGAAACCGCGCGCCTGGCCCCCGAAGGCCAGGTTGGCGGCGTCACAGGCGGGGTTCTGTCATTTACCTCCCTTGCCATGATGATTTACCCGGCGATCTATGGCCTGATCCTGGCTGCCACCGGATCATATGCGGTTGGCTTTGCCCTTTCCGCCATACCCGCATTTGCCGCAACGATCATTTTCCTGAACCCGCCCTATGCAAGTTCCTGGACCAGCTTTGGCCTGGATTTGGCCAGCGCGTTATTTTCAATCCGGGGCCTGACCCATGTGGCTTTGCTGTTGGGGTTGGGCGGCGCGTTTGGCATACTTTTTCAAACTTTTGGTTATCGTTGAAAGGTTCGCACTCCGATGAAAACATTGCATTTTGGCGACGTCACCGTGGACCGCCTGGTGGAATTGGAAGCGCCCGGTTTCCGCCCGTCGTTTTTTCTGCCCGATTCCACGGAAGAGGCGATTGCCGCACAGCATGATTGGCTGTTGCCGCATTTCCTGGATGAGGAAAGCGGCCGCATGATCCAAAGCGTGCATGCCTATATCATCCGCACCGGGCAGCACACCATCCTGGTGGACACCTGCATCGGCAACGACAAACCACGCACCTCCACCCCACCGTGGAATAACCTGCAAACCCCCTGGCTGGACAATCTGCGTGCCATGGGTGTCGCGCCAGAGGATGTGGATTTCGTCATGTGCACCCACCTGCATGTGGACCACGTCGGTTGGAACACCCAATTGCTGGACGGACGCTGGGTGCCGACCTTTCCCAATGCAAAATACATCTTTGAAAAACGGGAGTACGAGCATTGGCTGAACGACGACACGGTGATGGAGGGGCCGGGTTCCAGCGACGGCTGCTTTGAAGATTCCGTCCTGCCGGTGATGGAAGCGGGCCAGGCGCTCCTGGTGGATGGCGACCACGCCATTGACGATCAAATGTGGCTGGACCCAACGCCGGGCCATTCCCCAGGCCATGTCTGCATGAACCTGTCAGCGGGCGGTCGCAATGCCGTCTTCAGTGGCGATCTGTTGCATCATGCGGTGCAAGTGGCCCACCCGGAATGGAACA